>Ga0325400_1004713_pt1 | contig 12679 bp, 7 predicted proteins | sample PopdelMetagenome_2_FD_205662 | JGI IMG/M metagenome (GOLD analysis project Ga0325400, IMG submission 205662) | Populus deltoides microbial communities from Bellville, Georgia, United States - Xylem-PdKOR-R1 | ecosystem: Host-associated > Plants > Phyllosphere > Stem > Wood/Secondary xylem...
GCAACAATACGTTTCCAGAGACTTGTTAATTAATGATTGTTTAAAATTAATGATTGTTTACTAGGGTAACTTAGATATATGCAAAAGGCATTCCCAGAGATGAACACAAATTATTATCCCTTGCTAACCACTTTACTTGAAATTGAAGGATTTTTAAAAAAGAAAACAAACACAAAACTTCTCATCTATTTGTTTACTCGATCTCCTCCAAAACTAGGTGCCTGTTAAGAAACCTTGCGCCATTAAACTGTGCTTTACGTTTGTTTTCATGAAGAAAAAAATAAAATTAATCTCGTCCACTGTTAAGTTCTCCTTGACTTGACCCACAGAAAGATCTAGTCTATTTTAGGCTTTATAATATAAAGAAAAAAGCATCCTTTTGCTGGGCTGCCTGGCGACGGGTTTAACCCATCAGACTTTCTTGTGCAAGGATAGTTGACCCAGTATGATATTAATTATTCTCAGAAAACTGACCCATAATTAATATTAACATGGAAATCTGCTCCAAAGTAAAGACTTTCATGAATCCTAGCACGCATATTTCTACATCCACCATCTCTCAATCTAGCTTGAAATCTCACTTTTAGGAATATTTACACTTATTTTCCACTATAATGACGTTACAGTTTCTTCCCGGAAACTACTGGCTTTTCTTTCTTTGAAGGGCACTAATGCAGATTAAACCTCGTACATATTATTCAATTACTAGGCCCAGAACTGAAAATCGGACAACCCTATAATATTTCCCAAAATTTACCATGCATGATAATAAAAGAGGAGAAACATCAAATTAGTCCAATGCAAACTCACGATCGCCTTCTTTGCATAAAACCTAGAATTCTTCAAATGCTACTTGATTAGAAAAATAAAAATAAAGAAAATCGAGCAAACATGTTCAGCCAGCTCAGTACCAGCAAACAACGTATTTTTAATTCCTTTTCAAAACATAATAAAGATGAAACTTCAACTCTATCGAAACAACGTTTTAGAAACACTAAAACCGCCCGATTCAATATATATCCATCTCTTCAGGAAACAGTAAAGAACACAAGGGTAAAATAGAGTGAAGATGTTACGTACCCCGCAACCAGTATCGATGGCAGTCCTTATTGACCCATCTTTGAGATTTATCAGCTTCCCTATGTCATCAATATAAGCATCAGCACCGCGAGGAAACATGGTTCCACCACCCGGGAACCTGAGCCGCTCTCCTTCTACGCGGACCCAATTCTGATTCTTCTTCTCAACCGTCAAATCTTTATGTGGCACATTAGCATACCAAGCCAATTCTCTACTCTCCGGCCAGCTAAAAGGCACCTTATAACCATACGGAGGCGGTACACGACACTTCAAGATCTCATGGCTCTCCGGGCAGTGTCTCTCTCTGTATACAAGTCTATCCCTATCAAATCTCAACGAACGTTCAGCGTCCTCACATGGGGTGTACTCACTGTACTTAGGGTCACATGGCGGGAAGTGATGCTCACGCGCTACCGGAGGTTTTGGGTCTTGAGCAAAGTGGCGTGCTGCAAAATCTAGCGTTGTGGTGCTGTGATTTGTGGGGGCGCATCTGAAAGCTGTGCTTGAGGATGATGATGTTGTGTTAATAGAGATAGTGCCACGAGAGTTGTGATAAAAACCTGCCAAATAAAAGACTGTACATAGGATTATGGTTATTGTGATTTTGTAGAGGTTGAGTTTCTTGGCTTTGAATGTGAGATAAGAAGGAGATAATATTGCCATTGAAACTGAAACCAGACAAAACAAAACCAGCCCCTCAATTGCAAGAGATATCAAGGAGGGGTGTGTGTGTGTGTTTGTGTGTGTGTGTATATATATATATATATATATCTGTGAATATATTCAATTTTTAATATGAGTTGTATTTTGTAGAGAGGGATAGGGGAAGATTCAACGTGAGAGTAACGACGACTCGACGAGTAAACGTTTCAAGAGGTGGGATTAGGGGTGGGTCTATGGAGGACGCAGAAGAAGAAGAAGAGAGTATATATATGGGGGAGGGAGATTGAGGATCACGCGCGTACGCGCTCCCCCCGTGAGTAGTTTAATGGTTGTTTGTTACTAGAACTCATCTGCAAAAGCGTGTAATAATTAATAGAATTTGTGTGGTTTTTAAGGTTCGGATTCTGTGTCCATATTTTACTTTCGTCCATTTATGAAACCCGCCGTATCCTTTTCAGGATATTTCACTAGTAATATTAAAATAATTAATCATAAAAACTCAAATGATTTAAATTTAATAAGAAAGTGTATTTCTTAAACCAAAACACTTTCCTTTTATTATTCATTTAATAAGAACTTAACATTATTGTTAGAAAATGTTTTAAAAAAGTAATTAAATTATTTTAATTCAAAAATATAAAAAAATAAAATAACAATTAATTATCAATAAAGTAATTTTTAATATTACCAAAAAAAAAAACTAAGTGAATAATTAATGACATCTTACTAGTTTTTTTTATTATTTATTTTGATGAAAGAAACAGACACAAGTAAATAAAAAAAATAAAATTCTTGTCCCATAAAAAATAATAATGATATATTCATTTAGTATTTCTTTATCTTATTTTTTTTTTCAAAGTATGATTTAGAGAATAACTAATAAAATATCAGTCGTTATTTTTGAAGAACCATAAAATTTATCTGGAAAAGATGGCATAATCAAATGATTTTTCACATGTCATTTTAATAATTTTATTTAAAGAGAATTTTGTTATAAAATTAAACAATCAAATAAATAAAGAAAAAAAAAAGATGGATGGCCTCAAATAATATCTGGATCACGCGCTTGGGTTTTTTTAACCCAGACAAACAAGGCATCATCTACCTCAACTATTTTTATTTTTTTTGAAACATATAGGGTGTGTATCATCCGAATTTTTTTGAACAATTTTTATTTTTTTAATTGTTTATACGGGTAATTTTTTTAAATAGAAGATTACTAATAATTATCAATAATACAAGAAAATCAATTATTACGAAACTATAGTATGTGTAAAAGATGTATTATGCAATGTTCAGGTTGTGTTTGAATTCCTGTGCATGTTTTCATATTAGAATATATAGGATCAGATGGTTTGGCTTTTTAGTTTTACAGGAGATGTGGCTCGATAAGAACACTGGTGGGTTTTTTTTTTCGATTTCTTCAAAGGGGTTAGCCATTACTGGGATTGATTACAGAAGATATTGGAACCACATTTCAACTGAGGAGTCAAGGTGAGATACAATTCTCATAAAAAACAAATATATTTTCTTTTCTTCTTTAGATTGTTAGATCCAATGGGATGCAGTGGAAATATTGTTTAATGAAAAACTTTAGAACATAAAGCCTTTTTTGGTGGTTTAGCAATGATGTCTTCTGTGTGATCAAATCTCAACTTCTTGGCTTTATATGGATTATACGTCTTGCCCTTTTAAATGCATTGTTTAGTAAACTCAATTTCATTTCAGTAATTTCATTTTGCTGGTCCTTCACTTACTAGTATGTTCATGATATCTACTGATTTATTTTAGTTTACTGGTTTGCGTTACCGCTAATGAATCATTCTGAGTAATTAATTTCATTCAACAAGAGACCAGCAAGAGAGAATTCTGTTTATTTAGGGCCATCTAAACTCTGGATCTATATCTTGCTTATGGTTGTCTCTCTGTCTCTGGACTCTGAATGCTAGAAGGAACAATTGACTGATATACTATTCCTCTTTCTGGATTTAGATTCCACACAGTTTTGCATATCTTCAAGATATTTGGTGGTTTGTAGTAGATGGGGAGTTTGGGTTCGAATTTCCGGAAGGGACGTATAGCCTATTCTTCAGACTCCAGCTTGGCAGGTCCTCGAAGAGAATGGGCCGTAGAGTTAGTAATTCGTTGCGCATCCATGGCTGGGATATAAAACCTGTACGATTCCAGCTAACAACTTCTGATGGTCAATGAGCAGAATCCGAATGCTTTCTGGAAAATCCTATCAATTAAACGTGATTTTTGTTCACCATCAAATTTCTTTCTGAACAATCCTGGGAACTGGGTTTACGAGGATTTCATTGTCAAGGTAACGAATTAATGAAGAAATTTTCAATGACTCAGATTGACCTCACGCACACCAAAGGAGATCTCCGCGTTGATGCGGCCTTTGTATACCCCAGTAGCGTAGGCAGGGAGATCTGTAGAGTGAACTAGCATGCTGGTCAGCATTGAAGAAGAAAGTTGAGGCTGGTTTGTTGGGGTTTACAGAGTTTTCACTCTGTCATTGTACATGCTTGGTTCTTCTAATTCTGCAGGTCTTCAATGGTCTAGTTTTGTAGCACTTGTTCGTTATGGTCCCGGTAGTTTGCTGTATTGCCTGCCCAGAGCCTACTTACCCTTTGGTCAATTTTTTGAAACAGAAACAGAATCGCCTTCATTTGTTTCTTTTCTTTTGATAAAGGAATTCTCGTCCTGGGAACGGCATCCTGTTTTTTGTACAAAAATTTGCATCTGACTTGAGATTTTTATATTTTATGTGTGTTGTAGTTCTGTTGCCATTATGTTTCGTATTTTGTTTTAGGAACAAGGAGTGTTAGATTTTGGGTAATCGGGTTACAGAATTAGAGATGATCTCCTGGTATTCCCGTTGAATTTCTCTACACCCATGGCCGTATCTTTAAAAAGCATTTCGTGCTTGTATGTTTTTTTTTTCCCTGTATAGAATCATGCTCTTTTCGAAATGAACAGATGTGCTGCCTACAAGTTATGGGATTTTACTTGAAGATTAGATCTTGCAAATTATTATAGCAAACCATACTTGTCTGCAGTGCTCTCAAGCCTCCAGCCTCTAGGAAAATTTTCATAAACAGGACGTGTCAGCAAGAGGCCGTAGAAACACCAGTTTTTTTCTTCTTTTTCCTTCTTTATTAATCATCTCCCCCAAACTAGTATTAACTAAACAATTAACAATGTTATCATAAACGAGCCACAAAGCTTAAATACTTGAAATGCATTAAATCACACTCTGGCAAAACAAACAAGGAGAAACACCATAAATACAACTAGAGGCCTGAGGCCTCAGCTACACCCTAATTAATAGATAAGAAATCTAGGACAAATATGCTGATAAAGTACCAACATAGGAACTTAGTAAATAAAGTTGGCTACAACACAATAGCAAAGATTGACACTTGGATGATAGAAAACCCATTTTAGGAGGGGGGTTTTCTCACTACACGTTCCCATTAATTTGAAAAGTGTAGGGCAGAGTTGAGGTTATAATCTCCCTCGTCAATCCCACTGAATGATTCCAGTTGTGCTCGTAGTTGAGAGTCTTCCTGTAGAGGTCAAGGTAAGTTCTTGATATGCTTATAAGAAACAATTTGAAATTAAAAACTGCCTGTAATTCGTGCTATTTCTCACCTCATCCATGTTGGAAGCACTTGATTCACCTTCATCAAATGCTGGCAAATCATCTGGATTTTTCTTGAGTTTGTAGAGAATGAAGTCCCTCTACACAAAGTTGACCAAAAAAAAGTTTGTAGTAGCATTTCAATGTACAATAATAATAATAACTAGAGAACAAAAGGCAGGTTGTATAATCCGATCAAAAGAGCTGATATCAACAAGTTCTTTATCAAATGAAAGAGAAATAAATTCTAGAAAATTACTTCGAAAGAGAGCATACCTTGTTAGGGAAGCTGAAAGTTGGATTGTACTCATGCATGATCCAATTGGTCTTCACTCCATTAGGAACGCGACCGTTGTAGAAAACCAAAGTTTTCTTCGTAGCAATTTGCTCCCCTGTGCTCTTAGCCGTGATTGTACGATCCCTACCAGTGCCTTTCCAGTATCCGGCCCCAGTAGTCCTGTTAGCCCTCTGACTTTTGGAGTACTTGTAATTGCGACGAGAAAAGAAATAACACTCTGGATCATTTGACTGAATTGCTGATAGCCCTACACAATCAACATGGAATTTGATCCTTAGCAAATTACAAATTAGAAAAATATTGAACAAACATGCATGCACATATGCAAGTACCAGGTAGTTCCCAAGGTTCATAATTGCACACGTTAACCTCGGTGATTGTGTTGACTACGTGATCATAGCCACCGATCATTTTTAACTTGAGGAAATGGTTCACTAATTCCTCATCGGTTGGATGGAATCCATAACCCACTGGGGCTGGTCGAAAAGTTGTTGTTGAGCTTGTCATCTATCTGTCACTCACTTCGTCTGTAACTGAGAGAAAAAAAAAGAAAAAGAAAAGGAAACTGAAGTTACAACTTACAACCCATCACACAACATAGAGCAAGGCCACAAGATCACATTATCTAAACTAATTAGAGATAAATCTTCACCGATGTTATAGAAGAAATTCTATATTCTGCAATCGAAAATGATGGAGGCAAATAAATAAGAAAAGGAGGCAATGGAGCAGTGACAATGTGTAAGATCAATCGTCTATCTATCTGTGATGAGCCGTTGCATGTTTGTGTGTGTGTATATAGGCAATCTTGTGCTTCTCAGCGTAAAGCCCAAACATCCAAGCATCCGCTTCATCCTAAAAGTCTCTACTTCACCAAGAAGTTCGTCGTTTCGAAGGCATTGATTTCTAATCTAAGTGGGGCCTACTTCAAACTGTGTCTTTGTGTCCGTACAGTATGCTGTGGCCTGTTCGCGAGCCGGTGAGTTCGGTATTACGACGCAAATGTGTCCGGTAAGAGTTTCTTGAATTGTATGAAATTACTTTTTATATATATTTGACTCAATGTATTAAAATCATTAGAAAATATTAATAAAATATATTTTTCAACGTAAAACAAATTATGCTTAAATTAGCAATAAGATTTTTCCAAGAAGAAAAGAAAATGAAATAAAAGGAGAAATTCATTTTCCAAGGGTTTATCCCACAACTTAGAGCTCAAGGTTGTTGGGCTCCACTAACGAACTTCTTTATTCCCTTCTCAGAAAATTCGCTTACGCTGAAGAAAAGTCACGTGCAAGTCAAAGCATACACCAAAATTCATATGTTTCTTCTCTTCAGTCATTTAGTGGAGTAACTCAAGCAGTATACAAACTATTCATATTGAAGTGTGTGTATATGAATTTTTATTTGAATTATATATTTTAAAATGTTTGAATTATATATATAAAAAAAATTTCTTGTAATTTTACAATTCAAATTTATTTTGTATTTTCTGTTTCATGTCAAAAATATATTTTTAACGATCTTGAATATCAGCTTCTCGCTTGATCACTCTGTTTATTTTTTAATTTATTTTATTAAACAGAAGAAACATCGTTTTATTTTCTAATTAAAAAAGGTTTATGATACCCAAAAGAAAAATTAAAAATAAATTGACAAATAGGAAAAATGAATCTTTAGCTAAGGAATTTGTTACTTAATTAAATAATCTTAGTTTTGAAATATATTTTATTTAATTTTTGTATTTTTTAATAAAAAATAACTCTGTCAAAATAAAAAAAATAACAAAAAGGAATTTTGACAAGATAAATATATCTTTTTCTATTAAAATTTAAATCATTTAAGCTTTTAAGGATATTCATTGTGGACAAAATAAATATTCAACAAAATTGTTAGAAATCTTTAAAATATAAATTCTTATTATCATAAAATTAAATGAAAATATGTTTTGGAAATTAACCCACAACAATGCATGGATACAAGAAGTTTGTGCATGTGTGTAGTAAATGGGAATAACATATATGTAAGAGCTTTTTGAATAGTATAAATATATATATATATATATATATATATATATTTTTTGTGCATTTCAATTAAAAAAAAAGTTGTTTTAACAATCCATTTCTATTTTAATATATTTAATATTAATATTTTTTATTTTTTAAGAAAAAACATTGAGAAAAGTTGTGATGATGAAAAAAATAATCTTCAAATAATTTATTTTAATAGACATGTAGAAATGACTTTTTTTTTCCGCATAAAAGTCATTTTAGTTTTTCATTTGGTTATTAACTTGGAGCTGCAAAATCATGGGAGAAAAGATTAATTTTTTTTTCTTTTGGCTTTTTCGTCGAAGATGCTCCAAGTGAAGTGGGAAAAAAAAAGGGAGTTGAGCAGAATTGACGATAAATACATTTTATATAAAATTAACGACAGGAAACAAGATTATATTGTGCGAAGTCACAATCACTTCCTCGAGAAGTTAAAGACTGAGCACGAACTGCAACGAGAATTCTCTGGAAGGAACCATCACAGAAACTACGCGCTAACTTACGGCTTGATCTACGTTGTAATATTCGGGGTCGAATGTAACCAGAAATAGTTTCTTTTCTCATCAAACACGACCTTACTGGATCTACATCACAGAAAGCTTGTACAAATTTTGCATGATGGGATATGAAAACACAACCAAAATTATGTGAAAAAGCATTGAAATCCTCTTCTGCGTGCTTGTAGGCTACCAGTTGGGTCTAAAGATTTCATTTCAATCATGAAGCTACAGGTTTTATCAATCATGTCAAGGTTTATTGCAATGTGGATCCGACTTCCTCTCGTCTTTGGAAAAAAGGAGGCGTTGGAACTTGTTTCCTTCGCAACTACTTGCCAAGGCTTCGTAGAATTTGTTCTAAAATCTTATTTTCAGGGGACTTGCCTGCAGGTAACCATAAGTCAATCGTCACACCTGAAAGATTTCAGCTATTTATGTTGGAAAACTGAGATGTTGTTGGAGATTTTCAAGCTTGTTTCCCAGGTTCCTTCCGATCATACCACTTTTGTCCCCCAATTTTGCTTTGGGGGTACCCATTGGTCCCCTCATTTTCACATCCGCCTTCAACCTTACTGCAAGTTTGATTTGATTGCTTAAAATGACACAGCAGAACTCCTGTTCTCCTTGCTTGTTCCCTGGTTCTTGTGCTAAATGCTTACAACGCTGCTATTGCTTTCATATGACTAGAGTATGGATCACAATAATCCGAACCGATGAAAATCCACTCGACCTAAATAATTATGAATCTTTTGGACGATATATATAATCGACAGGGTATGAATATTATCAAACCCGCTCGAATCCAACTCGAAATATATATTTATATTATATAATTATATTTGTAGAATATTTTGATTTTTTTAATACAACATAAATAACACTTAACATTTTATCATTTAACACGCGCACACACTCTTCAAATATACATATTAACTATTTTATTTTTTATTGATTAATAAATAATATCAGATAATGAATACTTATTGGATATTGATAGTTTATAAATATCTAAATTTTTTACCCAATAAATAATATGGATATATATCAAAAAATCAGACCCATGAAAACCAATTCTCATCCCTACTCTAGAGTTGGATGTTTCCCATGCTTTAGTACTTCTGTCCTGGATGTTGAGCTTGATGCGGGATTTCAATAATAAAGAAAAAAAAAATGAGATACAACTTCGAATCAGTAACATCCAACCAGCTAGAATTCGACAATTAATCATGGCCATTTACCAGGTCTGAAATTTGGATCAAATTGATCCAATGTTGATTAACATAATTCTAATTAATGAATATAGATTTCTTCAGTACAAACTGTCCATAACATAATCAAGACATTCTAGTACTAGTATTCTGCATTTACACATCAGCAAAGCAACAGTTAACCAAGATATGAAGAACTAGAAATTATAAATTAAACAGAAAATTTTGTTTTAACATTTTTGAAACATAACTGATACTTAGATACAAGGTTGATTAGAGCTTTTTGCTCTTTATACATATCATCTTCACACAGACAGCAACAAATAACAATAACTAGCAAGCAACTGTAGATATGTAGAACTTGCAGGCTTTTTCGAGTTAATAACTTCGGTAGTGAGGGATAACAATCTCATCAGGACAACAGAACAAGACGCATCTTCTGCTACTAGTAGTAAAATCTTTCTATGAATATAGCATGCAGACTCGGGACAGCACAGGCTATATTTTATATGTTTGCAGCTTGAAGCTGCATGGACTGGATGCAGTCGGACTAAGCAGCATCCACCATAAAGCAAGCAAGGTATGCAGATCAGCAACCATGCAAGGATCCAAACAACTAGAGCGACATCAGTTTTTCACATTGGCATATCAGAGGAGCATTAGTATTTGCCCTCTTAAGCCATAGATAATAAACTGCATCGATTGTTTAGGATGGATATTTATGTTAAATTAAAATAGCAGAATAGGGACGTGCCGCTGATGTATAGGTCCACAGAACAGATATGGTCAAGTAGACGAGGAGGTATCATAGTCCATGTAGGAGTGGCTTTCCTCCACGCACACAGGCGGCTGAAGTACTGTGTTGGGGCTTTTTTTTTGCTCAAAAATTGCTTCCAGCGCCCCTGCTAGAATTTCAGGGCTTGCCTGTTGAAAGTATCATGTAAAGTAAGAATAAACCGTGGGTTTGTTACTCGAATCACATAAGAAAAACCAAAAAGAATCTGTAATGCATGTTACTTAATTCTTACATCTGGAAGCGAGACATCAGCTAGGTTATTTTCTGAAAAAGGGGCCGTCAAGTAACTCGAGTAACCTTCTTCATGGGTTGATATATCAGCCTTCTTAGAAGGATTTTGATTTCCAAAATCCGAAGGTATTGCTGTGAGAGAACTCCATTCACCTTCATCGAAGACTGGTAAATTAATTTCCTTGTCTAGATTTTGGTTTCCAAAATCAGAAGCCAAAAGGCTACTTAGTTCGCTTTCATCATAGGTTGATTGGTTTATAAATTTAAAAGGCATCACCAGGGAAGTACCACATTCACCTTCAGGTGGAAAGGGTGGATTTTTATTTTCAAAACCATGAGAAGCCATTAACGAGTTCTCATAAGTTGATATAGAATTTATATTGTTCAAATTTTGATTTTCTGAATCATAAGGCATGTACTGACTTTCACTGACATCATAGACTGAATCAGCTGTCAGCAGCTCATTGGGCTTTTGATACTCCGAATCAAAAGCCATATAATGGTTTTTGTCGACAATATAAGCTGAATCAGCTGTCAGCAGCTCATTTGGGTTTTGATACTCCGAATCAAAAGCCATATAATGGTTGTTGCTGACAGTATAAGCTGAATCAACTGTCGGCAGCTCATTCGGGGCCATATAATGGTTTTTGCTGACAGTATAAACTGAATCAACAGTCAGCAGTTCATTTGGGTTTTGATTTTCCAAATCAAAAGCCATGTAATGGTTTTTGCTGACAGTATAAGCTGAATCAACTGTCGGCAGCTCATTCGGGGCCATATAATGGTTTTTGCTGACAGTATAAACTGAATCAACTGTCAGCAGTTCATTTGGGTTTTGATTTTCCAAATCAAAAGCCATGTAATGGTTTTTGCTGACAGTATAAGCTGAATCAACTGTCGGCAGCTCATTCGGGGCCATATAATGGTTTTTGCTGACAGTATAAACTGAATCAACTGTCAGCAGTTCATTTGGGTTTTGATTTTCCAAATCAAAAGCCATATAATGGTTTTTGTTGACAATACAAACTGAACCAACTGTTGGCTGATTCCGGTATTGAGTTTCTGAGTTAAAAGCCGTGGAGTGGCACGAACCACTTCCATCGTAAGCTAAATTAGACCCTGACTTACATGAGTTCTGATTTCTAAAATCAGAAGCCATGTAGTGGCTTAATTCACTAACTTGGCGAGCTGGGGTCAGCTCACTTGAGTTTTGGTTTCCAGAATCAGAGCCCACATGGTGGCTTAATTCACTATCATCAGAAGCTAAACTCACAACCATCTCACTTGAGTTTTGATTTTCAAAATCAGAAGTCATACTCTGACCTGGTACAGCTTCAGAAACAGAGACTGAAGCCATAAGGTGATTTTGTTCACCTTTCTTGATCCTCTCATCTGATCTATTCTCCAATCTACAGAGAACATATTGACCCTGCAAATGTCAAAACAAAAAAGTGAACGGGTTCTTTAGATCACAATTTCCCAACTCATCCATCGAACACAGTGTTACTTCAACCATGAATTTACCTTTTTAGAGAGGCTAGAATTGGTGACGATGTCAAATTCGTATATCATCCAGCCAGTCCTCACATCTTTCGGCCGAGCTGTTTTATAGAAAGTCAAAGTCTTCATGACACCAATGTTTTTCTTAGTACGCCCGGCCATGATTGGCTTTATCTTGCAGGTCAACTTCCAGTATCCGGCCTTTGTTTTTCTATTACAAAGTCTGCTCTTCTTCTTGTACTTAAGATCGCGAGGGCAAAAGAAATACCACTCTTGATCAGCTAAATTTATAATCGATTTATCTGCAAGGAAATAAATCCAGCCACCTTGATCAACAAAATATCGTGACAGATATATATATATATATAGAGAGAGAGAAAAAATACTATAGTAGTGCGTCATTACTAGGTAGATCCCATGGTTCATGCTCGCAGAGGTTAACCTCTGCCATGGGCACGCCTTCCACGATACCACCACGTGATTTCGGCACCAAATAATTGATTATTAATTCTTCAGGGGATGGTTGAAATTTAAATCCAGCTTTCATTAATTGCATTAAGCTTATTCGATTCGCCATGACTACCATAACCATAACCGATCGATTAGAAATAATAAACAAAACCAAGTAGTGTACGTTGGAGATGAAGATGACTAGTGTTGAAAGGGTGAATTTGACTGACCTGATGAGAAATCGGAATTCATT
>Ga0325400_1004716_pt1 | contig 12677 bp, 12 predicted proteins | sample PopdelMetagenome_2_FD_205662 | JGI IMG/M metagenome (GOLD analysis project Ga0325400, IMG submission 205662) | Populus deltoides microbial communities from Bellville, Georgia, United States - Xylem-PdKOR-R1 | ecosystem: Host-associated > Plants > Phyllosphere > Stem > Wood/Secondary xylem...
GTACTTGAAGAAGTACTTCACGTTGTCGTTGGAGATGCCGTATTGGACGTTGTTCGGATCGAAGAACGCGCCATTGGTATAGTTAGATCCGGCGGTGGATGAGGTGGCGGGCGCCTGATCCTTGACGTTCTGGTAGGTGAAGCTGCCGTTGATGTTCAGCCCCCAGTTCCATGACTTGTCGAAGCGCGCGACCGCGACATATGACCGGCCGCGGCTGGTGTTCGACAGCAGGATGTCGGTATTGGTGTTGGTGCTGGCGGCACCGTCGATGATGTTGGCGTAGCGCTGGCGCCCGTCGGGCGTCAGGTTGCCGGCGATCGGCACCGAGCGGATGTCGGTGAAGTAGACCTGGTTGCGGACCTTGGAATAGAGGAAGTCCGCGCCGAAGATCCAGTTGTCGCCGAGCGGGCCGAGGTCGGCCGTATATTCGGCGGTGACGGTGGCGCGCCACTGCGACGGCACCTTGAAGTTGCGGTCGAGCGCGTTGGTGGTGGCGACGGTCGAGACCGACGCGTTGCGCAGCGCATCGTTGACCGGGCCGGGGATGGCCGTGCCGGTGACGCCGTTCAGCGCGCTGGCGCAGGCGGCGGTCGGGATCGCGGTGCAGGTCACCGCCGCCGATCCGGGCGCGTTGGTGCGGTTGGTCGAGATCGTGTTGGTGATCACGCCCGTGTTGGAGAAGCTGTTGGACACGTAGACGTCGGGCGCGCCGCCGCCGAAGACGCCGCCGCCGCCGCGGATGTCGAGCCGGCGGATCGGCTTCCAGTCGAACGCGAAGCGCGGCTGGAACAGCCCGCGGCCGCCCAGGTTGGCGGTGTTCGGCCCGATCGGGATACGTTCACCGTTGACCACCGAGCCGCCCGCATAGCGCGCGGTGAACGGGTTGGAGAGCGCCGGCCGGCTCGTCATGGCGTAGAGGTCGTAGCGCGCGCCGTAGCTGAACGACAGGGTCGGCAGGATGCGCCACGTGTCGGAGATGCCGAACGTGTAGCTCTGGTAGCTGAAGCGCGCCGCAGCGTCGTCGGGCACCAGGCTGGGGATGGCGTTGCCATAGGCCAGGCTGTTGGCCTGCCGGTTCTGGAAGTCGGTGATCGAGTCGAAGTAATAGTTGCCGGCGCTGTTCTGCAGGAACGAGTTGAAGATATCGACGCTGTTCACCTCGCCGAACAGGCGCAGGTCATGGTTGTCGCGGGTGAGCCGCAGCTGCAGCAGGCCGCCGAACGTTTCGGTATTGAGCGCGTTCGTCTGGCGCGAATTGTCCGGGCCGAACGAGACCACCGCCGCGTTGTTGTCGCAGCCCGTCAGGTTGCCGCCGACCGGGTTCACGTCGTTGGTGCAGACGCGGAACTGGGCGAAGCCGCGGCCCAGCACCGGATCCTGGATGCGCGTGTAGTTCTTGTAGAAGCCGCGCGCCTCCGTCGAGAAATCGTCGGTCCACTGCGAGTTCAGCTGGATCACGCCCGTGTGCAGCCGGTTGCCCTGGATGTAGGCGTTGGACGCCAGGCCCAGGCCGAACGGCGCGGTGGTGAACGTGTTGTTGAGCAGGTTGATCGCGTCGTTGGCGTAGGAATAGGTGACGGACAGACGCTGCTTGTCGGACAGGTTGAAGTCCAGCTTGGCGATGACGCGGTCGTCCTTGTCGCCCGGGCTGTTGAGCACGCCGCCCGTGTCGTAATTATAGACGCTCTGGGCGATGCTGCTGATCCGGTCGACGGCCGCCTGGCTCAGGAACTGGCCGGCCGCGCCCGACGGGATGGGGTTGCCCGAATTGTTCTCCAGCGTGCCTTCCGCGATGGGGCGGCCGCCGCGGAGCCGCTCGCCCGCCACCATGAAGAACACCTTGTCCTTGATGATCGGGCCGCTGATCTCCGCGCCGTAATTCTCGATCTTGAAGTTGGGCACGTTGACGCGGATGTTCTTGGTGCGGTCGCCGACGAACTCGTCGCCCGAGCGCGCGTAGAAGCCCGTGCCGTGGAACTCGTTCGTGCCCGACTTGGTGATGATGTTGATCGCGCCGCCCTGGAAATTGCCCTCGCGCACGTCGAACGGCGCGATCTTGGCCTGGAACTGGCCGATCGCGTCGAACGGCACGGGCGAGCGGCGCGACGGCAGGCCGTCCGCGTTCAGGCCGAAATTGTCGGTGATGGCGACGCCGTCGACCGAGAAGCGGTTGAAGCGCGCATTCTGGCCCGCGAACGACACCGAACGGCCACCGGTGGGCGTGTCGTCCAGCCGCGCGAACGGATCGCGCCGCACGAGGTCGCGGATGTCGCGGTTGAGCGAGGCGACGTTGGCGATCTGCGCCGCGTTGAGCACGGTCGCCGGCCCCTGGCTGACCGTGCGCGCGTTGGCGAGGCGGCTTGCCGTCACCACGATCTCCTGCGCGGGCGCCTCGGCCGCCTGCGGTGTCAGGATGATCGGCAGTTCGAATGCCTGCGCCACCACCGTCTGGATGTCGGTGACCTGCTGGCTCTGATAGCCGGCGGCGTTCACCGTGACGGTGAACGGCCCGCCCGCGCGCACGCCGTTGGCGGAGAAGCTGCCGGCCGCATCCGTGGTCGCGACCGAGCGCGTGTTGGACGGCACGTGCAGGATCTCCACCGTGGCATTCGCCACGGGCGCGCCGTTCGCGGTCACCGTGCCGCGGATGGTGGAGGTGGTCTCCTGCGCATGGGCGGCACTCGTGGCGAGCGCCGCCAGCGCACAGCCGGCCAGAAACTTACGCATATCCAGAACCCCTTATGGTATGCCGGCGGTCTAGAACCGCTCCGTGACAGATATGTGATCAGCCCCCCGGCCGGCCCGCGGCCGATGGCGACTACGTTACCGATCCCGCTTGTGCGCTGCAGCAGGAATCGGCCGCCATCCACCGGTCGCGGCGCAGCTGTTGCAGCTTTGCCGCACCGCTGCGATCTTGCGCAGGCCGAAGCGAGGGGCCAAGGCGCGACGCCCATGGTCCTCGTCGCCAGCTACAACATCCGGAAAGCGATCGGCTCAGACCGCCGCCGCCGGCCCGACCGCATCCTGGAGGTGCTGGACGAGATCGGCGCGGACGTGGTGCTGCTGCAGGAGGCCGACCGCCGCTTCGGCGCGCGCGCGAGCGCGCTGCCGTTCCACCTGCTGGCCGACCATGGTCGCTACCGCGCCGTGCCCTATGCGATGCGCCACGGCAGCCTGGGCTGGCACGGCAATGCCGTGCTGGTGGCGAGCCACGTGGAGATCACGCACTGCCAGCCGATCCACCTGCCCGCGCTGGAGCCGCGCGGCGCGGTGCTGGCCGACCTCCGGGTGGCGGGCGCGGGCTTGCGCGTGGTCGGCATGCACCTCGACCTGTCGGGCCTGTGGCGGCGGCGGCAGGCGCGCACCATCCTGGAGGAGGCGGCGGCGCAGGCGACGGCGCTGCCCACCCTGTTCGGCGGCGACCTCAACGAATGGCGCAACGGCGGCTGCCTGCGCGACTTCTGCCTGCATCACCGCGCGGTGCCGCTCGGCCCCTCCTTCCATGCGGCGCGGCCGGTGGGGCGGCTCGACCGCTTGTTCGTGGGCGACGGCCTGCGCGTGGAGGAGAGCGGGGTCCACCGCTCGCTCCTGGCGCGCACCGCGTCCGACCACCTGCCCGTCTGGGCGAAGCTTGCGATCGGCTGATTTGCCCCTCGCAAATCCGGTGCGGACGCCCCATGCTGGCAGGCGGGGGGTCGCCAGAACGCCCCGGAAAGGACCGAATGAGCCGCAAGCCCATGCCCGCCCAGCCCGGCGACAGCGCCCGCCTGGAGATGCAGTTCGAACGTCCCCAGCTGCTGACGCGCCTGTTCGGCGAATATGACCGCAACCTGATCGCGATCGAGCATCGGCTGGGCGTCTACATCTCCGCGCGCGGCAACCGCATCGCAATCGAGGGCCGGGCGGAGGGTGCGGCGCGCGCCCGAGACGTGATCCAAGGCCTCTACAACCGCATCGCGCGCGGCGACGACATCGACGCCGGCACGGTGGAGGCGGTGATCGCCATGTCGGCCGAGCCGACGCTGGACGGCATCCTGCGCCAGGACGTGGCCCAGCCGCCGTCGGTCATGATCCGCACGCGCAAGAAGACGATCGTGCCGCGTTCGGCGACGCAGGCGCGCTACATGGAGGCCTTGGCGTCCGCCGACGTGATCTTCGCGCTCGGGCCGGCGGGCACGGGCAAGACCTATGTGGCCGTCGCCCAGGCGGTGCAGATGCTGATCGGCGGGCAGGTGCAGCGGCTGATCCTGTCGCGCCCCGCGGTGGAGGCGGGCGAGCGGCTCGGTTTCCTGCCCGGCGACATGAAGGAGAAGGTCGATCCCTACCTCCGCCCGCTCTACGACGCGCTCTACGACATGCTGCCGAGCGAGCAGGTGGAGCGGCGCATCGCGTCCGGCGAGATCGAGATCGCGCCCATCGCCTTCATGCGCGGCCGCACGCTCGCCGATGCGTTCATCATCCTCGACGAGGCGCAGAACACCACGCCCGCGCAGATGAAGATGTTCCTCACCCGCTTCGGCGAGAACAGCCGCATGGTGGTGTGCGGCGACCCCCGCCAGGTCGACCTGCCCGACATCGCGCGCTCGGGCCTGGCGGACGCAGTGGAGCGGCTGGAGGGCGTGGACGGCATCGCCACCGTGCGCTTCGCGGCGGCGGACGTGGTCAGGCATCCCATCGTCGGGCGGATCGTGGAGGCGTACGAGGGGGCGGATTGACGACCGGCATATCCCTTCCTAACATAGGGATATCCAGGAGACGATATGGCTTCGCTCTACATCAAGGATGCGGCGACGGCCGAGATGGTCAGCCGGCTGGCCCGGCAGCTGGGATCGACCAAGACGGAGGCTGTCCGTCGCGCCGTGCAGGCTTCGCTGGACCGGCGCGCCGATGGTGATCCGGAAACCGATCCCCAGGCGCGCACGATCGAGTGGATCGACGCCAGGATGGCGGACTTCTACCGCCGCTTTCCACCAATCGACCTCGCGGGCGTCACGCTAGACAAAGCTTTTTGGGACGAGGTCGGCGGCGAGGCGTGACGCTCTACATCGATGCCTCGGCACTGGTGGCGATGCTGGCGCCCGAAGCGGATGGGCCGGACCTGTACCGTATAGCTTTCCGCGACACCGCCCCGCTCTGGTCGCCTGTCACCCGATGGGAGACGGTGGTCGCGTTGTCGAGGCTGCCGACGATGGATTTGGACAGGGCAGCGGCGCGCACGGACGCCTTCGCCGCCGAACTCGGACTGCGCATGGTGCCGATTGGCTTGCGCGAGAACGATCTGGCGATGCACGCGCACGCGACCTATGGCCGGGCGCGGCACCCGGCCGCACTCAACATGGGCGATTGCTTCGCCTATGCCTGTGCCAAGGCGAACGGTGCCCGCCTGCTCTATAAGGGCAGTGACTTCCTCCATACGGACCTTGCATGATCCACGTCGAAGTCTCCGCTGACGCCCCATGGCCGGAGGGCGAGTGGCAGGCGCTCGCCCGGGCCGCGGCGGAGGCCGCGGTGGCGGCAAGCCCGCACGGGCCGCTGCTCGCCTCCCCCGCCGCGATCGAAATCTCGGTCAAGCTCGCGACCGATGCCGAGGTGCAGGCGCTCAACCGCCAGTATCGCGACAAGGACAAGCCGACCAACGTCCTCTCCTTTCCGATGGTGCAGGCGGACCTGATCGACACCGTGTCCGAGAATTCGGATGATGGCGAGGTGCTGCTGGGCGACATCGTCGTGGCCCATGGCGTGTGCGCGGCGGAGGCGGCGGAGAAGGGCATCGGCCTCGCCGACCACCTGTCCCACCTTGTTGTCCACGGGGTGCTGCACCTGCTAGGCCTGGACCATGAACGGGGGGACGCGGACGCGGACGCGATGGAGGAGATGGAGCGCGTGGCGCTTGCCCGCCTCGGCCTGCCCGATCCCTATGCCGCCCGGGAGCGCTGAGGAGCATCATGCCTGACGAGGACCGGCCGCAGCCCGAAGGCGGCCGATTATGGGCGGGCCTGCGCGGCCTGCTGTTCGGCGACCAGCCCGAGCCGACGCTGCGCGACCAGATCGAGGAGGCGATCGAGGACCATGAGGACGAGGCGCCCGCCAAGGGCGACCTGTCCGCGCCCGAGCGCCAGATGCTGCGCAACCTGCTCGATTTCGGCGAGCGCACGGCGGGCGACCTCGGCACGCCGCGCGGCGAGATGGTGGCGGTGGCCGAGACGATCGCCTTTGCCGACCTCGTCGCCGTGTTCGTGGAGGCCGAGCATAGCCGCCTGCCCGTCTATCGCGGCACGCTGGACGATGTGGTCGGCATGGTCCACCTGCGCGACGTGTTCGCCATCCTGGCCAAGGGGGCGGAGCATCCCGCCACCATCGCCGGGCTGATCCGCCAGCCGCGCTACGTGCCCGAATCGATGGGCGTGCTCGACCTCCTCGCCGAGATGCGCGCGCACCGCACGCACCTGGCGATCGTGCTCGACGAATATTCGGGCACCGAGGGCCTCGTCACGATCGAGGACATCCTGGAGGAGATCACCGGCGACATCGAGGACGAGCATGACGAGGCCGCCGCCGCCCTCCTGATCGCGCGGGCCGACGGCCGCTGGGACGCGGACGCGCGCGCCGAGCTCGAGGACGTGGCCGAGCAGGTCGACCCGCGGCTGGCCGAGGTGGCGGAGGACGTCGACACGCTGGGCGGGCTCGCCACCGTGCTGGCCGGCCACGTGCCGCAGGCGGGCGAGACGGTGCAGCATCCCAGCGGCTGGCGGCTGGAGGTGACGGAGGCCGACCCGCGCCGGGTCGCGCGCCTGACGCTGCATCCGCCCGTGCCCGCGCCGGCGGAGGATTGAGTCCGCGCCCGACGACGCGCACGCCACTTTCGGTGCGGCCGTTCGTTACGGGCGGATGCTGAAGCGCATCCTCATCGCCCTGGTCGTCGTCGCGGTGGTCGGCGTGGCCGGCTTCTTCGGCCTGCGCGCCTATGCCGTTTCCCGCCAGAGCGCGCTGCTCGACATCGCCGCCACGCAGGGCACGCAGCCGGCGCTGCCCGCGCCGCGCACCGCGCCCTTCCCGCTGGTCAACATCGCCAAGCCCGTCGGCTGGGCGCCGGACGCCAAGCCTGCGGCCGCGGCGGGGTTGGCGGTGCAGCGCTTCGCCACGGGGCTCGACCATCCGCGCTGGCTGCTGCCGTTGCCCAACGGCGACGTGCTGGTGGCGGAGACCAATGCCCCGCCCAAGCCCGGCGAGACGGGCATCAAGGCCAAGATCGCCAGCCTGATGATGAAGTCGGCAGGCGCGGGCGCGCCCAGCCCGAACCGCATCCTGCTGCTGCGCGACACGGACGGCGACGGGGTGGCGGACCAGCGTTCGGTGCTGATCGCGAACCTGTTCTCGCCGTTCGGCATGGCGCTCGTCGGGAACCAGCTCTACATCGCGGACGCCGACGCCCTTGTCCGCGTGCCGTTCACGCCCGGCCAGACGCGAATCGATGCCAAGCCGGTCAAGGTGGTCGACCTGCCCGGCGGGCCGATCAACCACCATTGGACCAAGAACGTCATCGCGTCCCCCGACGGCAGCAAGCTCTACGTCACGGTAGGGTCCAACTCCAACGTCGGCGAGCGCGGCATGGCGGTGGAGAAGGGCCGCGCCGCGATCTGGGAGGTGGATCCCAGGACGGGCGACCACCGCATCTACGCCTACGGCATCCGCAACCCCAACGGCCTCGCCTACGAGCCCGCGTCCAAGCAGCTGTGGACGGTCAGCAACGAACGCGACGAGCTGGGGTCGGACATCGTGCCCGATTATCTCGCGGCGGTGCAGTTCGGCGGCTTCTACGGCTGGCCCTGGTATTATTGGGGCGGCGTGCCCGACAGCAGGCCCAAGGATCCCGACACGCAGAACCTGCAGGAAAGCGCGATCCGGCCGGATTATGCGCTGGGGCCGCACACCGCCTCGCTCGGCCTCGCCTTCGCCGAGGGCACGAAGCTCGGGCCCCGCTTCGCGGACGGGGCGTTCGTCGGCCAGCACGGCTCGTGGAACCGCAAGCCCATGTCGGGCTACAAGGTGGTATTCATACCCTTCGCCAAGGGCCGGCCTACGGGCGCCAAGCCGGTGGACGTGCTGAGCGGCTTCCTGGACGAGGGCCGCATGGAAGCGCGCGGCCGCCCGGTGGGCGTGGTGGTCGATCGTACGGGCGCGCTGCTGGTGGCGGACGATGTCGGCAATGCGGTGTGGCGCGTCACCGCCGCGCCGCAGGTGGCGGCGCGCTGATGGGGTCGCCCGTCACGATCGACGTGCCGCACCGGCTCGGCCGCGAGGGCGCGCGGGCGCGCATGGCGGCGCGCATCGGCGAACTGGCCGGCCACCTGCCCGGCGGCATGGCGGAAGTCTCCTCTTCCTGGCCCGAACCCTATCTCCTCGCGCTCGACCTTCAGGCGCTGGGCCAGCGCGTCGCCGCGCGGCTGGCGGTGGAAGAGACGCGCGTGCGCGTCCACCTCGACCTGCCGTCGATGCTGGCCATGTTCACGGGTGCGATCGAGGCGGCGGTGGCCAAGGGCGGCGCCAAGCTGCTGGAGGACCGCTCCGGCGGCTGAGTAGGGCGTGCCGCCCGTCAGCCTCGTCACCGGCGCGTCGGCCGGGATCGGCGCCGCCTTTGCCCGCGCGCTGGCGGCGCGGGGCCATCGGCTGGTGCTGACCGCCCGCCGGGTGGACCGGCTCGACGCGCTCGCCGCCGAACTGGCGCGATCCGCGCCTGCGCCGGTGGTGCTGCCGGCCGACCTCGCCGCGCCGGACGCCGTCGCGCGCCTCGTCGCCGCGCTGGGCGAGCGGGACCTCGCGGTCGACTGGCTGGTCAACAATGCCGGCTATGGCGTGCCCGGCACGTTCGACGCCGTCGATTGGCGGACGCACCGCGACTTCCTGCGCGTGATGGTGGAGGCGCCGACCGCGCTCGCCCATGCGCTGCTGCCCGCCATGCGCGCGCGGGGCCATGGCCGCATCGTCAACGTCGCTTCGCTCGCCGGGTTCGTGCCGGGGGCGGCGGGGCACACGCTCTACGGCGCCGCAAAGGCCTATCTGATCAAGGCGTCGCAATCGCTCGCGCTGGAGAACCGCGATCGCGGCGTGCACGTCTGCGCGCTCTGCCCCGGCTTCACCCGGTCCGAGTTCCACGACGTCACCGGCACGCGCGAAGCGATGCGCCGCCTGCCCGACTTCCTGTGGCAGAGCGCGGAGGCGGTGGCGGCGGAGGGCATCGCCGCGGTGGAGGCCGGCCGCGCGGTGCACGTCAACGGGCGCGTCAACCGCGCGATCAAGGCCGCGGCGGAGCTCGCGCCCGACCGGCTGACCTCGTTCCTGGCCGCCCGGCGATCGCCGTGGCGGCGCGTCAGGGAATAACTGGTCAGCGAGGGGAGAAGCGCCTTGGCGAGCGAACACGAATATGGCTGCCGCATCGCCTGGACGGGCAATCGCGGAAACGGCACCGGCAGCTATCGCGGCTATGACCGGACGTGGGACGTGGCGACGCCGGGCAAGCCCGTGATCCGCTGTTCAAACGACCCGCTGCTGGGCGGCGATCCGGCGCTGCCCAACCCGGAGGACCTGTTCCTGGCCTCGGTCGCGGCGTGCCACATGCTCTGGTACCTGCACCTCGCCAGCAGCGCCGGCATCGTCGTCCACCGCTACACGGACGATCCGCTCGGGCTGGGCGAGATGCTGCCGGACGGATCGGGCCGCTTCCTGAGCATCACCCTGCGGCCCACGGCCGGCGTCGCGGCAGCGACGGACCTCGCGCGCGCGGAGGCGATCCACCACGACGTCCGCCGCTATTGCTTCATCGCCCGCTCGCTCAACTTCCCCCTCGCCTACGCGCCGACGTTCGAGGTGGTGGCCGGCTGAGCGGCGGCGCAGGTCACGCGGTCGCGAACAGCCGCTCGGGCTGGCGAAACGCCTTGAACTCCAGCGCATTGCCGCTGGGGTCGGTGAAGAACATCGTCGCCTGCTCGCCCACCTCGCCCTTGAAGCGGATGTGCGGCGCGATGCCGAACGCCACGCCCGCCGCCTCCAGCCGCGCGGCCAGCGCATGCCAATCGTCCCACGCCAGCACCACGCCGAAATGCGGCACCGGCACGTCGTGGCCGTCGACCGGATTGGTCGTGCCCGCCGGCCGCGCGGCGCGATCGAGATGCGCCACGATCTGGTGGCCGTAGAGGTCGAAATCGACCCAGGCCGCGGCGCTGCGCCCCTCCGGACAGCCGAGCAGTTCGCCGTAGAAGGCGCGCGCGGCGGCGAGGTCGTGGACCGGAAAGGCGAGGTGGAAAGGCTGGAGCATGAGCCAAGCCCCTATCGCGCCGCCCCCGGCCGGCCAAGCCGGGCCAGTTGGACAAAATAGAACATATGTGGTACATTGGTGCCATGATGCCCGTTCGTCACCCGTCCCGTTCCATGCCCGCCGCCGCCACCCTTGGCGCGGGGGCGGCCGACCCCCGACGTGCCGTCAAGTTCGTCAACTTCCGCGGGGCCGACTCGGCATTGTCGCGGCTTGCCCCTAAGGGCACCGCCATGCCCGCCGCCACCGCCCTGCCGCTCGCCTTTCTGCTGGGCGTGCTCGCCGCCTGCGGCTTCGCGCCGCTGGAGGCGTGGCCGCTGACGCTGGGCTGCCTCGCCGGCCTGCTCGCGCTGCTGCAGCGTGCGGCGACGCTGCGCCGCGCCGCCGCGATCGGCTGGTGGTGGGGGCTCGGCAATTTCTGCCTGGGGCTGAACTGGATCGCCACCGCCTTCACCTTTCAGGCGGCGATGCCGGCTTGGCTCGGCTGGGTCGCGGTGGTGCTGCTGTCGCTCTATCTTGCCCTCTACCCCGCCTTTGGCTGCGCGCTGGGCTGGTGGCTGGGCCGCGGACACCGGGGCGCGACCGTTGTGGCGCTGGCGGGCGCGTGGGTGCTCAACGAATGGCTGCGCGCCACCTTGTTCACCGGCTTCGCCTGGAACCCGGTCGCGGCGATCTGGGCGCCGGTGTGGCCCGTGGCGGGGGTGGCGGCGTGGGTCGGCACCTATGGCCTGTCGGGGCTGACGATGCTGCTGGCGGGCGGGCTGCTCGCGCTCGGCCGGCTGTTGTGGCGATCCTTCCGCCACGGCGATGCCGCGCAGCGGCGCGGGCGGGCGATCGTGCTGGCGGTGGTCGCGGGCGGCGTGCTGTTCGCGGTCGGCTCCTTGCTTTTCGCGCTCGCCCGCGCGCCCGTGCCGGCCGGGCACGGGCCGGCCGTGCGCATCGTCCAGCCCAATATCGGCCAGGACGAGAAATGGAGCGAGGCGCGCGACGCCGACCATCTCGCCCGCCTGGCGGCGCTGACGGGGCGCCCCGGCCCCCTGCCCCGCATTGTCCTGTGGCCGGAGGTGGCGGTGCCCTACCTGCTGGAGGAGGACGCGGCCGCGCGCGCGACGCTCGCCCGCCTGCTCGGCCCGCGCGACCTGCTGCTGGTCGGCGCGCAGGCGGTGCAGCGCGCGCCCGACGGGTCCGTCGAAACCGCCAGCAACAGCCTGTTCGCGCTCGATCCGGCCGGTCGCCTGATCGGCCGCTACGACAAGAGCCACCTCGTGCCCTATGGCGAATATCTGCCGATGCGGCCGCTGCTGTCCGCGCTCGGCCTGTCGCGGCTGGCGCCCGGCGACACCGATTTCCGGCCGGGGCCGGGGCCCGCCGACATCGACGTGCCGGGGCTGGGGCCGGTCGGCGTGCAGATCTGCTACGAGATCATCTTCTCCGGCCGCGTGGTGGATCGCACCCGCCGGCCGCGCTTCCTGTTCAATCCTTCGAACGACGCCTGGTTCGGCCGCTGGGGCCCGCCGCAGCACCTAGCGCAGGCGCGGCTTCGCGCGATCGAGGAGGGGCTGCCCGTGCTGCGCTCCACCCCGACCGGCATCTCCGCCATTGTCGACGCGCACGGACGGCTGGCGGCGGCTTTGCCCTGGCACGCCGCGGGCGCGATCGCCGCCCCCCTGCCCGACGCGCTGCCGCCGACCTTGTTCGCGCGCGCCGGCAACCTGCTGCCGCTGCTGCTGGCACTGCTGCTGGCCGTGATCGGGTTTGCATGGGGCGGCCGCCCACGCTATCGGACATAACGATAGCTTTATATCGCAGCGAAGGAACGGTCGGCTGATGCGTCAGGATTATCTCTTCACGTCCGAGTCGGTTTCAGAAGGCCATCCGGACAAGGTCGCCGACCAGATCTCCGACGCCGTGGTCGACCTGTTCCTGTCGAAGGACCCCGAGGCGCGCATCGCCTGCGAGACGCTGACCACCACCCAGCTGGTCGTGCTGGCGGGCGAGATCCGCTGCAAGGGCGTGTACGAGGACGGCCAGTGGGCCGAAGGCGCGCAGGCCGAGATCGAGGATGCGGTGCGCCAGACGGTGAAGCGCATCGGCTACGAGCAGGACGGCTTCCACTGGCAGACGTTCACCTTCCACAACAACCTGCACGGCCAGTCGGCGCACATCGCGCAGGGCGTGGACGCGAGCGGCAACAAGGACGAGGGCGCCGGCGACCAGGGTATCATGTTCGGCTTCGCCTGCGACGAGACGCCGGGCCTGATGCCCGCCACGCTCTATTACAGCCACAAGATCCTGGAGCGGATGGCCGCCGACCGCCATTCGGGCGCGGCCGCCTTCCTGGAGCCCGACGCCAAGAGCCAGGTGACGC
>Ga0325400_1004717_pt1 | contig 12676 bp, 5 predicted proteins | sample PopdelMetagenome_2_FD_205662 | JGI IMG/M metagenome (GOLD analysis project Ga0325400, IMG submission 205662) | Populus deltoides microbial communities from Bellville, Georgia, United States - Xylem-PdKOR-R1 | ecosystem: Host-associated > Plants > Phyllosphere > Stem > Wood/Secondary xylem...
CGTCTCTCGCAACTTGGGATAGATAAGTTAGGTATATACAATTGTAACATCACTAGATCAATGATGCAGGCTAGATTTTCTTTTTTAACATAAAAAAAATAAACATTGATTAGATGCTTTTTAACAAAAAAAATAAAATAAAATAAAATTGTAAACTCAAAATATAATGTATATTGTATACCATGTTTTTTTTCTAAAATATTGATAAGATGATATATTAAATAATTGTTTTTCAAATAATAAGACAATTAAATATTGAATCAATCCAATCTTTTTTTCAAATAATAAGACGATCGAATATTGGATCAATCTGTATTAACTTGTTAAATTTACAACTTGGATCATAAGATTGTAATCACCCTATAAAAAACAAATCAAAAAAATTATGAAGACTAATTTCTAATTAACCCAATGTTGAAGGATGAAATTAAAAAAATTTTAAAAAAGAATAAAAAAACTACTTGAGTCAACCATGGTTAATTGTCAAACCTGCAATCCGGGTCATGAGATTGAGATAACCCCGTACAAAGAAATAGAAAAAACTATGAAACCTAATTCCCAACTAACTCAATGTTAAAGAATGAAATTGAAAAAAGATCGATTAAAAAAAATAATCTAAGTCAACCCGGATTAACATGTTAAGCTCTCGACCTGATATTAAGATTAAGATAACTCATAAAAAGAAAACAATAATTATAAAACTCTATTTCCAACGAATCTAATATTCAAGATTGAAATTGAGAAAAAATTACAAAACTTGTTACTTGGATATGAGATCAGGATAATCCCATAGATAACAAATAAGAAAAAATTGCAAAGCTTGGTTTCCATCCAACTGAGCGTTGAAAGATGAAATAAAAAAAAATCAAGAAGAAAAGATGTAAAAAAAACCTAACCTGAGTCAACCTATTAAACCAGCGACCCATATTATGAAATCGAGATAAATTCATAGTAATAATTAAAAAAATTCAACAAATCTAATATCAAAAGTTGAAATAAAAAAAAATATATGAGACCAGTATATAACCCAATAGAATGGAAATCTAAAAACATTACAATTCCTAAAACAACCTAATACTGAATGATAAAATAAAAAAAATAAAAATAAAATTGTGTTGTTGAAGGGTTAAATTAAAAAAATTAACAAAAAAATAAAAAAAAATCATAAGTTTAGTTTCTAACCAATCTAATGTTGAAGGATAAAATTAAAAAAAAAATCTACTAAACCCTGCCAGTCTTTTATTGTAGGGCAAGACACATTGCATTGTGGATTGCTATAGTGCAATGACATCTTTGCCTTCATTACAACAAACAAATAACCTTTCTATGAGGGTAAAATAGTCTTTTTCAAAAGGTTTATTTGATTTTATGAAATTAATTGGGGGCATATTAATCTATTAACTCTTTTTTACACATTTAAATTATATAAATACCCTTAATAAACAAAAAAAATAAAGGAAAAGAGGGTGTTTCCGTCTTTTTCTATTAAAAAAAATACAATTACTTCATTTTTCTTCAAGTAAAAGAAATTAAAGAAGGGGTTAAAGAGTATTTTGATATTTTGATCATGGTTTTTCTATTATAATCTATTTTAATTAGAGCCAAATCAATCTTTTAATGAATAAAAATAATAATAAACAAGGTGTTAATCACCTACCTAGAATGTGTAGCACCTACCTAGAATGTGTATAAATCTTGTTCCTTAGTATGTTGTCCAGCTCCCATACTTTCCCTGTGCCCATAGGATTTTCAATCATTGTAAACACAATTAATCAAACTAGGAACAGTATCTTGGTTCCCATTTAACACATATTTATTTATAAAATTTAACATCTGTCCTTGATTTCCAAATGTCATAATCATCTATAAAATCTAATCTAACATTCACTCAGAGTATGTTCATTTATTCACGCAATAATATATAATCATGCATTCAAATACATCACTCAATAATTAAATACCTATTTTAGCCGATTGTCACAACTAACATACTCTTTTTCTTTAGATATGCTAACCCATTGACTAATTTTTACACATGTTATATATCTATATAACATTTATTATCAGCATAGTTTCGCTTAGTACGACGACTCTTATCATTTTTTTTTTATCCGGTGTTTTCAATTAAAAATAAAAATTTATTTTTCAAGGAATTTATTCTCATTTTATTCATTTTAAAGTCATTTTAACACAATCAAGTTTAAGTTTCAACAATAATTTCAAAAGTATAACCCACACGAAATCATTTTTCCCACTATCTCTTTATTATGGCCGAATTCCATTCAAGGAGCCATAGGTGTTCCTGTTTTTTTTTTCTCATTTAAAACTTTATCTACAATATTCAATGAGATAATCAATAAATCATCTTAAGCAATATTAGTTCTCAAATCAACATATTCCTTCCCTTTTTAAGTGAAATGGTCGAATATCCTTCATGACCTAACCATGATTATTTCTACACTTTTCATTATTAATTTCTTACATGAAAAATATAAAATTCATATCAAAGCACGCCCACTCAATTCACAAACTTAATTTTCCTTTTTCATCATTTAGCTGAATTTTATTGTGGTGTAATTCATGAGTTTTTCTTTAATTTTTTCTATAATACAACATTACCCAATCCTAATTCATGTTAAAAAACTCAACTCATAGCAAATATAGCATCTATAAACTCATTATTCAATCAAACACTAAATTCAATCACAAACCCATAAACTAACTAGTTCAATCCTTCCAAATCATCCATAATTACAAGGAAAGCAAGGCCAAGATCACTTACTTATTCATCAACAACAATATTTAATTCATTTAAACATGATTTTTGACAAAACAAATATTTATTTCAACACTTTTCTACCCTAACTCAACATTACTACATTGCAAATTTCAAATCCTCTACATTACCCATAAAAATCAAAGCAATTGGTTATAATAAAACTTACTCATGATGTCTAGAATGGATTTAAAGTGGTCTTTTAGCTCATCTTCTCCAATTTCATCCTTTTTTTAGACCCAAGTTTCTCTATTTAAGAACTTCACTTTCTTCTCTTAATTATTTTAGCCTCTCAACTCACTTATATCATGTTTTTTGTCGCAGGGTGACGTCAAATGACGGGCTAAGCCTCTTGAGAGATATTAGAAAATGAAAGGGTATTGAGTATAATCATAAAGTTATGATTATAAGGTTTAAGAATCGCCACCTAATATTATGATTACTAGAAAATCTATAGTTTATGAGAGTCCACGCAAGGGACTGGTTGTGTAAGGAAAAGATGCATTACCCAATGCACTATACATGAGGTAAGCTGCATTGTTGTTTGATTATTTTTCAAGGTCGAGTTTCTGTTCATTGTTCTTGTCTATAAAGTTCTCCGTTCGTGAGGAAGTCTCAATCTTATCGGGCTAAATCCTAACTGTTCTATAGTCTAAATTCTAGCATCATATTTATTTTGCACTTTGTATCTTTAATACTTGAGAGTGTACTCTATTTTGTAGTTTTACACTTCCGAATATAAAAGTCTACAACAAAACCCTAACACTTTAAATATAAAGTGAACAAAATGATTAGTGAAGGATTTTTGATATTTTGGCCAAACCCTAATGGATAATCATAAAGTAGTTACGATATTCATTTTTGCATTTCAGAGCATGAGAAAGATGCATTTTTGTTTTTATTTTTTTATAAAAAGTATGCTTAGAAAACTTTTACGATTTTACCGTATTCATGAAAACAAAATATTTTTGTTTTTTTAAAGAGGAATTTAATTTAAATTTTTTGAGATTTTTTTTGAATTTTCAAATTATTTTAGAAATGTTTCAGAGAAAACTGGGTATTTTAATACCGGATCTGTATCTTACAGAGTAAATTTATAACTTGATATTATATAAAATTGGTAGAAAAACAAGCGAAAAAATCACAAGTAAAGGACTTATATTTTTTTTTTGAATTTTTTAAATATTATTATTATTATTATTATTATTATTATTATTATTATTATATTAGGGTGGACTGACCCAACCATCTGGGCTAGATCCAACTGAGTCGAGTTGGGTCGATAGCAGCCTAGCCTAGTAACCATGAGGTTAAGTATTATGGCCACTGCATATAGAATGCAGTGGCAAGGGATGTTTTGGAGGGGGAAAACTCGTTTGGTCAGAGGAGGAAAGTTGTAAGAGGGGTTCCTAATGTTGGAGGGAAGATCGGCAAGTGGTTGGTGGCGACAACAATGGTTGAGGCGCGGCAGAGAAAGTGACCAAGTGGTGGCCGAGAGGGGAGAAAGAAAAACTAGGCAGAAAAATGGTTTTTTTTCTTCTGAATTTTGGCTTATGATTTGTCCTTCTTCAAGGAATGGAATCCACCTTTATTTATAAGGTGTGAAAGAGAGACATGTTGTCTTTTTGTGGTGTCTAATCTTGGCCCTTGATTCGAACTGGAAGGATCCCAATAATTGGTTCAAAGTTGTCATCATGGCCTGAAAAAGTTACTGTAGAAAGGTTGGTTGGGTTAACAACTTTAAGGCGGTGCCAAGGCCGCTGTGGTGTCAATTGGTTAAAAAAGACCATACTAGGGTTTAGTAAGATGTTAGACCATCATTTGCGTGCAAGTTTTGTCAAATTTGATGGATAAATAAAGCATTAAATGCATTTTAAAAGAAGCCACTCGAGCAACTTTTTCTGGCTTAAATGGAGAAGAAGATGAGCAGTCGCTAGACGACGCGTTGTTTGATATTTTTTTTAATGGTTCAAAATGGCACCTTTTTGGACATTTTAAGGTTTTAATTTAGGGTTGTGGCCAAAGTTGAATTTGGTCCTCCATCTTTTAATTTCTTTCAACTGCACCCTTAATTGACCATAAACTTTCAATTTTATACAATTTTGCCCCTGCTAAAATTCAATGCCATCCCCAAATTTCAACATCCTTTTCACATTAGTCATTAGTCCTGGATTTATGCAATTTGACCCTTAATTCACCATTAACTTTTAATTTTCTTCAATTTCACCCCTGATTTAAATCAATCGAGTCCCCATAGTTCGACGTCTTTTGTAAAATGATTATTGGCTGTAAATTTATTCAATTTAGCCCTTAATTAATCCCAAAACTTTGATTTTCTTGTGATTTAACCTCTTATTTGAACCAATTGACTTTGTAAAAATTAAATTTGGTGTCATAAAATTTCAATCTTCTCAATTAAGCCCAAATTAGGCCCCTGAACTTAATTCTTCACCAATTAAGCACCTAATAAAATTAATTTAGCCAATTTAAAATATAATTAAGTCCTTGCACCTAATTAAATCCTTGAATTAGATCCGAATTAATTCTTAAATATAATTAAACTTTAATTTGGCCCATGATTTGAACAAATTGGCCTTTTAAAAATCTAATTATGTCTTTAGGATTAATTTTTATGTTGATTCATCCAATAATTATGTAACCTGACCTTGAATCTGTATTGTCTCTCTAGTTTTAGGTAAAATGAGGTACAATTAGGCTCCTGATTCCATTTAAAATTGCAGCTTGATATTTTTTTTACATTTGAAATACTCTCAGCTTACTTTTGCCAAAATACTAGTCTTCTTACTATAATTATTTTATTTTGAAAAGAAAAAAGGTAAAAATTATGGGCAATAACCCAAAAATGGGTTATGACATTTTCCTTCAAAAACCCACTTGATTTCAGTCAAATATTACCATATTTAGGTGTTTTCTCTAAAACATTTCAAATGAAAAGATGAAGAAACGAAACTCCATTGCTGCTGGATGTTTTGGGTTGTTCTAGCCTATTTAAAAAAGTTATTTGCCTCTATTTATAATTTTACCTCTCACTTATGCATTTGTGTGTTTTTCATGTAAACTACCCGATTGTCGACTTAAATCACGAGGACTTTCTAAACTCTTACATTGTAATAGAACAAATATAGAGTTCGATGGTTGGACTCGATATTCAACTGAATGTGCAATATGTTATCGTTTAATTGTATTAACCAATTCATTTTTAAACTTGAATGTTTGTCCCACCTCCAAATCTGACCCTCCTAACATAAGTCTATGACTAAGTGCCTATAGTATCATCAATCCTTTATAGCAAATCATCCGACTATAAATTATTTTTACCCTTACATACAAAGATTTTATTCGACTAATCACATACAATACTATTATGTTTAACCCACTTTGGATGAAAAAATCAATCGTTATCTTAAAATTGTCATCACGTACAATCGGTACAAGATAATATTGATATTTACTAATTTGAGATCTTCAAGTTATTTCAACATCAATATTATTATAATTTCACCCAAGTCCATGAAAAAACATTTCTTTCATATCCGCATATGACATGTCTAAATTACCATTTAACAACAAATTGTTTATGTCATTGTATATGATACTACCATTCATACTAGGAACAATAGTACCACTGTAATGACATAACATAAATATGTCATTAGACATTATGTAGGAAAAACAAATTAGATTCTGGTCAATTGGACATAATCTTAACTAAATTGCATTACCTTAACCCTAATTGGCAAAATTCATAGCAAATTCAATCAAATCCCAAAAATGTAACGCAAAAGCATACTGGACCAAAATTAAATATAATTCATGATATCAAATCTAATTGATATTTTCATGTTCAATTACATTAAATCAAACCCAAATTCATAGGAAATTAAAATAATTTAAAGAAGATACCAAATTCGACATCTTATCAACAATTCAATGCAACGTGTATTTCATTATAATTCTACCGCATTTATGCTCTATTGCATGAAATCATTAAGCATGGTTGATAACATTATTAGATGATTCCAACAACCCACACAAAATTCCTAACTCAACAACTTATCCAAAATTAAAAATAACACAATTAATTCGTAATTAATTAAACTTATTTTCATGTTCAACTATATGAAATCAACACTAATTGATTGTATTTATATCTAATTTATCATTAATTCAATAAACTCTAAATTCAACCTACACAATTATTTCATTTCAACTAAATCAAACACAAATTCATAGCAATGTAGTATGTTTACTTTGCTTGTAGGATTAGAAAAAGGGCTGAGGTGACGGTGGCAACCACGACAAATATGGATTTTAAAAAGAAAAACATCCAAGGATGCTTATACACTAGGATGGATTCAAGTTTTGGGTGTTTTAGGGGCAAAAAAACAAGTGTTTAACGGGTTTTTAGAGAGATAAAAGGTGAGGACATTGGTTTGGAGAGAGAGAGAGAGAGATAGAGAGAGAGAGAGAGAGAGAGATGCTGCATTTGGTGCATTCTTTGATTTTGAGAGAGTTTTAATTTCATGACATGTTGCGGGGGAGAACATTGGTTTGGAGAGAGAGTTGTTGTGTCTGTTGTATTCTTCAATATGGGGAGGGTTTTAAGTTCATGACATGTCGCGCTTGAGAATGATGACATTTAGTAAATGTTGCATTTTTAAAGTATGACAAAGGAAAAATATGCTATTTTACTAAATCTTTTTTAAATTATGTTATTCTGCCACAACTTTTAAATTATTGTGCTAATTAAAAAAATAAAAATAAAGCAAATTAGGGGAAAACTAATTATTGCAGTGAGCTCAACGGATAGAGAGGAAATTGTGATGCAAATAAGTTTTGGTGGTGAAAAAAATGAAACTTTGCAATATGATCGAGCTTGTTTAAAACTATGATAGTGATTGCGGTTCAAAGTGTTTTTTTGTTTAGAAATGCATTAAAATAATATATTTTTTTATTTTTTTAAAATCAACACATTAAAATAATTTAAAAATAAAAACATAATTTTTAATAAAAAAATAAAATTTTAAAAAACACAATTTCAATCATCTTTTTAAATAGAGACTTGGTCTAAAACCAGCTAGATTTGAATTGATATGGTTGTATAACCTACGTAATGATGCAGGTGTAAGTACAAAAAAATCAAGCATAAAAGACAAGATATTGTTTAAAATAAAATTAACACACAAATCCTAAAATCTTATTTTATTTTTATCTCAAGGTTTACAAGCATTTATATAAGTTGAAACCAATCTGACAGGTAAGAAAAACTAAAATCTTATAATAAAAAAAAAGATAATTAAAAATCATGATATTTAAAATAACCAATAAAAATAATAAAATAAAATCAAACATAATCTTCAGAGCTTAAGATGAGAAAATCCACGTAGCGATTAGACCAACAATACAATCTTCATAGAACTAGATCTTAAAAATATCATGTAAAAAGCTTATTATAGTTATAGGATAAAATATTATAATTTCTTTTAATTATTATATTGATTTGATGTAATTAGATTTTATCTTGATATAATAATATTTTATTAGATTTTATCTTGATATAATAATATTTTATTAGATTTTATCTTGATATAATAATATTTTATTGTAAAAATATTGATTTTATTGATTTGACTGTAATTTGCCGACCCAAAAAACAATAACAATGATTGAAAAAAATAATAAAAAAAAAGGGATAAAAATAATCGCGCTGACTGATGCTGTTTGTAGAAAAAAACATTAGAGTTTGGACTAAATGAAGGGTCAGTCTCAGCCATCTTCTCGTCATCATCTCCATCTTCTCATTCTGTCTCTCGTTCCTCTTTCGGGAAAACACCAGAAAACCCATTTCTAAGAGGTATCAACGTATTTTTGTCTATGTGTTTTAACGAGAAAACACAAGAAAACTCATCTCTATCATTGCTGTTTTTTCTGTTCTTCTCTCTATATGTTTTAACGAGAGTGTTTAATTTCTTAGTGCCCCTTTACGTAGGCATATCTTATTTTAACTTCAACTTTGTCTCTTGAATTATCAGCTAAGCTATGATGAGGCGCTATGCTTCAAAGTTTATCAATTGGCACTTGGGTTTGAGGAATCTCAGTTTCTCCATGGTATCAATTCTATTCTCTCTCTTTTTTTCTTTTTCTTTTTTCTCACCGTAATTTTTTCATTAAGATTCTGCATAATTGGATATACAAGTAGCAACGTATTTTTTTTTAATTTACATTTTTTTGGATGATTTTCAGTTTATCTGTGTTGAGTCCTGAGTATTGTACCCACTAGGATTGTATTATCTCATGGGATGGGACTAATTGATACTTTGGAGCAATGTCCAAAAGTAGCTCCTTGCTGCAGCCTGCCTGTAGAGAACCATGTTAGATGAGTTGAAATTATTTTTGTTTTATTTCATGCCACTTAGTGAAGCTCATTATTTTGTTTTTCAATTTTTTGATCATTCCGTTTGTTTGTTCTAGCAAAACATCTTCAATTGTCTGTCATCATGATTTAGACACGCCATTAATGCCAATCTCCTAATTTTGACATTCATAATGCACACGAAAAGTTCTAGCAAAACATCTTCAATTGTCTGTCATCATGATTTAGACACGCCATTAATGCCAATCTCCTAACTTTGACATTCATAATGCACACGGAAAGTTCATTGCCCTGTAACTATTAAGGGGAACAATAGTAACAAAGTGTTTTTTTTTTTTGTAGCAACCTTTTCATCTTAGTGTCCTCTTGAAAATTGTTAACCTTTGGAGATTTGGCTTTAGGATGGTCTTTTTTCATGTCAAGCTAGATAATACTTTAGTGGTACTGTTATCTGATCACTTTTTGTACTCATTAGGTTATTCCACTAGCCTTTTCCAAGTTGAATTATTTGATATATGTCCAATACAAAGTTTTTTTCTTTCTAGTTTCACATAACTGGGTTTCCTCTTCTGCCTTAATCTCTATCATTTCAAGAGTTTAAATTGATCAATTATGTGCTTGTGTTGCACTTGGTTGTGTTTAGATTAGACAATGAGCATTCTTGATGCTTTTTAATTTTTTGACTGCTACTCCAGTTAATGTGCAAGTTTGAAATGGTGATGATGTTCAGAATTCGCTTGTAGGTTGGCTGTGAGGCTGAATCCTATTATGCATCCAGAAACAGCAAATGCCAAGGTTTTTTTAGCGGCCATCTCAATGGCTCCATGCCAAAGGCATTTGCAACTTACTGTGCTAAGTTGCCAGAAGATCCACAGAGCACTAATCTCGCTTCTGACATGTTAATTGATTCATTTGGGAGGATGCACACTTACTTGAGGATCTCCTTGACAGAACGATGCAATCTACGTTGTCAGTACTGTATGCCAGCTGAGGGCGTGGAGCTCACTCGTAGTCCTCAATTGCTCTCGCAGGATGAGATTGTTCATTTGGCAAATCTCTTTGTGAGCTCTGGAGTAGATAAAATTCGTTTGACTGGTGGCGAGCCAACCATTAGAAAAGATATTGAAGACATATGCTTACAGCTGTCTAACTTGAAAGGACTAAAGACCTTGGCCATGACAACCAATGGAATCACTCTTGCGAGAAAACTTCCAAAGCTGAAAGAATGTGGACTTACATCTCTAAATATCAGCTTAGACACATTAGTCCCGGCAAAATTTGAATTTTTGACTAGGCGGAAAGGGCATGAAAGAGTTATGGATTCAATTAATGCTGCTATTGACTGTGGGTACAATCCAGTAAAAGTATGTGCGCTCTCTGCAATTATGTTCATCCTTGCTTTCTCTCTCAATTATGCTCTTTCTATATTTGATCCACTAACCAGTGATATACTGGTGCAATGATAGGTTCACTATTAGCTTCATATTTATTTATTTACTAATTTTAGGGCTTTCACTGGCTCTAAACTAAAAATTGTTTTCTTTTCCCCTCTTTGTTATTTTCCATTAGGTGAATTGTGTGGTGATGCGCGGGTTTAATGATGATGAGATTTGTGATTTTGTGGAGTTGACACATAACAAACCAATTAATGTTCGGTTCATTGAGTTCATGCCTTTTGATGGAAATGTTTGGAATGTCAAGAAACTAGTTCCTTACTCGGAAATGCTGGATAGAGTGGTAAGGTAGAACTCTGACAGGTGTGAGGAAATTTCTTAGCGTCCCCTTATGGATTCTTTTGGTAACTTCTTTTAATTGAACAGGGAAAACAGTTTCCTAGCCTAAAGAGGCTGCAGGATCACCCTGCTGATACGGCCAAGAACTTCAGGATAGATGGGCATCTTGGTATGGTTTCTTTTATCACCTCAATGACTGAGCATTTCTGTGCTGGTTGCAATAGATTGCGACTTTTAGCTGATGGAAACTTTAAAGTATGCCTCTTTGGTCCTTCAGAGGTGACCATCTCATTCCCTGCTATAGTGATTATTGATCAACTTCTATTCAAGTTATAGAACCTGATCATATAGTTTCTATTACTTCATCTTCCTCTCTGTGTGGCGTTTTGTACGTTTGCCTAAGCTGGTTAACTTTTCAGTATGGTTCTGCTTGATTTCTTTATTTTCCTTATGCATTGTTTGGCATAAAAACTGATTCACATGCTCTCTGAATTTGGAATGCATAACGCAAATTTATGATCAGACTATCTATTAGTTTGACTTGCCAGTACCAGATAGAAAGAATATAAGCTTCCTTTTCTCGTAGTTTCCACATTTAGCTCAGTATGTGGGATTTTTATTTTCAAGTTAAGCCAATTAGGTAGAGTATAATTTAGCTTTTGGGGTTTTCTACAGATACTATCTCTGTTTCCACTAAAATACGGTATGCCATGTTTCATCAGAGCCTATTTCACAGGTCATTTTTAATCTTGTTTTGTCTTAACCAGAATCTTCCAAATTCTTTGTGGTGTTGCAGATTATTCCAAATGAACTTGCTTTAGATTTAAGTCTTGACCGCTGCTATCTAAAGTTGAAAATTTTATATTTCTTTTTCCTCCTTCAGCTACCTCAGATCCATCACAGCATTCTCTTTTAGATGAGGTTTACTTGTAATGACCATACAGTCTGTGTGTCATACAGAGGCACATTTAGCTACTGTACTCTAGTACACAATATTTTCTTCAATTTGACTAATGTGGTGCCAATTGAGTTGGAGTGCTTGGAACGTTCTTTGTGTTAAGGATCTTCTCCTTTTCTTTTATTCTGGTACCCATCAAAAAGAAAAATTTAGCTCTTCTATCCCACTTGCTTGTTCAGCATCCTCTTTCTTCTATTGAGGTTGTTGCTACTATTACATTGAATTCAGTTCATCCTAAAATTATTTGACTATTTTAATCTTGAAGTCTCAATTGAATGATATAAAAGCAGGCAAAACAGTTTGGCTAGTGAGCATTTTGTATGAGATTGGAACTGTGCTACAATACTAAATAGTAAAAAAAAAAAAAGAAAAGGAAAAGGAAAAACCTGGAAGATGTAAGCTCCATCTATGAAATCTTGCATCCTTGAGGTTCATAGAAACTTTGAAAGGAAATATGCTCTGAATCTCATGCAAAGTTCTAGAGGGTTCAAAAACTAGTCAAAACCTAAGACCTGAGTATTTCCCAAGGCAAGATGGAATCCTTTCAAACAACATTTGACATGCATGCTCTATACATGATCAAACTAAGATTTTGATAGTGAATTTGATATCTTGCAGTGCTTCACTCTCTCTCTCCGAGTTATTTTTTGTACTTTATCTGGGTCTGTAGTATTGGCTGAAAGTACCTGGGAATGTCCCATGTATTGTTTGATGGCACTTTTTGGTTCCAAATCCTTTAGCCTTGTCCTGTCTAGTACATATTACAATATTTTGTTATGATTCCTTATATTGCTTTGTCTTTGCAGGTTAGCCTA
>Ga0325400_1004720_pt1 | contig 12673 bp, 7 predicted proteins | sample PopdelMetagenome_2_FD_205662 | JGI IMG/M metagenome (GOLD analysis project Ga0325400, IMG submission 205662) | Populus deltoides microbial communities from Bellville, Georgia, United States - Xylem-PdKOR-R1 | ecosystem: Host-associated > Plants > Phyllosphere > Stem > Wood/Secondary xylem...
ACTGAGATACTTGTTGAATTTTATTTTATTCCATTCATTTTTCTGTTAATAACAAGCAAGTTGAAAGAGATTCATAAGAAAAATACTAAGAAATCAACTACTACTAATATTACGATAAAACTTCTTTGAGGAATCAATCCCCGACCTTTTTATGCTTTTTGGTGATTTTTGGACTAAATCTAAAAAAAGAAGTGTCAGGCTAGGCACCTTGTAGTTCATGGATGAGAATTCGAAAAAAGAAAAAGAAAAAGAAAAAGAAAAATCGGGGGTGTTAGGGGGTTCCTTTCCGTCATAATTTTCAGAGGCGTGTGAATGCGTGCCCATTTGCTATGGCAATCAACTATATATCTCCATTCTCCCCCATTATCTGATGCTCTGGTTTGTGCCCTTTTTTAAAAAATGTTTTTTAAAAAAATTAAATTTTTTTATTTTTTTATTTATTTCAAATTAATATATTTTTAATATTTTGAAATTATTTTGATATATTGATGTGAAAAATAATTTTTAAAAAAATAAAAAAAAATATTATTTTAATACAAAAAATACTTTAAAAAACAACCGCATTTATAATTTTAAACCGCATTTATAATTTTAAACAAGTTTGCGAAACCAGGAGAGAGACAGAAAGAAAAAAATTCCGTGCGTGTAACCTTTTTTTTTTTTACCATCACGGTGACTGAAAATCAAGGAATATTCTCAATTCAATCAGCGCATGGTGAAGATTTTAGGTATTCATCCCATGGTGAAGAAGTGACTAGAACTAGAAACCAGGTAGGTGACTCTGTTGCTGCAAGTGTGAAAAATATCTTGAAAAGGACCAAACGCTAAAGATCAGAAGTATTCATCCCATGCACTGAGCTCCTCTAACGAATCCAAGACAACTTTATGAGGTAATTAAATTTTAAATGGGGAGGAGTGCTTCCATAACTCTGCAGGTAGGAAATTAATGAAATAAACCCATTAGTTAGTGGTTAGTGCTCTGAAGGTCAGCTCAAAAACTTTTAATGGCAGCCCCAAAGCCCCTGATACAATGCCCTTGCAGTTAGTACTAGAAAATTTTGTCAAATCATAAATACCCGTCATTGAGGATATCAGAGTAAATGAAGTGTGAGAGAGAGAGGCACGTTAGTAGAGCAATCAGGGAACACTTCATTTTAGATTTACTAGTTCATTACAATTCTTACAAAGTAGAAAAGCATCTTAGTTTTCAAGGACCGGCTCCTGTGCACAAAGGATGCAAGATAAAGTAAATGGTGGGTTAGAACAAAAAATATGAAAAGTGAAGACTACCTCACTTGAGTAATGTGTTTCAGGCTTCAACCACAGCAACCACAAAAGGTAAATGAGGAAGGCACACGACCAGTTCTACGAATATACTCTGCTTGTTGCTCAGTTTTTGCAGCTCGCCTGTTTCTCTTGGCTTCTGCAGCTGCTCGCTTCTCCTCAGCCTTGTGCCTTGCTGCTGCTAATTTGTTCATAAGCCTATCTTGAGCCTGGCCCCTTATCCTTTCAACCTCAACCTGAAAGCAGAAGAGTCAGGATTAACTGTTGACAATGGAAATATCATTGGAACTAACATGTTTGCTTCCCAATGAGATGAGTTCTTGTATATACAGCAGTTAAAGGTATTGGTGAAGCTGGAAGATTTTTTTTTAAAGGGGCCAATACAAATTTAATACAAGGTTTTTCTGAAAACTCCAAGGCATAAGGTGGGTTAGGGAAACTTGGAATTCTCGTGAACTAATGACATGGAGGCCATGTTCATCACAGTGGACAGAACAACAATTAGAAATGAAGAATAAGGAACTCAATTCTCAATACGCCGCAGTATCAGCAGCACAAAAAGCATGGTGCACAGGCCATTCAGGGCAACACAACAAAATTAGTGTGCAAACATCCTGGGATCCTAACTATCTTAACATGATGATGTTGAAATGTGAAAAATTGATTTAGAAGAAATTGTAGCTAGAAAAATGCATAAAAAGAGAGGCATAGCCCGCCACTAATGTTAGTGGGAATGCTCGATACAGGCTCCCACATATCTCGCTGCACCTCTTAAGAGATACAGTTGAGCAGAAATTTGTAAGAAGACACAGACCACACACCAGGCACAAACAAATACATAATCATATGCACGCTCCCACACAAACACTGTTGACACTTCAAGGATATGTAGAAATTACTAGAGTAAATTCAAGCACCTACTTGTCAAATGCTAGTTGCAACAAAGAAAATCAGAGAGGTGCAAAAACACCATACTCCATACATATCACCTACTTGCAAGCTTCGAATCACAATAGATGCACTACCATAGCTTGCTACACCTATCCAGCACGCTTATTGTGATTGTGATATATGAATGGCACACCTTCTATAGCAAATAGATAGGATGTCGTGGGGACTGAAACAATTTGCAGCCCTTCATTTGTATTCAGAGTAAGTTCCACATTATATATTGGAGGGGCATTGAATCTATAATTTATCAAAGCACAAACTTCTAAAGGAATTTGGCTATCGCTACACTGTGTCAAATCAAGCCAAACTCTCGAGCTTGCATTGGAAGTTCCTTTTCCAACATCAAATAAAAAATCTACTTCCATCTCATCATGTTTTATACCCTTCCTCTCATTCCACTCACAAAAATTTCAAACAACGTCAAAGCTTTACTTTCTAAACATGTGCTACATCTTTGGTCGCTGAAAACCACTTCAGATGTGCAATTCGATCTTTGCCTACACCAAAATTTCAATAAGAGGAAGGCAGTATAACACAAAGAACTTAATGAAGTAGCCTATCTCTAGAGAAACCATTTATATTACGCTTTAAGTTCACATCACCAAATTTGTCAAAGTTCATTTCATTTCCTTTGAAATATCTATTCAAAGCAAACTTGGACAAACTTTGGTAATAAATAACAGAATTGCACCTGTTTTGCTTCTGATTATGTATTTGAGTTCAAATACTATACAAGTTAAAAGCCAAGAAAGTGAACATATATGGATGGACTCATTAACCATGCTTTAAGCTTTTGGGTTTAAGGCACTGTATCATGTTATCAACACTCCATATATGGCTCGTGCAAAAAGACTTTCCTGTGATCATCCCCAAAACTATTCTGATAATGCAACTGGTCAAAACCACTAGGAGGCTATATGATCAAACAAATCCCGAGGGCAACAATAGAAAATGGTCCAAACCACAAGGGTTTTTTCAGAAATCTCCTCCTTCTACACACATAGAAGCAAGTTGCATACTAACAGGATACAAAATCATGTATCAGCACTTGGTGATCTTCAAGATGTTCGAAATTCAGTAGCATATACCTACGATCTCTTATATGAAGGAAGGCTTCTATGCTTTTTTATGCACCCAGCATCTTTCCCTTCCCTACACTTCTAAGCTAATTTTTTAAAAGGTAAAAGAGAATTAAAAAGAAAAACAAAAAAACCTTCGCTGCAATAGAGCAGAAGAAATTATCAAATACCTCGATTTTCCTCATCTCAGCTTCTGTTTTTTCTTTTTGATGATTCTCCCATGCTTGAATTTTCATCTCTTCACGTTTAAACCTGAAGAATTTGCAAGTATTCCTCTTCAAACCGCATATTGAAAATTACTAAGCAAGTATTACCCCAAGTAAAAGTACGTCCTTTATATAGATTAATGGCCTGAAAATCTAGCAGACTGGACTGGAAAAGTGTAAACTTTTCAGATAAATCTATTTCCTTGCTTGGCAAACATTATCTATCCCATAGGGATTTCTACAAGAAAAGCATGGTAAATACTTTCTGGGGGCCCACGAGGAAATGTACTGTTTTGCTTCTTCTGGAGTAAGCAAAGCATATCACATTGGACGTCACCAAAGTATTCTTTCACCTAAACCTCGATTAAGATATTCCACAAATTTCTATGTTGTCCAACAGAAATACATCCACCTAATTTTTATTGTATGTGTATAACTAAAGTTATGCCATGTCAAGTAAAGGGTGAAGATCAGTCACGTTACGTAACTTACTAGAATCCATTATGTTGAGCAATTTATACCATGTCAGGTTTCAAAACTTGAAATGCATACATAGTATGATGTGTGCTTATATGTTAAAGATGTCATGTTATAGGTGAGTAATAAGAAAATAAGAGGGGATAAAAAGGAAAGGAAAGGAATTTTTTAATTAATGGCTTATAGTGAAAATACCTGGCTGTGTACTTGGCTTTCTCTGCCTCCTCCCATGCTGCTGCACGTGTTTCAATCACATTTTTACTCTGTTGATCAGCTCCTATAGTTTTCAGTGAAGTGGATGCATCCTTATCCTCCTCCTCTTTGCTAGCCCAGGCTGCAATGTTCTTTTTACCTAGCTGTGTCCCCAGAACCATTATTTCTCTTCTGGTTTTCATTTGTAGCTCCTTTTCAGACAATTCCTTGTTTGGATTTTGATGGTCATTGAAAGGATTTGATGGAGATGAAGTCAGTGCAGCTCTGCCGGGAGTTGATGGCCTAGAAGAAGTTGGACTAAGAATTGGTGTTGTTGCCCTCACTGGAGTTCCTGTCCTGGAAGGCTCTTGACTAGCAATAGGAGTCATTTCCGTACCCATATCTCTCATTGATACAGATCGAGCAGTTGAAGGAGGCGGAATAAATGTAGTTGCACTGTGTATGGCCAAAGATGAATCATGCCTGCTGAGACTGACTGCAAGAAAAAAACAAAAAGAATATGACATTCGTTCTTCAAATATTATTTGGTACGAGAGTATGCATGGATGAGATAAAAAAATGTCACAATACTTTCTTCTAGTCTGAAGGATGTTAACATAAAAAACCAAAGAACTAAAAACCCAACACTTTTCAGACTTTCTACAGATGCACGCAATACTAGTTTTGTTTTTTCTCCATATTTTCATGCTTGTACTGAAATGAAAAAAATATCAATTTACTATAGAAGAATATTGAATCTATCAGTTTCTACCAAAAACTTATTATGAAAAACAAAAAGAGGCTAGACCCATTATCTCTAGCAGCATCGTCACATCATACAGCCAAAGACAACTCCAATTTAGGAGAATTTGTTATGGAACCTGGAAAAATAATTTAGGGGAGAAATTGAAATCAGAACCATGCTCCCAACCAAATTAAAAATAGGCTTAACAAAGTGCAGCTATACCACCTTCTTGCTCTCATCCACAAATTTATATGGTTAATGGAATAAATAGAAACTGGAAAGGACCCGCATAGAATGGGAGAGAAACAGTGTTTGCAATAGGAATCCTTTTAAGCTACCCAAACAGCTCCTTTTAGTCAAAAGCAATTTCAATAATAAAAAAGTTTTCATTAAATGGCCAGAGTTTGGAAGGAAACTTGGGAAGCAATGCCAGAATCCCTACCATCCTCCATATTCATTATTGATAAAGCATGGATATTGACTCATGTTGTGTTTCAGACGGGTGAATCACCCAATTATCAAATTAATATACCATGAGATCATTACTGGTTTCACAAGATCCCTTATCCAACTACGTTTAGCAACTAACATAGTGAATCACATTTTAATGTGTTGCAGAATAGAAAGTGCAAGCACTACAGAGCACAAAATAAATTACTTGCAGAACAAGAAGCAAAACACAAATACTGTATCAATTGCAGAACATGATTAAGCATATGAACCAAACTCAGCAACGGTTATTTCTTACTAGCTGATTGTCCAACAGAATTCTCAATCATAAGCACAGGCTTTCCATAAGAATCTGCTATTGGGTATGAATCAGCCTCCCAACTTTTAAGTTTTTGTACACCAGTTTCCTTCTTAGCTTGACTAGTATCAACCCGTTTCGTATCTGGTTCTTCAAATGTAACCACCTTTTGTTCTGGAACTTCTACAACAACCTTGGTAGAAGGTTGCCGACTCAGAACATTACCCATCCTCCGCAGTCCTTGTCCACCTTGCACCTGAGCCTGCCCTGTTTTAGGCAGGTTCCAAGTGGGGCTTGCAATCCACTTCTGGGCATCATCCCATTTCGATGGTGCTGGTTTTGAGAATGGAGCATTTGAGAATGGAGAAAGGGGCACTCTTTGAGGGGCCCGCTCAGCCTTCTGAAAATCAAAAATCGAGGAGGGCATAATTGCAGTATCATGACCACTGTCGTAATCTAAAGATTGGACTTCCTGGCTCCTAATTCTTGAATTGGCAAAAGAGTGATCCTTCAATCTACCACCATCACTAACCATCTGTGATGCAGACCTGGAATCAACTGTAGCTGAAGTAAAGTATTCGGGAAGTACACTAACAACATCTACATCTTTGCAATTATCAGAACTGCTACCACCTACACACATTATGAGATATTGATTCAAGTTTGCTCTGAAATCTTCCGTTCTTATAAAATAACAAATGCAGAAACATAATCCAATTGGATCCCTTAATTACATCTTTAACGCCTTGCCTAAACCACCCCCCCCCCACCCCCACCCCTTTCCAAGAGAAAAAGAAAACAAATCACAGACAGGCATATTAGAGAATAAAAAAGGGGGAGAGGCCTTTTGCCTACCAGTTTCATCAAGATGATTAAGTTGAGATCTGAAGGCGTAAGCAGATTCAAGTTCTTCTTCTTGCTGCTTTCTCCTCTTTTCCACTCCCAACAACATACTTCTCAGTTTCCCAGGCGACAATCCTCCTCCTCCCTAATTTCCACCCCAAATTACAACTAAATCAGTAATACGAATCTTTCCTTTTTTTCTCAAAAAAAAAAAAACACAACTGTTGGGTTTGGCGTGAATGTGTATGAAAGATCAAAGGCTGAGAGACAAGACAGATCATTATTTTTTTGAAAAGGAAAATGTAAGCAATTAATAAAATACATTGGGTGAAGAGAGAGTATTGAAGAAAGAAAGAAAGAAAATGATGATGAATTAATAAGTACCTGAGGCTTTTCGATCCTTTCGTAATCCATTGATTCTTAACGCTAAGCTATTTCAGGCAAAAATCATACTGCTTGGTACATTGTGTGTGCTGCTTGCCTTCCTGTGCTTGCTTTGGCTTCTCTTCTGTTCCTCAGGCTGGAGAGCGAGGAGTCATTTCAGCTGACGAATGTCGGAGTTTGGACCTCTACTCTGAAGTAGACGGAAAAGCAAGTAGGGCAGCCTCTGCAAAAAGAGGATACCACACTGTACTCTACACAGTGTCCGTTTTCCCTGGGATTTTTTTTGGACTCTGGTCAAAATATATAGACACTTTTTAAGAGTTTTTTCTAGCAAAAAGTATTTTCGATATGCACTGCGACCTGCATCTTATTTTTCTTTGCTCCATGTTCGACCTGCATTGTATTTTTCTTTGAATTTTTTTTGGAATCTGGTCAAAATATACACTCTTTTAATTAGTTTTTTCCCTTATTAACATAATAGCCAAAGGTATTTTCTAAACTAGCATGGTTGACAAAATATTTCTTAATCTAATACAGTCGAGGTAATTATACATGTATTATTTATTTATACACGCATGTGCGTGACTACTTGGAGCTTTGAATTTTTTTTTTCCTCCCCCTTATTTATTTTTTTATTTTAAAATATTCTTAAAATTATACTTGCAATGATGGTTCAAATTATTTTTCATTTAAAAATATATTAAAATAATTTAAATTTAAAAATATATAAAAAAACTTATTTAAATTTAAAAACAAAATTAAAATTTTTAAAATTGTACCCCATTCCCAGGCACTTTCCCTGCTCTCAAGCACTGCTCGCAACCTCACTCACTCGATCTCTCCCTTCACCGTGACAAACCTTGGTTCTCTCTCTCCATTGTTGGGGTTAGATGGTTTGGGGGAGATGGTGAGGCTTTTAGGGTTTGTTTGGCATTGCATTTGTAACTGTGTTTTATTAAATTTTGAATTATTTTTTTTACTAAAATTAAGTGTGGTTTGTACCTTTTGGATCGTTTTGATGTGCTGATGTCAAAAATAATTTTTAAAAAATAAAAAAAATCATTGACATGTATTTCGATATAAAAAACTATTTAAAAAACAATCTCAACCGCACTACCATACACACTCTTAAGCCAAAAACCAACATATATATGATCACGGGTTCTAACAAAATGAGTTTGATTCACATTAGTCTACGCGCTAACTCAATTATTCAATTTGGTTAATGTAAATTTATTTTTGGGTATGATTTTTTTTTTAATATATGTATTTTTTTTTGGATATCATACAGTAGTGAATTAATAAAAAAAGCTTCTTCATCATGGTTGATGACAGTAATTTATGTCTGGCGGTCATTTCAATTCAATGTACTAATTTGTTATTGTCAAAGTGCATTATCTTGATTGAATAATGCGGCGATTTGAAGTGACATGGTGGAGAATGGTGCTCTACCAACAATAAATAACATCTGTCTCTGTTTATTTTTATATCTTAAAAGTATTTTTAAAATAATTTAAAAAAAATTATTTTTTTATTATAAATTAATATTTTATTGGTAATTTGGTGTTTTCATATCATTTTAATGTATTGTTATAAAAATAATTTAAAAAAAATATTATTTTGATATATTTCCGAATAAAAAACACTTTAAAAAACCGTAATTACACTTTCAAATGAAATTATATAAAAAACTTTTCAAAAAACTTTAATTAACCACTCATGATTATGAAGTGTATTTAATATTGTGATAATTTTTATAATTATGATTTAAAAAAATTTATATAAAAAAATTTATAAATTATAATTGTTTTAATTAAAATTTTTAAAATAATTTTTTAGTGAGATTCATGTAAAATTATTGTGTTAATTAATTAAATATTTTTTAAATTGTGATCGGACAAAACACAATTTTAGACTAATCTCCCCACGTCACCAAAAACACACATGGTCTTTTTTAAAGCGTCCTAGTTAATACAATTATTTACGGAGGACAAGTCCATATTTTGATGTAAATCAATCAAGTTTCTTGGTTCTATCTGCCACATACATAGGGAGCAAAACGGTGATTTTGCCTCTTGTTTCATCTATAAGTAGGGGTTTGTTGGTTGAAAAATAATTTTTTTAAATAAAATTTATTTTTATTTATTAAAAAATAAGTTTTTTTAAATAAATTCTGAGAAGAATAAATTCTAGAAAAATATTTTTTAATATTTGGTAGTGCAATAAAAAATAAGTTGGAAAATACTTTCTAGTGTTTGGTTATGTCATGAAAAATGAGGTGGAAAATAACTTATTAATATTTTATTTTTCTCAAGTTTATTAAAATAACGAGGAACAAATCTTGTAAATTAAAAATTTGAATGAGAATGAAATTGAAAAAAAATATAATTTCATAAATTATCTTAAATAAAATAAATAATAATCAAAATAATAGAGATCAAATCTAAAAAATAAAAAAAATAAAAGATGAAAAAATTAAAATAATAATAATTAACATTTCATAAATTATTTCAAATAAAATAAGTAACAATTAAAAGAATGAGAACTAAATTTAATAAATAACAAATTTTAATAAAAAAATGATAAGGAAAAAACAAATAGCAATTATAAGAGTAAGGATCAAAATTAATATAAAAATTAAATTTTAAGAGATGAAATTAAAAAATAAATACTCAAAACAAATTATATATAGCAATCAAAAGTTTAATGATCAAATTTGATATAATCAGCAAATAATGACATTTCTAAATTTTTCACAACTCCCGGAAAGTGTTTTTCGCTTAAATTTTTCAGGAAAACACTTTCCTGAAAACCAAACCAAATTTTTCTTTAACTGGAAAGTATTTTCCGTTGACTAACTTTTCTAATGGTAAACAAACACAAAAAAGTTTAGAAAGTGGTTTTCCTTTCCGAAAAACAAATACAGCCAAAAGGAAAGATACTTTCCTGGAAACCAAACCAAATTTTTTTTTACTGGAAAATGTTTTCTATTGACCAGAAAGTGTTTCCGGTGACTGAAAAGTGTTTTCCGTTGACTGAAAAATATTTTCCGTTGATCAACTTTTCTAATAACAAACAAACATAAAATAATTTAAAAAATAATTTTCAAGAAATTATTTTCAAAAAACAAACATGGCCTAAATATACATTTTTCATCCTCCTGTCAAATTTATTGGGTATGGAAAAGGGAAAAATCAGCTTCGAGTCCGGAGATTTCCAATTAAAAAAAAATAACTGTATTTTTTTTATATAGTTGCAAGGTTCAACGACATCGATTTTTTTTTAGAAAAAAATATAATAATCGATGCCAATTTTTTACCAGTGTCATTATACCTGATCTTACAGGAGACGGACAAGCAATCAATTAAAAAGAGAGAGACTGTGGTGAAATTCAGAAAATCTTCCCCTAAAAAAAAAACAATCTTAAAAAAAGTTGATGATTTATTTTTTAACTACACATTTATAGAAAGTTAGAAACTCCAACGAATAAATCATTTTTTTTATTAATATAGGTGTTCGGGTTAGTTTATGCATACTTTGACTAATTTTATGGGTCCTGAAATTAATAATCATATAAACCTCTAGTGATTATCATATTAACAACTATAAAATTTAAATCTGAAACCACACAAGAGCAAACTCCATAAATAATCATCTTTATTTGAACTGATGCTGGTTCCTTGACATCGTGTATTGAGAACAGGGGAGTTCAGTAATCTACTAAACGCGTAGCTAAAGCAGCACTAATTCTAAATCCCATCGCAGATTAACAAGAATATATCTTGTTTAAGCAAGCATTATAGTATACAAAACATGCCATTACATAGAAAACAACAAAATGTGAAAATAATGATTAATTGAGGGGTTCCATTGCTACTTTGTTGAAGGTGCATGTTACCAACAGGAACCTGTCGTCTCTATGAACGACAAACTTTCCACCCCTCTCTTTAATATATTCATGTCCAAATTTTTAATTATATTTGATTTGAAAGGGTGTTTGGAAGTATAATAATGGTTGTTTTTTAAAGTGTTTTTTATTTGAAAATATATTAAAATAATATTTTTTATCTTTTAAAAATTATTTTTGATATCATTATTTTAAAATGATTTTAAAAATATATATAAAACAATTTAAATAAAAAAATTCAAATTCTTAAAAAATACCAAATCAACATGTTCCTAAACCGGGGCTACATGTGGCCAAGACTATCATAATAGGCCCTGCTTGAGGGAAGAGATCCGGTGGGCTGAGCCTCAAATACATCCACTGTGGTGGTTTTTATGTTATTTACCTAATTATTTCAAGTATATTAATGTAATCCTGTAAATTTTACAAAACACTTTTCTCAATCCTCGCAACTGTCACAGACCTTTGGAATAACATTTCAACCAGAATTTTTTTAAAAAATTTTAAAATAATATTTTTAATTTTTTAATTACTTTGATATACTAATAGTAAAAATAAAATAAAAATTATTTTGATATCTTTTTAAGAAAAAAAACATTTTAAAAAGCAACCATTAGTATTTTATTAAAATATTATTTTTGAATTGATTGAGAATGTGATAGATATTGTTTTTAAAAATATTTTTTATTTAAAAATATATTAAAATAATATATATATATATATATATATTTATATCAACCATTAAGATGATTAAAAAATTAAAAAAAATTATTTGAAACAGAAAAAAAAATTAAAAATTGTTAGATTGTAACGTCAAACCGGATCTGAAACAAAACTAGACATGTGTAATTAACTAACCTTGATTTATGGTTATATTTTTTTTTATTGCTATTTTAATCCCGTAGCATGAAATTTAGTGAAAATCATCACAAGCTTCATCACATGCTTGGACGATACTGAACCTTGGCCTCGGGGGTTTCAGCCTTCAGGTCTCACAAAAGATGAAAAGATTTGATCGGGACAAAGCATACTGGCGGCCACTTTTTGCCAGCACAGGATAAACAGATTTTAGTTCCTCCTTAGTACTCTACAAAACGTATAATCTGTATAGTGTTGCTTACAATTTACGTATAATCTGTATAGTGTTGCTTACAATTTAATGAATTTACAGGTAGGAAACAGTAATAAAAATCACAGTCTTCCTCGACTTCCAATTTCACGAACCACTGTGCCTTTTCCTGTACTAGAAAATCTGCTAACAAAAAAAATAGTCCAGAAATTGATGTATAAACAAATTAATTACACATTTACCAACGAACATTACGTTCTTTACATGTATACATAATTAGAATAACTCCCACCGCATCCATGTCGAGCCAAGAACTCAAATATCCTTTTTTTTTTAATTTACGTGGGTATTTAGGCCAGCTTGCGCGCACCACGACTAATCCCACGGCCCACTGAACACCCTGCAAACCCAGTGAACATATAAGACACCACGAGAATGACAAACATGCACATAAAAACTCGAACCCAAGAGTAGCAGGAGGAGACAAACCCCTCCCACCACCTGACTAAGACCCTCAGTGCACTAAAATATCCTTTTAATTGGAGCTAGTAATGTAACAAAACTCGAACTAGAAGTCGAGGCTGGTGTCTGCAGTTAAGAGGGGCAAAAATAAAAATAATATTTATAGAAGCTCGAGCTTGTGAAATGTGAACCCTCTCTCTTTCTATTTTTTTTTTAATTATTATTTTATGATAGCTCAAAGAAAAGCACCAAGCCAGGCTCGGCGAGAAAGAAATACAAAGAGTCACATTAAAAGAAACAAAATAAAAAATGAAAATGAAATAAAC
>Ga0325400_1004722_pt1 | contig 12669 bp, 13 predicted proteins | sample PopdelMetagenome_2_FD_205662 | JGI IMG/M metagenome (GOLD analysis project Ga0325400, IMG submission 205662) | Populus deltoides microbial communities from Bellville, Georgia, United States - Xylem-PdKOR-R1 | ecosystem: Host-associated > Plants > Phyllosphere > Stem > Wood/Secondary xylem...
GCTGCGGTATTGGAACACCCAGCGGCACCGCCCGAATTACGGTCTCGCCTTTACTGGGCGAACCGGACCCGTTAGTGAGTGAAGTAAAAGTTTATCCCGTTCCTACGGATGGTACCGTAACGGTTGACATTGATCTGCCGCTGCAGAAGGATCCGGCGGAGTTGCAGCTTATTAATTACACCGGAACGGTTATTAACCAGCTAACGACCAAACAGCACCAGACTACCCTGCACTTGGAAGATCATCCGTCGGGGCCTTATCTGTTGTACATTAAGGTTGGTGATCGATCGACTGTTCGGAAAATTATGAAGAATTAGCCGCGGTCGGTTAACGTCCGTTTGGCGGAGCCAGCCACGGGGGCTTTGCCAAACGGACGTTTTTTGTTTACGCTACATAAGCGGTACCCAGTCGGTCGATGTAGAACCGTCGGCCGTTCTGCCGGACCAGTGCCAGCCCCTGGCGAAAGTGGTAAGCATGGTCAAACTGGCAGGGAATAACCAGCTGCCCCTGTTGATTCACGAAGCCCCACTTGCCGCCCTGCCGAACCATCGCCAATCCCTCGGAGAAGTTGCCCGCGGCTTCAAAAAGAAAAGGAATGACCAGTTGGCCCCGGTGATTAATAAAACCACAAACCTCTTCCTTCTCCACCAGCGCCAACCCTTCCGAGAACGGAAAAGCGACCTGGATACCATCCCGGTCGAACGGAATAACGAGATTCCCCTGCGCATCGATAAAGCCAAACCGGCCTTCTTTTTTCACCGCAGCGAGTCCTTCCGAAAAAGAAGAGGCCATCTCGAACTGGTACGTAATAACCAATTGCCCTGTTGAATCAACAAAACCGTATTGCCCGGCCCGCTCAACCATCGCCCGGCCACCGGAATAAGCCATTACTGAATCAAACTGACAGCCAATCACCTCACCGCCCTGCGGGTTGATGAAGCCCCAGCGAGCGCCCCGCTTGACGGGGGCCAGCGCTTCCGAAAAGGACCGGACCGAATCAAACTGACAGGGTATAACCAACTCGCCGTTGGGATCAATAAAACCATACCGGCCTTCTTTCCGGACCGGAGCCAGTCCGCCGGAAAAACGCCCCGCGCTTTCGTAATCGCACGGAATGACCAACTGGCCCTCCCGGTTGATGAAGCCCCACCGACCCTTTCCCCGAACCAGTCCCAGACCGTCCGCAAACTCGAGCGCTTCCTCGAACTGGAACGGAGCAACCGCTTTTCCCTGCTGATTGATATAGCCATATTTGCCGCCCTTTTTTACGGCAGCCATCCCATCGACAAACGGTCCGGCGTCCTCGTAATCCGGCGCGATGATCAGCTGCTGGCTCTGGTTGGCAAACCCCCACTGCCGCCCTTTTAAGTATGGAATCAATGGCTCAGGCCGGGCTGGTTTGGGCGGAGCCACCAGGGCCTTTAAGGCATCAATTGGGCCGATAGGGCTGTGCAGGGCGTATTCCAGCAAGCCCGCCCGGATTGATACTTCCGGGTACTTTAACTCGCGAAGCTGCTGCCACAGAAGTGACTCGAATGGGCGTTCAAGGGTATCTGGACGTAGCAGAAGGCTGTCGGCTTCCCTGTACAACTGAGGAGCGATACTAAGAGCGTGCAACTCAAGGGAAAGCGCCAGCAGGCCGAAATCGTCGAGGTGGCGGTTGTAATGGGCCGGCGTTCGTTGCGGATGGCGGTAGGGTGAGGTGCCGGTTTCCAGGGCGGGTAACTCGTCCAGGCCGGGTACGTAAAAGCCGTCATAATCAACCAGAACCAAACGCCCGTTGGGCTCGACCAGGATGTTGTCCGGTTTCAGATCGCCGTGGGCAACGGGCTGATGGATCAGCCAATGCGCAAACGCATCGAATCGCTGGGCCAGCTTTCCCAGGGCTTCTTTATTCTCCGCCCGGCAGCAGGCAGCGACGTAAGCGGCCAGCGTCGGCCCTTCGATCCAGGGCATGGCCAGTACATCAAACTCGGCCGCTCCGCCGAAACGGGTATCGACCCAGATTTCAGCGGTATGATACTGGACAGGAACCCAATAGGGCGATGGATGCTGGGCTAGATAGCGGGCAATCTGGGTTAATCGTTCTTTACGGCCGGGTACTGCGCGCAGAAAGCACCGGAGTGCCACAGGCTGGCCCGTTTGCCGATTCTGCATCCGGAAGACAGCCGCGAAATTACCGCTGCTGAAAAAGAGTTCGCCATCCGGTTTGCGCAGGGGCGTCAGGTGGGCCAAATCCTTAAGCGTTTCCGTGGAGAGTTCAAAGGCTTGCCGGTATTCGCTTAGGGAGGGGTACATGGGTAAACGGTTAGCATCAATCCTCAATGAACAGACAGGTGTAATCATCCGGTCCCAGCAAATGCTGGGTACGGAGTTGCTGGGTGTAGGTCAGAAACAATTCGGCGGATGCCAGCGCGGACCGGAGTGGCTCCCAAACAGCCTCGTGGAAGGAGGCCGTCTGGCCTGACCAATGGTCCAGATGGGTCTGCGCCCGGAAACCGAACGCCGTTGATTGCTGAGCCAGTAACTGCACCGGATGGGCGTCACCGTTTAGAACGGCATAGGCCATCAGCAAATACTGCCCCAGCGCATCGGAGAGTAGCGCATACTGCTGACCGGGCTGGTGCGGCCAGGTACCGCTGGCAAAACCCACCCCGTCGGGCGAAGTGAGCCAGTTTAGCAGATACGGTGGCGTTTCAAATTGCCGAACGTCGGGATTGGACGCCCGGAGTTGATTGGTTGCCGCGGAAAAACAAAGGACCACCGCATCGCCGTATAAGGACCAATGGAACCTTTCCTGGCCGTAATGCAGCGTTGCCAGCGTTGCTCCTGAGCCTTCACTTATCCATTTATGATTGATCAGATAATCGTTTTTGGCCTCTTCGCCATACGCATTGAAAAAGGTCTCCCAGTGATTATTTAACCAGTCCCCTAGGGCTTCAAACGCGTTAAAAGGCGTAACAGGGACCTCAAAAACCAGGTGTTGCGCCCATTCGCCCGCGTAGATGCCCGTGCCGCCGGCTCCATCGGCCACCGCCCAAATCCCCCTTCCATCGTCGGCCCGGCAGGCGTCCTCGTTGTCCGTATAAACCGGGGCTTCTTTTCCAACCGACTGCCAGTGGCTTTTCATCAATCTGTTTGTAAAGTCTGGCTAAAATGCTGGTTATGCTGGGTGGGCGTGCCGATGTTCATAAACTTGACCAGGACGTCCATATCGGCATTACTGCACATGCCCACGTAGGTCGTACGCTGATCGAGTCCAAACAGAGCGGCAATGTCGGCGTGGTAAGGCGCGGGCATCTCGCTCGACATATCGTAAAGCAGACGCGCGTATTGATCGGTCCCCAGTTCTGCCGCCTTAGACGGAAACAGAACCGTTTTGCCCTTTTCGTCCGAAACATGGATGTTCATCAGCAGCACATGTCCGTCGGTGGTATGCAGGCTTTTCAGTTGGTCGCAGCAGGCCAGTAGTTCGTCGGTGGTTGCGTCGGTGGCCACGCCGTCGGTAATGTTGATCACGGTTGGTGGGTAAACGTCTTTTCCGTCCTGCGTCGCGAGCCACTGCTGCACGAGTGATTCGGCCAGCTTGATTGCACTGCGCATGGGCGTTCGGTACCGATGAACGGGATTCAGCCAGATCGGTCGCTTTTCGGTGACCGAAAGAACTTTTCCCCGGATGGTTCGCTGGGTTGGAATCTCCTCGACCCGCACCGTAGCACTGGCCAGTTCGGCGGGCGATAGGAACGTCTTGCCCTTCATGGCGTCCGACCAGAGCAGGTCTGCTTTGTCGTCGCTAAAGCCACCGTAACCAATAAGAGCGATGTCGTAGTAATGGCGTATTTCGTCCCCTTTCTGGCAGCGCAGCACCAGTTCCAGCAGCGTCTGGTTGATGATCTGCGCTACGGCGGCCGCTTTAGATAACGATTGCCCCCGGTAGGTGGTTCGCTCGTCCATTGACCCCGACTGGTCGATCAGAAACAGGAAGGCCGTGGGCGCCTGCCGCATAATCTGCGCCGAATAAGGCCGGGCTTTAATGGGGCGTTGCAGCGCGGTCTGTACGGCTTTCTGCAGCTCGTTGACGGAAAGGGTATACGTGGATACAGGTTGAAGGTCAGGCATAGAATAAATCAGTTGGATTGCCCTCCGAGCTGGCGTTTCAGCTGGTCAATTTGCTGAATCATTGCTTCCCGCAGCGCCCTGAAATGGTTCATTAAATCCGTTTCAGTCGTCATCCTGGTATAGGCTTCGTCGGCTTTCAGACGGTCGATCTCGACTTGCAGGGTAGTCTGACGAGCGGTAAGTCGCTGGTGCCATTGGCTGAGCGCATCCAGATCATTGGTCGCTTCGGCTCCATTGGCAAACACCCGCCCATCGTTAAGCTCCTGGGTCAGTCGGCGAACGGCGGTGAGGTCCCGGCGCTGGTAGGCATCGTTAAGCCGCGCCAGGTAAGCCGTAGCCTGGGCCATTCGGTCGGGGTTGTTGGCGTGGCGGTCGGGATGGGCCAGTCTCACGGCCTGCCGGTAAAGTCGCCGGAGTTCCTCCTCCGCCGTTTCGTCAAGGTCGGCAGGCTGGTGGGCGATGGCTTCCCGCACGGACTGATTCGTCTGTTCGAAGCGGTCCCGCCAGACCTGCGCTTCTTCGGCATCGCTCCGCCGACCGGTCTGAGTGGCCCGCCGGAGGGCCAGTTGCATCTGCAGATCAACCGTTTGCGTCAACAGATCACCGAGGTGCATTCGGAAGAGTCGGTAGTACTGGTCAATGCGGTATTGACAGCCCGCTCTTTCTTCCTCCAGCTGAGCAATCAGGGACGTTAACCGCTGAATCTGAGCCAGCAGAGCGGCTTTGGCGGGGTGGATGGTGAGCGAAGCGGGAGGGGCGTTCATTAACGCCAAATATAAATTGATTTTTGACGCAGGAAAGGCTTACTAGGGGATTTAAAATAAGTATACCGTTTGTTTGAAATACGGCGCCAGGCGTTGGGTTATATCTTCTTTATGAGCAACTTAAGTCAAATTTTCTCAAATCCTGTTTTACTCATGGCTTACGCGCCCAACGCCTACCAACCGACTCGTAGTCACACGGCATCCGCCCGGGTTCATCCTGCTACCGCCGGTCTCGCTGCCAGCCCTTTACAGGCTAAACTTGACAACAGTCCCCGGCAGGTGATGCAGCAAAAACGCGTGGCCGCGCTGCAAGGGGCCATTATTCAGCGCCGGGGCGGACTGCCCGCCAGCTTACAGGCCGGGATCGAGCGTCTGTCGGGCATGTCGATGGCCGATGTGCAGGTTCACTACAACTCCGCCATGCCCGCGCAGGTGGGGGCGCTGGCTTACGCGCAGGGGAGTAACATCTATTTAGGTCCCGGTCAGTCGCAGCATCTGGCGCATGAAGCCTGGCACGTGGTGCAACAGCGGCAGGGGCGCGTCAGGCCGACGATTCAGGTTAATGGGATGGCGGTGAATGATAACATTCAGTTGGAGCGGGAAGCCGATGTTATGGGCGCCCAGGCTAACAGGGGGTGATATGAGCGAAGTCGGTGACTCTGAAGTACAAATAGCGGGTACAAACGTGATTGTTGGTTGATCAAATAAACATCCAGATGAATACACAAAGTAAGTTACCGCTATCGGCAGTTAGCCACCGGTCCAATGCGCATCAGCCGGTTCAACGTCGAGCGGCTATGGTTACGAATCAGCCTGTTGGTCAGCGAAAACTACAGGAGGTAATCAATACCAGCGCTCAGATTAGCAAAGCGAGTCTTATTCAGCGAATGGCCCAGCGTGCAGTTGGCGTTTCGCAACCGGTTATTCAGCGAAATAAACACCGCAAAAGATTTTTAAACGTAGCTACTTTAGGCCTCCGTAAAGCTTATGTTAAGCATAAACGGGCCAATCAGGCCGTACCCAATATTCAGGTGCAACCCCTTGTTGATCCAGTGGAAGAATTCGCTGCAGCTTACGAGAAAGCAAGATACTACCACAAGACAGACGCCGGCAATCTGCAATCCATTAACCAGAATGGACTGCTGAACTATGAAGACCGGTTTGAGATGCTTGGACACGATGTGGGAGGTATGTCAAAATTAGGTAAGGAGTTTAAAGGAGATGAAAAGAAAGGTGTATACCTGGGGCCGAAACCGTTTATGGTAGATGCCAGAATGACGCAAAATACAGTACGAGCCTTTCTGTCCGCTGATCGAACGAAAGTACATCACTGGTTTGATACAGATATACCATCCCAGGAACTGATGATGGACGAAAACTTCCGGGGAGGAGCCGTCATTACTAAAGACAGTATTTTCGGAAATCATGTCACGACGGGCAGTATGGACGATCTTCTGAACGCTGATGACCAAAAACTTCAATCAATACTGCAAGCGATTGCCTCCCACTATGAAGGTTCCGCGCCTGACCAAACAACCCTGAAGCAACTGCTGCGGTCGGCTATTCGTAGCCGGCGACTGTCTAATGCTGCTTTTGATAATGTAGTGTAGTGGGTTGATGCTGAGCCGACTGATTAAGCTACGGTAAATTGTAATCAATCAATAAGCTTTACTAAACGTATAGGGGTACATTCTATAAAGAAGTACCCCTATACGTTTGATTTTGGCGAAACTCAAATCGGCTGCTTCACTTTTTATTATTTAGCTTTCTCTTTTTGATTCGCTTGTCAGCCTCATCATCCGTATCGACGTCCATTTCTACTTCATTTTCATAATCGCTGACATCCGACTCGCTTTCGTTACCATCCACTCTGAAACCTCTAGCCTGACGGTGTAGTGCGGTGTTTACTTTGTCCGTATGGATTTGAACGTGTTCTGCGTATACTTCCAGATCATCGGGATCGTTGAGGTAAAGAACAGTACCGTTTGTTGTTTCGTATAGTTGTTCAGCCCGGGCCGACGCTTTAACCTTTAAGATATCCGTTCGACTCGCCAACGATTTTTTATGAAACTTTGCGTTCCGGCGCGCCAACGAAGGGATTCTTGTCGATTTTCTGAAGTTTGTTGACAGCGATTCATCGACCCCAAAATGATACTTGTCACTGGTAGAGCCCACGGTTAAATGCTTTTCGCCATCACTATCTTCTCGGTACGTGCTTCCATTGATGTGGGTATCCTGCATCGCATTTCCATCAGCATCTTTAGTCGTCTTGGGGAATGTAAAATACTTCGTTGGATAGCTGGTTTCCCGTTGGTAATCAGTCCAGAAGGTGGTCTTTCCGGTGGAATCAACTAAGGCGCTAGGCTGAATACCCGGCACGGCGTTTAAACTTCTCAAGGCTGCGTCTTTGGTGTCGCTGGTCAATAGGGTCTCATTCAATTCCCCCTGCCTTACCGACTCGGTGAACCCTTTAGCGTTGGCCGGTCCGTTCAGGAAGGCAACCATCTGATCTTTCTCAACCTGCGTACCCTTCTCGTACAGCCCATGCATTCCCTCGACCTGCCTGTCCTGCTTTCGGCTATGTCCAGTCTGGTGTTTCTCGATCAGTAGGCGCATTTGGGGATCCTCGTGGCCATCAACGGCCGGTATGGGAAGATTTTTTGTAATCCGATCCTCGATTTCCTTCGAGGCTTCCGGTTGCGTGTAATGATTGTTCTCGTCCTGATGCAGTACGATCGCCCACTGGCGGTGTTGATCACTGGGTAATTTACTATAAAAATCAGAAGCTTTTAAACCAATAGCCTTGCTTTTGTGGGTCTTTCCTTTGTGAATAACCCGTTGCAGCACAGACGCCCCGTACCCCATCGTTGGGGCTGGTTTCAGTTGTAACTTTCGCTGAATGGCAGCTTGGCTGGCTTCCTGAATCTTCCGCTGCTGAATGGCTGTTTGCCGATTATCTAGGATTGAAATTGCCTGTGTACCGGGTTGCGCCCTTAGTTGAACTGCATTGCATCGCCCAGCTGTTTTAGATTGCAAAACGTTTGATGCCTTTTTCATAAATAGAGTCTATATGCGCCTTTGTTACAAACTTATACCTCAATAGATCAATACCGCCGGTTGGTGCTCTTGGCTACGTCCTCCAGGGTCTTACCCTCCTTGTGAAACTCTTTCTTCAAGCCCGTCAGAATGTCCTCCTGGCGGATGGGGCGTCGGTTCTGGGCGGCTACCAGCACGCAGTAGCGCAGGACGTTGATAATGGCCCCGCCCGCAATGGTGTACTTCTCGGCGATGGCGTCGAAATCCACGTCTTTGGCCAGTTCGTAGGGGCCGCCGAAGGCCTGTTTCCAAAGCTGGGCGCGTTTGCTGGCGTTGGGCGCGGGAAAATTTATGATTGACTGAAATCGGCGGGCAAAGGCTTCGTCGATGTTGTCTTTGAGGTTGGTCGCCAGAATCACCACACCCGGAAAATCCTCGATGCGTTGCAGCAGGTACGCTACCTCCTGGTTGGCGTGGCGGTCGTTGGATGAGTTGGATTCGGAACGCTTGCCGAATAAGGCGTCAGCTTCGTCGAAAAACAGAATCCACTTACGGCTCTGGGCTACGTCGAACACCCGCCCCAGGTTCTTTTCCGTTTCGCCGATGTATTTGGACACCACCATCGACAGGTCAATCTTGTACACGTCCAAACCCGTAGAGCGACCCAATAAACTAGCCGTCAGTGTTTTGCCCGTACCGGGGGGGCCATAGAACAAGGCCCGGTAGCCCGGCTTAAGGTACTTTTTCAGATGGGGGTTTTTCATCAGCTCTTCCGCCCGCTCAATCCACGATTTGATTTCCATGACCTCGGCCATGACGTGGTATTCAATCACCAGATCGTCCCAGTCCATATTGGTCTTCACCAGACTGGCGGGAAAATCAGGGCTGAAATTTGGTTTGCTGAACTCGCCGGTGGTTAGGTAAGCCACGTAATCAGGCGTTAACAGCAGGGGACCGCTCAGAGCGGGTTCTTCCGGATCGGCCACGCCCAGCCGGACCATATTTTTCTGAAGTAATACCGATTCGTGGAGCAGCAGAGTTTGCAGCCGGATGCGCCGTTGAATGTCGTCGCCCGCCATTAGAAACAGCGCTGTTTCGCCCGTTGGTAGAAAACCACTGTGGTTCTTTCCCTTAATGCCGCCAAATTCCGTAAAACCCCGGTCGTAAGCCGTGTTGCGAACAAAAAAATAGTCGAGTAGCTGAGGCCGGATGTGCGGAGCCAGCGTTAGAATCAGGACCAGCCGTTCGACGGCACTGAGACTATAATCTCTCACCAGTTCGCCGTAGGGAGAAGGATCATCCGTTACATCGGGGAGTGGTATATCTTCGATGGCCGTGTATTCGCTTTCCGTTCCAAAGTAGAGGTTCAAGCGGGTACTGATCACCGCTTCCAGCCAGTCCAGTTCCCGCTGAATCAGAACTGAGTTTGATACAATGTTGAGTACTTGCTCCAAAGCTAGTTGCCGTCAGTTGGCCTATTTTAGTCGTTCCAGGCCGTTTTGTGTCGTCCGGATCGCTTGTTTCGTTTTCTTTATTCGCTGGTGATACTGACCGTAGGCAATGCCCCAGCCCAGGCCAAAGGCGCCCCCCAGCAGGAGGAGGATTTCCGTCAAGGCTACCCAGGGATTCAATGGATTCATGATGAAAGTAGATGGCTAAAGTCCCTGAAGTCACCCCGACGCATTTGTTCCTGCCAGACCCGCAATTCATCCCAGCGCCCCTCGGCGGCTAAGCGGGCCTGACTCGGCCAGGTTACGGGGTCGTAGGTATGCAGCAGGGGGCCGTGTTCCGCCAGCACCCGGCGAACCGTGGCGACGGGCGTCTGGGCCAGTTGCGAAAATCGATAAACCCCAATGCTGTTCAAAATCGCTTCGGCCCGGGGATTGATGCCGGCAATTTCTTTCAAATCGTCGCGACCCGGCGTCGTGGCAAACACTTCCTCCACTTCCGGCTCGATAATCTGCTGGATGTCGAGGTCAGCCTGTAAATGGCGTAGGGTCTTGTTCAACCGGTCTAGTTGCCGTTTAAATCGTTCCCGGAAAATAAGATAAGCCAGCACCGCCGTTCCCTGAATCATCAGGAAGTGCAGCAGACTGGCGTTTTCGAGGTGCAAAGGATTCAGTTCAAACATGTTACTTTCGTCGGACCACTAAGGTAACCCGCCGATTGGCTTCCCGGCCTTCCGGCTGTGCGTTGGAGGCAATCGGCGCCTTATCGCCCAGGGCCACCAGTTGAAACGAGGCTTTTCGGGCTCCCTGCTTAATCAGTCCATCCCGGACGGCCGTCGCCCGGAGCCCGGACAGCCGCAGGTTGCGCGCCTGCGTTCCGGTACTGTCGGTATGGCCCGTGATGACCAGCCGTTCCCGCGGATGATCGCGCAGGTAAGTGATGGCATCGCTGGCAAACCGCTCGTTGTCGGGCGTGTGAATATACTCCGTACTACCCGTCGGAAAATAAAGCTGGAGTTCATGAAACAGGTCCACGTAGTTCTGATGCCGTGCCAGCCACTGCGCGTCAATGAGAACCGGTTCAAAGGAGAAAGCCAGCGCGCTGGTTGAGTCCCGAACAAAACAGAGCGATCCGGAGACCTGACCCCGGCTCGCCAGCTGGTCCTCGGGAACGCCCGCGTTCAGCAGATACTGTTCAATGACCCGCGCCCGTACCAGACCCAGATTGGCAATCAGGGATTGATTGCTTTCGGCCGGGGCGTGATAACCCGTCACCGTAAGCAACCGGCGCGGATTGACTTTCAGGTAATCGGCCAGTGTATCCAAAGCGGAGTGGATGCTCCCGGAGTGGATGCTCCCGGAATGGATGCCCGCCAACCGATTACCTAAAGGGCGCAGGGTGCTTTCTCCGCGATGGAACAGGCTCCCCGGCAACTGCGCGCGCAACTGAGTCCCGTCCAGAATAGGAACGGGAGGCAGCACGGGCTCTGGAGTCCACCGGATGCGTTTGATGTAAAACAGGTGTATCCCAACGGAACTCACCAGCCAGACACCCAGTGCAATCCACCACAGCCACAGCCTACTCATGACCAGTTAGTTAACTGTTAAGTGGCCAGCCCGCGTCGTACTTGGCCTTGCCAATGTCAATCTTCTCGGCCGTGATCGAAATATCCGCGCTGAAGTTAGAAGAGCCCGCCGGTTGGAAACCTTCCTTGTAGCTCGTGATATATCCGTTTTGGAAATCGACGGTCCGGAATACGCCGTCTTTACCGGATTGCCAGAATTCGATTTTGCCGTCGATGGCTTTATTCTGGGCATTGATCATCGTATCGATCAGGCTCTCATTCTGCGTAATTTCAATCGTCAGCGACATGTCACCCGCCCGAACGGCCGAGGAAGGGCGCCCTTTCTGATCAAAATCCCGGGAGAAAGAAGTCCCGAAACTCAACACGTCAAATTTGTTGCTACCAATCGTTAGGGTTGAGGTAAACCCTACATCTTTTGCATCGCCTGCCATAATCGTAAGTACTAAGTGTTTAGGAAATTATTTTTTGACTGGCCAGCGCTGGTCCAGAATGGCCTCCTGAATTTTGATTTTTTCAGCTGATATGGTAATCGAACAGGTGTAGGCGTTACCAGCTGCCGAAAACGACTCGCTATAGTTAACGATATACGCGTTCGTGAAGGCAATCTTGCGGGTTACTCCATCATCCCCGGCGTCGGTGAATTCTAAGGCACCTTCCGCAAACGGTTTGTTTTGTGAATTGACCATGTTTTCCACCAGTTTAGATTCCGCCGTAACTTCAACGGTGAACGAGAACTGGCCTCCCATGACGTGACTGGAAGGACGGCCTTTAAGGTCAACGCTTCTGGTAAAGCCAATATCGCCCCCCAGAATGTCGTATTTTTCCCCAGCTAGCGTGATTGTACTTGAATAAGGCATTGTCGTTGTTTGAGTTAAGTAGTTTAGAGATAGTTAAAGATCATGCATTACCAGAAGCACTGCCCCGGTCCGGTTAGCGTTAATCCTGGACTGAAACAGCGCTTCTGGAAAGGGTAAGGCGGTGGTTAGGCCTGACCGTAGTCGGATACCCATTCTGGACTTTCTACATCATCGCCCCGACGACCGTCGAGCCGGATGACAAAGCTCTTGGCGGGGAAGTACGGAGTCAGTCGAATATCTAGATAGATACGATCTTTCACTTTATCATCGCGTTCCAGACGCATAATCCGGAACTGGTCGATTAGTTTGTCCGCGCCCTTGACGCTATCCAGGAAACCGGCAATCTGCCGACGGAGATCGGCTTCGATCAGCGAATTCCAGTTTTCGAACGCCCGGCGGTTGAGGAAGTCGAACAGCACCTTGACGATGTAGTCGAACACCCGTACCACAGAATAGGTCTGTAGACCAATGTTGTCGCCGTTGAAAAGGGTTTTGCTCCCGAACGCCATTACCCGGCCGTATTCGTCAATCATCGGTACCAGATTCAGCCGCTCAATGGCCGACAGTTCGCTCTTGCGCAGGGGGAAACGCACGCCCGGAACTTCGTTCATGCCGCCATGCTTTTTACCGGCCGTTACCTGCGACATGAGGGTGTAGTAAATTTTACCGGCCAGTGCCGCGGAGGGCGGCACATATAAGTGTTCGGTTTCGCCGACTTCGGTTACCTTACTGCGTCCCACAACCCAGTTACAGGTCATGATCACGCTCGAACGGAAAAGCTCCGCGCCCGTCATGTTGGCGGTACTAAACAAATCAATAACGTCATCGGGGCTTTCCAGATCGGCGAAATCCGTCAGCA
>Ga0325400_1004723_pt1 | contig 12669 bp, 12 predicted proteins | sample PopdelMetagenome_2_FD_205662 | JGI IMG/M metagenome (GOLD analysis project Ga0325400, IMG submission 205662) | Populus deltoides microbial communities from Bellville, Georgia, United States - Xylem-PdKOR-R1 | ecosystem: Host-associated > Plants > Phyllosphere > Stem > Wood/Secondary xylem...
ATCATTCGCCGGCACCTACCTTTTTTATATTCGGGTCAGGACGAGTTCAATCGAATTCGATACTGACCCTGTGGTCAGCTTCACGGTTGGAAAAGTGCGGGGTTTAACCTGTTGGATCAGGCTTAGCCGCTTTTGTTGCGCGGAATGAATTATAGGCCCGTTGCGCTCAAAAACATGGATGTACGGATTCACGGCTCCGAGGTGATCCCGCTCCCCGTGTCGGAGCACCGCCCGCAGCTTTTCCACCGCAGCGCCGGTCAGCTGGGCCGTCGCCGTATCCGTAAACCGGGCCGCCAATTTCTCCGCCGTGAGCAACGCCAGGGCTTCCTCGCGGGAAAACATCACCGGAGGAAGCCGGTAGCCTTCCAGCATCAAAAAACCTTTGCCCTTCGGGGTCACGATCCGTTTGGTCTGGAGCCGGGTCAGTAAAGCAACAAGACGCGAGCGGCTTACATCGGCGTCAATCATGAGGCTGTTTTTTTTCGTCGAAAAAGTTGGGGCTTGTTATGTTGCTCAGCGCACTCCACTAATTCACGAATGCGTTTTTGCCGCGTCTCCGGGCGTTTGGCCAGCACCAGCCATTGCAGAAGTGTACGCCGGTCCGACTTACTCAAAGCCAGGAAAAAACGCTCGGCTTCCGGGTTGCCGGATAGCTCGTTCTGGAGATCATCCGGAATGATCAGGTTCTCCACGGCATCCAGGATTGTCCAGGATGCGTTACTCTTTGCCCGGTCGATTGCGTCGAAACCCGACGGCATCATGAGACCCTCACGGATAAGCCGCTCTACTTTGGCCTTGTTGATCGTTGACCAGACGCTGTTGGGCTTTCTTGGCGTAAAAAGCTGCATGTATCGCTCTTTATCAAGGGGCTTCGATAAACTATCGATCCAGCCAAAGCAAAGCGCTTCGTCGACGGCGTCGCTCCAGCTCAGCACTCGGCCGTTTTCGTTCTTTTTGTAATAGATCAGCCACACCGATTTTTCGCAGGCATGATTTTTCAGTAACCAGTCTCGCCAATGCTGCCTATTGGCGGGGCAAAAGGTATTTATTTCCTGCTTAGTCATAGCCGTGATCAATAAGGTCCGTTGCCGGAGTGGCTCCTGCTACAAATGAAAGCAAACCGAGTGACAACCTTATGTCACACCGAATGGCAGTCGCAAAAATTCCTGGATAGATTGTCCAACCAGGGACGCGCTGGACTCTGATCTAAGTGCCCTCTGTGGTATTGAAGCCGGTGACTGATGGGTTCAGGTAAGTAATTAAAGTTGCGCAGGAGGGAAGCTGGCCCCTACGGCCCGGTTATCAATCCGTGCTGCTTCCCGTTTTGGTTAAATCATAATGAATCAAAGCCTCGGCTTCTACCCGCTTTATCCAGTCACTTTTGCACTGGCTGTAGGCCTGCGAATCGTTGGGGTGGATTTGCTGACAGCGGACTTTTTCCTGTTGGTACGCCCGGGCCAGATCGGGTCGGTCGAGCAGGTAATCCCGGAATGCCAGATGACGGTCAATCTCAGGAGAACCTACCTTATAACAATGCAGGTGAATCCGTTTACGGCCCGTAACCGGATCGGCTTTGGTAAAGTAACGACGCCCCGGTAGCCCATACGCTCCCCGCCACTGATACCCTATCTCCGCCATCCGTTCGCGGAGCTGGTCAAGCTCGCTCAGGCTGCTCACCACGGGCAGTAAATCCAGGATGGGTTTGGCGACTATGGTGGGAATAGCGGTCGATCCGATGGGGTGGACCGCCTTTAGCAACTGGCCCAAAACCTTAGCCAGTAACTCGCTTTCCTCCTGAGCTTGTCTGTCCCACCGCGGATCATGAGGGACTAACTCTACTTTATCGGGTGTAGCCATAAGCAGATCGGGTCAAACGTGGTCACAAAAAGATCAATGGCGTTTCAGCCGCAAATGTATTCCTGCGGCTGCTGAACTCAATAGATCGCCCTGGTTTTGTTTCAACCTTAACTGAGCCCGAACGGATTAAGGGATCAAAAGAAAAAGAAGCCGCTTTAATCACCGGGGGTTCCGGTAAACAGCTGCACCAGCTTCTCCGTAGCCCCTTCGGAGTGCATCCAGTCGACCCCCTCCATCGACACGTGCGCTTCCTGTACCGCTCTGGGCAGCATTTGCTGTTCATAAGCAGCTATAGCCGTTTGCGTATCCCCAAATGCATCACGGGTTAGGCATTCGCTTAGCTCCAGGGCATCCAGCATGGCCAGATTGACGCCTTCGCCGGAGGGAGGCATTAAGTGGGCCGCGTCACCGAGCAGCGTTATCGTTGCCTGTGCAGCCCACGTCTGGTCCAAAGGCATACAATATTGCGGCCGTATGAGAAGGGGTAAATCCACGTTTTCGAACAGTTCAAGCCACACAGCAGCCCAGCCCCTAAACGCTTCGTTGAACCAGGTCAGCAACTGCGTTCGATTCGAAAAATCGATCCCGCTGTTTCGCACCCAGTTTTCATCCACTTGGCAACTGACGTAAAAATCGATACTGCCATCGCCTTTTGCGGAGAGGTGCACATACTTCCCATCACTGTGGGTGTAGATTTTGCCGCCTTTTAGCAATTGATGCAGGAGGGGCGCGGTGGTTTCGGCATTCGCGATGTTGCCCTGCAGAATGGTAATGCCTGCATAAAAAGGCGTGGCCGACGTCACAAAAGGACGGACTTTGGAATTGGCCCCGTCGGCTCCAACGACCAGATCGGCCAGAGCGGTTAGGCCGTTTTTAAACGTCAGTCGCCAGCCATTGCCCTCCGGCGATAGGGTGACAAACTGGCTATCCCAGACGACGGTATCCGGCTGCAGCGAATCCAGTAAAATAGCCCGTAAGTCGCCCCGGTCAATTTCCGGCCTGAACGATTCATCGCCGAAATCGCCAGCCTGGTCTTTGCTGTGTTCGTCGTAGACGATGTTCGCCTGTATATCCACAACGCGGCCCTTGTCGGCACCGGGTCTGTACGTCGCTTTAAAGGCATCCATCAGGCCGGCTTCCTGGATCGCTTTCAGGCCGGATTCATAATGCAGGTCAAGGGTGGCGCCCTGCACGCGTACGTCTCGGTTAACGTCTCTTTCGTAAACTTTTACACTTACCCCTTTGAGCTGTAAAAGCCTGGCGAGGATCAGGCCACCCGGGCCACCGCCCAGGATAGCCACTTGTTTGTTTTCTAACAACATAACCGTTTATGCTACTTAAAAATGCTCGTTTAACGTCCACAAAATTCTGCATACCTTTACGGATAAAATAGCTGGCTTCAATCAGAAAATAGTCGTAAATGAAAATAGCGGTCAATGGCCCGGGCATTATGGCTGAATTTGTGCGCGCTACCGGTGCTACCGTCCGCGGGCGTTTTATCGACATTCCTGAAAGCAGGGGAGCGGGTTATATCACCGGGTTCAACTGGGGCAGTGATCTGCGGATGATGATTCGGAATTACTACCTGAACGAGGCCGTTTTTGTCGAATGGACCAACGAGGCCATGCAGGAGCAGGAACATGTTGCCTTTCTGCTGAGCGGTGTTTTCCCTTCGCTGGTGCCCTCGGGCGAGTCGTTAGTGCCCGAACGCGCGAATGTGTTGATTTGCAGGCAGCTTGTTTCCTCCATCGTCACTATGCCGTCGAATACCCTTTTTGCCAGCGTGACCATCGGGGTTTCCCAACAGTACCTTCATCAGCTCTTCGGGCAATTAAATCACCCGGTGGTAAGAAGCGTGCTGGAAGCCAGGGAGAATTTCGTTTATGAAACCGGCGTATCGCCCGAGATGATCAAAACCGCCAGTGATTTGGTGCATCAACCGGTCCCCGAAAGTTTAGAAAATCACTATTACAAGTTGAAGTGTGAGGAACTGCTTTGTTACATCTTCGCTCTGCTCTTGCAACGGGAAGCGGTGCCGGCCAGCCGGATGCGCATCGACGATATCAAGGCCATTTACGCGGTAAAAGACAGGTTGCAGTCGCACCTGGATGAACCACCGGCCATTGCGTCGCTGGCCCGGGAAGCGGGCATGAGCGAACCTAAACTACGGAAGCTGTTCAAGCAGACTTTTGGTAAAGGCGTCTTCGAGTTTTATCAGTCCGCCCGGATGCAGGAAGCGGCCTGGATGCTTAAAGAAAAGCGGCTGACCGTCTCCGAGGTTGGCTTTCAGCTCGGATTTACCAACCTGAGTCACTTCGCCCGCGTGTTTGAGGAACACATGGGCGTTAAACCCAAGAAATACTCAGCCAGTTAGTGGGCGGGAAGCCGTTTACCTCATCACAAACCGGATCATTCCTCCCTTAAAACCGGGTGCACCACTGGCCAAAGTTCGCCGACAGGTAACCGGTTACTTTTGCGTCATCATTTTGCCCTGAACGTAACCAGCAATGAAAGTATCACGGTAGGTGGAAACTGTATTCTCAGAGTGAGGGGTGCCTTTCTCAGAATCATTAAAAAACAGTTTGGGTACAGTCCCGGGCAAAGGCAAACTTCAGGGCGAGGGAAGGAGCAGGCCGAGGATTCAGCGTCAGTGCAGGCTTGTGCCAGATTGACCGGGGGAGACGTGAGGAACTTCTGCGTAAGCAGGAACGCTGAAGGCTGCTTCCGGATTAGGAACAGAAGGACCCCTTGTTCATATAATGTATCTTTGCTTTTTTCCGTAAATTAACGCCGATGATCTGGGTTACCCGCCAACGTCCTAAAATCGACCGCATCGCCTGCCCCTGGTTGATTCGTCGCTTTATCGACCCGCAGGCGCAAATCCTTTTTGTGCCCATTGACGAAGTCGTTCCAAAAGCCGCCGAACTGGGTGGCACCCCGTTTGACATTCCTGGCGTGGAGTTTTCGCACTCGGGTCAGGAGTGTACCTTCGATTATTTTCTAAAGAAATATCAACTCAACGATCCCGCGCTGCAGGCGATGGCCCCCATTATTCGGGGAGCCGACACGGACAATCACGCTCTGGCCGAACAGGCTGCCGGCTTGTGGGCCATATCGGCGGGGCTGGCCTACAACATTGATGATGACCAGGCGCTGTTGGCTCAGGGTACGGTCATCTACGATGCGCTCTACAGCTGGGCCGCGCATTTACAGCACCAGAAACACACCCAGCACCCCGAAGAGCAGTTACTATTGCAGATTTATAATACCTACCTGAACACCCAGAAGGACCGAAAAACCGCACCCCCGCCCTGGGCGGACGAATTGCGGAATCTGATCCAGGACCATCTCGACACCAATCTGAGCCTGAGCTTGTCGGCCGTGGCCAGCTCCCTGCAGGTTAACCCGACTTACCTCTCCCGGGCCTTTGCCCAGTATTTCGACAATCTGACCTTCGGCGACTATATCCGCAAGCTTCGGATCGAGAAAGCCATTCAACTACTCGAAACCTCAAAACATTCGTTATCCGAAATCGCTTACCTGACGGGCTTTTCCGACCAGAGCCATTTTACGCGGATTTTTAAGAAGCTCATGGGCGAAAATCCGTCTGACTACCGAAAAAAGAAGCGAAAAAGGTAAAGCCCGTACAAGCAGGTAGAAAGCATTCTATTTCTCAGGAAAGCGACGGTGTATTCTTGCAAAAAGAATACATGTTTATGAAGCCAACCAATTACCGCACTCTTTTTCCCCGCTTTAAACCAAAATTCATTCGGACAACGACTCGGCGGGCAGTAGGCATAATCGCTCTCCTGGCCGCCGTTTCCATGACAACACTGGCCCAAACCGCACCCCCAGCCCCGCCGGCGGTTCCACCGGCCCCGGTATATCCCCGCATGGTTGGTTACCTGGGGGTGTTGCATCCGCTGGTAAGCTGGAACGAAGCCGGTACGGAAACGAATTTCAACCGTTATTACGCCGTCGGATTTCCCATTGGACTTAATTTGTGGAAGACCCGGCAACTTGGTTTCTCGGTCGAGGTGGTGCCCCTGGTGCGGGCGGAAAACGGCACCAGCCGCACGACGAACGTACTGTTTCACCCAGGTGTCCTGGTCAATCTGGGGCACGATTTCACGCTGGCTTCCCGCCTGGCTTTTGAAACCTCGGGCCGGTACGGCTTTACTCCGGTTCTGAACAAGATTGTCCGGAAAGGCCCAACCAACAGCTATTTTGTGGCGGTCCCGCTGCCGGTTCGCTTCGGTAACAACCATGCGCCTTCCTTCACAATAGGCTTTCAGTTTGGCATTGTTTTTTGAAGCTCCGGGCCAGACTGTCTTAACCCGCCTTTTTTTGCGGATGGCACTGCCCGGCGCAGTCAGCGCACTTCGTCATTTTGGAAACAACTAAACTCAATCTGGAAACAGCGGGGTCGGTGCGTTGAGGCACTTTTGTGGTGTAATTCAACGCACAAAACTATGAAGACGATTTTCATTACCGGGGCCTCCACCGGACTGGGCAAAGCCACCGCAAAACTTTTTCACGCTAAGGGCTGGCAAGTCATCGCCACGATGCGGAACCCCGAAAAGGAAACCGAACTGAACCAATTGGGAAACGTAATCCTGCTGCCGCTGGACGTTACCAATGCCGGACAGATCACCAAAACGGTGAACGAAGCCATTGGGTTAAGCGAGATTGATGTGGTGTTCAACAACGCAGGCTATGGGCTGATGGGACCCCTGGAGGTGCTAAGCGACGACCAGATTCGTCGCCAACTGGACACGAACCTGCTGGGTGTGATGCGAGTCACGCAGGCTTTTATTCCTTATTTTCGGGAAAAACAACGGGGCGTGTTCGTCACAACCACATCGATGGGCGGCCTACTTTCGTTTCCGTTAGCCTCGGTTTATCACGCCACCAAGTGGGCCCTGGAGGGCTGGAGCGAGAGTATGTCATTCGAACTGGGCCTGTTTAATGTGCGCATCAAAACGGTTGCGCCGGGCGGGATAACCACTGATTTTGGGGGCCGATCGATGGATGCCGCTTCGCACCCTGTTTACGAGGCTGCCTTGCAGAAGGTGTTCGCCTTATTCAACGAAAATCATTATTCATCGGCGGAGCAGATTGCGGAAGTGGTGTACGAAGCGGCCACCGACGGAAAAGATCAGATACGATATGTTGCCGGCGACGATGCCAATCGCCTATACGCAAGGCGGCAGGAAATCGGCAGCGAAGCTTTTCGAAAAGAGCTGGGTGCCCTAATCTTTGAAAAGGGAAAAATCTAAATTAGCGCCATGAAAAAGACTAGTCAGGCACCAGTCGCCATTCATTCCTTACCGCAGTTGCACCGGCTGGTGGGCCTGGCTGGGCCATCGCATCCGCTGATTAGTCTGGTTGACAATACCCAGTTGAAGCTGGACCAAACGAACCGGCCGGATTCGCTTCTGCTCGATTTTTACAAAATATCCTACAAGAAAACCCTGAAAGGCAGGATGGGCTACGGTCAGGGCTACTATGATTTTGATGAGGGTGGTATGATCTTTACCGCACCCCATCAATTGATTCAGCTGGATGATGATATTGAGTATCAGGGCTTTTCCCTGCTGTTGCATCCGGACTTTTTCAGGAACTACCCGTTGGCGAAAACCATCAGGCAGTACGGCTTTTTCGCCTACGATACCCACGAAGCTTTACACCTGTCGGATAAAGAAAAGGATACCATACTGAATGTGCTGGCGAGCATCGGCGCCGAACTAGATCAGGCCATCGATGAGGTTAGTCAGGACCTGATCGTTTCCTACGTCGAGGTGCTGCTTAATTACAGCAACCGGTTCTACAAACGGCAGTTCATTACCCGAAAGACGGTGAATCATGACCTGCTCATGAACATGGAGCAGTTGCTGGAGAGTTATTTTGCGCAGGGGCAGAGTTTGAAGGCCGGGTTGCCCAGTGTGGAGTACCTGGCCGATCAGCTCCATGTATCGCCCCGGTATTTAAGTGATATGCTTCGCTCGCTGACGGGCCAAAGCGCCCAGCAGCATATTCATCAGAAGTTGATCGAGAAAGCCAAGGAATACTTAGCGGCGAGCAATCTTTCAGTGGCCGAAATTGCCTATGAACTGGGCTTTGAACGACCGCAGTCGTTTAACAAACTATTTCGGAAGAAAACCAGCCTTTCTCCGCTGGAATTCAAGCAGTCATTTAATTGAGCGAATAAGCACTTTAGTGGGTTTCATTAAACGTCCAGAGCCACGATCCACTGTGTGATCATAGCCCTGGACGTTTGACGGATCGTCAGCGTTTTGTTCAGCAGGTAAGGTGTGCTTGTTGAAAGCACCCGGTCGTGAATGGGAGTGGAGGTTGGGTATTCTCGGTGTGTCGGATTACTTATACCACGCGTCGAAAGCCGCTACTACGTCAGTCCATACGCTCGTGTTTGGCTTTTGATCAGAGTTGACCAGCACCGCTACGTAGACTTCATTCTCGAAACCAAACAGCCAGGCGCCCACTTCACCGGCGTTGTTCGAAGCCGGATAGCCGCCGTTTTTCTTGATGTACTTAAGACCCGTGCCGGTCAAAATGTTCGCGTTGTCGTAGCCCAGGGTGTCCCGGCGCATGGCATCGGCCACGTTTTTGGGCAGGATCTTATAGGTGTGGTGCAGCGCGTTCATGAACGTCGCCATTTGCAGTGCCGACATGTTCCAGCCGCGTTCGGCGTTGGTCAGAGTCATATCGCCCCAGTCGGTGCCGTTACCGTTGGGCGCGGCCCATTTGTAGCACAGCGCGGGATTGGCGTCCGTGGGTTTGCAGGCCATGTCGGGGGCAATCCCAACCTTGTCGAATACGTTGTCCTGACAGTAGCTCATGTAGGCATTCGAGTACTCCTGCGCCTGTTTCTGCTCAACTTCACTGATTTTCTGGGTCGACGCATTGCTGGGCATGAGCGTTATGGAATAGCCGCCGGCCACGTTCGGGATCAGGAACCGCATGAGGGCATAGTTCATATTCTGGTAAGTGAATGTAGCCCGGGGCGACGTGGCGCCCACGACCATCGCGGCCTTCAGTGAGCCGTAGTCCGAGAGTACATTTTTGGGGAAGCCACTGCGCATTGCCAGTAACTGCCGGAACGTAATCGTCTTAATGCTACTGTGCAGGGGCCAGTGTTTAGGCAGATACGACCAAATGGGCGAATCAACGCTGATGTTTTTGGCGTTGAGGGCGTGCAGCAGAGCCGCGGCCGTCACGGTTTTGCTGACACTGGCCACGTTGATTTTGTCGCCTACCTCCATCTTGCGCTGGGGCGCATCGGCGGCCTGCCGGGCGTTGCCACCGGCGCGGGTAGCCCGGAGCGAGCCGTCGGCAAAAACAACAATCTGGTAACCCATCACGTCGGGTTTGATACGCGCTTCTATGTCGTTGGCGAGGGCTGCAACGTCGAGCGTTTTACCGTTTTTACCCACCTCGGCGGTCGGGTCGCAGGCCGTTAGCAGCGTAATAAGAGCAACCGTAACGGCTGCTGAACTAAGAAACGTTTTCATAAGTACTGTTGTCCTGGTTTGTTCGGGTCAAAGGTAGCGCAACACCCAGTGGCGTATCAAGCGCATAACTCCCTGTCCTGAAGGCGATTTCTACGGATTCGTGCGCTGCGTAGTACTACCTTGCCCGGGGCACGGGGCAAGTGGTTTTGCTTTCCTAAAAAACCTGCTAAAGCCCCTTGACGCCTGCCAGGGTGTTTTAGAAAACAGCGAATTGGGGCGGTCCAGCAAGAAAGTACCGGTTAACGGCGTGGCTGAAAAACGTTAGTACCTATCTTGAAGTCCGCTTCCATACCCACACCATCTCCTTTTACCCAGGACACTTACGCACTCACTCACGAGCCCTTCTCTTAAGGCGCAACTCTTTCTCGGGCTGGGGAAAAACTCGTTGATTAGGCCTTGCTGATTGCCTGGATCGGGCATTGGCTCCGGTACATTGGGCCTTATGACCCGTTACCGATTAAAAAGGAATCGTCAATTGCTGACCCGTTTCTTCGTCAGGCCGTTCCAGGTTAGAAAGCGTTACGCCGAGCAAACGAACCCCCTTAGGCAGGGGCAGCACGCCGTTCAGCAGCTCCTGACTAACCTGCTCCAGCTGGGCCTGCTGATTGAGGGCCGTCAGCAGCGTACGGCTGCGGGTGATTTGCTCAAAGTCCGCGTACTTTACTTTCAAGGTCACCGTTCGGCCTTTGACGCCCAGCCGCTCGGTGGCCTTCCAGACTGAATCAACCAGCGGGACCAAACAGGCTAGTAGCGCTTCGCCCGTTGTTAAATCCTGTTCAAACGTAGTTTCGGAGCCGATGGACTTGCGTAGCCGGTGGGCCAGGACGGGCCGGTGGTCAATCGCCCGGGCGATGGTGTAATAATAGCTACCCGCTTTCCCAAAATACTGCCGCAGGAACGCTTCCGACTGCTGCCGCAAATCCCAGCCGGTGAAGACGCCCAGCTGATTTAATTTTGCCGCCGTTACGTTGCCAATACCGTGAAACTGCCCGACGGCCAGTCCTTCGACAAAGGCCAGGCCCTGGTGGGGCTTGATGACAAACTGCCCGTTAGGTTTGCGGTAGTCCGAAGCCAGTTTTGCCAGAAACTTGTTGTAGGAGATACCCGCTGAAGCCGTCAGGCCGGTGTCTTTGTGGATCCGCTCACGGATATCCTGGGCGATTTGGGTAGCCGACGCGATTTCTTTGAAATTAACGGTTACGTCCAGGTAGGCCTCATCCAGCGAGAGCGGCTCAATCAGATCCGTGTACTCCGCAAAAACAGCCCGAATCTGGGCCGAAACGGCTTTGTACACGTCAAAACGGGGTTTGACAAAAATCAGATCGGGACACTTGCGCAGGGCGGTCGAGGAGGCCATAGCCGACCGGACGCCAAACTGACGCGCTTCGTAACTGGCGGCCGCAACGACCCCGCGCTGGCGGGAGCCGCCCACCGCCAGTGGCTTGCCCCGCAGCTGGGGGTTGTCCCGCTGCTCAACGGATGCATAGAAGGCATCCATGTCGATATGAATAATTTTTCGGTTGTCGGCTGACTGCACAAGGAAAATGAATGGCCCCCGCGAAGATACGATTCAATGGGTTTGGCTGCTGCGCGGCTCGGTTGATAATTCAGCCGGCGGCATTGCCGAAATTCCTTTAAACGGCAGGGGCTACTTCCGAAAACGCATCCAATAGCGTTCTCTCGGTCAGGCCAGCGGCAGCTGAACCATCACCCGGGTGCCTTCGTCGGCGCTACTTTCAATTTCCAGCGAACCCCGGTTCAGTTCGATCAGCTTTTTGATTATCGCCAGGCCAAGCCCAAAACCCTGCTGTTCATATTGTTTACGATCGAACTGCCGGTACGGGGCAATCTGGGCAATGTCCTCGGCTTTGAACAGCCGTCCGCCGTTCGATACCGTGAACCGATAAACGTCACCGGTCGGCCGACCGGTCAGCGTTACCGATCCATCCGGATTTGAAAACTTAACGGCATTATCCAGCAACTCATCCAACACCACCCGCAGGTTCTCTTCACCGATCGCTACCTCCGCCGGAGACACTTCGACGTGCCAGTTAACCTCCCGTTCCTGCCGACTCTCGACGGCGGAAATCTGGCGTTCGATCACGCCCGAATCCAGCCCGGTCTGGCCGGTGGTGTAAAAGCGGTATTCACTATGCGAAGGATCCAGGTATTGCAGCGAATTGATCAGGCTCACGTTGTCCAGCGACCGTTTTAGCCGGAAACTGCAATTCCGGATCATCTCCAGCATCGACAGGGTATCTTCCCCGCTGAATTCGTCGTAGTGGTCAATCAGCAGGGAAGCAAAACCCATAATGCCACTCAGCGGAGTGTTGTACTCGTGCCGGGCGGTGTGGGCGATTTTCTGATGCTGTTCGGCCATCTGGGCGTACAGATCAGCCTTGCGTAGCCCTTCGCGCTGAAGCCGGCTTTCAATCGCCAGCAGGAGGTTTTCGCTCGTAAAGGGTTTGGTCAGGTAATCATCGGCGCCGAAGGCCATGCCCTGCCGCATGTCGGGCATGTCGGTTTTGGCCGTCAGGAACAGAAAGGGGGTACTGCATAGGGAACGACTGCTGCGAATGGCTTTTAATACCTCATAACCGTCCAGTTGCGGCATTTGAATATCGCAGAGAATTAAATCCGGCTGGTGAAGGAGCGCATGAGCCAGCCCTTGCATGCCATCCTCCGCTGTTTCTACTTTATACCCGTTGAGTTCCAGCAATTCAGCCAGGTTTTCACGGATATACTGTTCATCTTCAATGACTAAGATATGGGTTAACATAAGTAATAGGCAATGTAATGGTAAATGTGGTCCCCTGCCCTTCCTGACTTTGCAGCTCAATCGTTCCCCCATGCGCTTCGATAAACTGACGGGCAATGACCAGGCCTAAGCCCGTTCCCTGGATAGTAGATACGTTGCGCGCCCGGGCAAACGCCTGAAACAGGTTGGGCAGGTCCTCGGCGGGAATACCAATTCCCTGATCGGTAACTTTAAACCAAAGGGTATTGGGGCCAAAACCAATCCGGAGCCGAGGGGATTTGGTGGAAAATTTAAAAGCGTTCGAAAGCAGGTTGATCAGCGCGTGGCTCACCAGCTTCCTGTCTAGATTCACCGCTGCGGGCGTTCCATCAACGGTGATTTCTACGCTGCGACGGGTGAGGTGAGCGCTGAAATGAGTTTCCACAATCTCTTCGCAAAAAGCCACCACATCAACGTGCTGCGGTTGGTAAACAACCTTACCGGCTTCGATCCGACCCATGGTGAGCAGGTCAGAGAGTAAGT
>Ga0325400_1004729_pt1 | contig 12662 bp, 8 predicted proteins | sample PopdelMetagenome_2_FD_205662 | JGI IMG/M metagenome (GOLD analysis project Ga0325400, IMG submission 205662) | Populus deltoides microbial communities from Bellville, Georgia, United States - Xylem-PdKOR-R1 | ecosystem: Host-associated > Plants > Phyllosphere > Stem > Wood/Secondary xylem...
CAAGAGCATGGAGGGAAATTTTGCGGGGGGAACTCAAAAGCTAAGCTGCCTAAGCATGTTTCATGTTGGGCAATTTGAGCTGGGACTGGTCACATATGTGCTCCTTATGTTCTTCAAATTCAATGGCAAAAGAATTTTCCTTTCTGCCTCCTTTTTGGTCCCTTCTTGAGTTTCGCAAGTTTATGCCAAGCATCCTGGCGTAAAGGTAATGCTGTTGACACTGTAAATCAGTGAAGATGTTTCATGTAAATATTGTTTAATCTCAAAAACATCAGCTTGTCTGGTGTGTTCAACAGTTAGTCAAACTGATAAAAACAAAAGTTAGTGATGGTTTAGGAAAATAACGTCAATTTATTAGTTTCCTGAGTCCCATAAGCGTGAATTCTTTATGAGATGCAAGTGTCTGTTGACTCCAACTAGCATGTAGCCAAGAAAGAGAAGAAGACAAAAAAAATATAGCCGCATCATATGGCATCCAAATCGATTGGTATCCATTAGTTAACAAATCAGCCATGGGGCCATGCGGAGGAGGTTGCTCTGATGTTCTGAAATCTGTTAAGCTCATGATGAAGCTTCGAAGAGTGCAAGCAGGCATGTAAAAAAAAGCCAGTTGACAATAAAACGCAGCCTAATATACTGAAAAATTCATCAATGATCTGCTTGTGATGAAAATTGGTGCATACTGCAACCTTTTTTAGCAAAAAGAAAAGATACCCTTTAATGCTGTCACTGCTTCTACAGCAAGTATGGCCCCAATGAAACAGTTGATAAGATCAAAATTCTTACCAGCAAAATTGGATACGATATGCTAGTCATCTATGTAAACCAAAAGAGTTAAATGCATGTGGTTGGCCTAAGGGATTGCTTGAATTGGACCACTGCTTAAATTATTATCCACCAAAACCAGGAGTAAATAATTCCATGTTTAATCAATGCAATCGGACTTTGATTCAAGATTTGCCTTCAGCACACTTGCCAATGTATTCATAGATTTATCTGCTTCAAATGGTTCCAATTATACCTTCTTTATCAAAGAAATTTAAAAAAAAAATAGCCAATGAGCTTATAAATCAATTCGCACCAATGTCCTCATTTACCTTGTAACGCAAGTTTAATTTGACCTAGAAAATGTGAAAACACAAAGTCACATTGCATGTGTGTGTGCCGTAATTAACAAATGAGAAACTACTCTATAATAGAATATTTGTATAGAAGAAAGTTGATTATGCAAGATGAGGTCTTTACGTGATCTTGGGGTTGCAGCTCTTAGGAGAAGATGGGTGAATATAGTAGTAACAAGCATGATTAAAACTCTATTTATTTTGCTGTATCCAAGAGAACATTATTGCCAGAAACAGAAGCAAAAGCCTGGAAGAATTTCCCTTAGACGCCACTCTTCTTTGCATTTCAAGGTGGGCACAGAGATTCTGCTTCAATACTCAACTGCCCGCTGCCATTTATGATCTCATGTAGAGTATTCCAATTTCAAGTGCTGTTTTCAATTCTGTTTAGATGCTGCCACCAGCCCCTTCAAGTTAGAATAAGAACTCCCGAGGCCGTGGTCAACTGAATATCCAGGGAGCAGGTTGTTTTCATGGTTAAAATGTTTTATTGACCCAATCAAAGCATGTGATTAAACTCGATTGAGAAGACTAATCTTGGAAATGTAGGGAATTCTGACCAGTGATGTTCTGATATTTGTCTATTGGAGGCTAAGCACACTGACACAATATTTAACGTGATTCGGCAAACCGCCTACATCCACAGGAGAAGCCATTTGATTATATAGGGAGAGAACAAGATTTACAATAATAAAGGAGGAGGAATCATCCCCTCTTTAGCAACTCTCAACCTCACTCTATTTCTCTCTTATCAGTGCTGCAATGGCAGCTACTGCTGGCTGCCTTGGCAGCCCACTCTCTCCTATATTTCTCACATTTTTAGCTGCACTTTTCCTCATTTTGCTCTCTAACATATGCCTCTATTTATAGGCATCCATGGCAGCTCCTCTTGCTCTTTTGTCAACAATGGTGGCCATCAACTCCAAATTATCTTCAACAATGGTGGCTGCACCAGCAGCCTTTTTTGACAATGGTTGTTTTCACATGGCTGGTGCAACTCCAGCTCTAGCTCCAGCTGCTGTATTTGTCAATGGACGGTGCCGTCCATTGATGATTGCTGCACATTAATGGCAACAATCCTAACAATCACCCCTTTTGCCATTTATATAGGCAATTGTCCTCTTGCTTCTTCAACACATGCTTGCATTCTGCAGCTCTTCCAAGCTTACCATTCCGAGAGCGTTTGTGGCTAAGTTTACAAGTACTTGCCAAACCTCTTAATCACCAGAGTCACCCAAGCACCCCTTTGCTCACTTCAAAGGATCACTTCAACCAAATGATCTATAACATCACATCTGAAGAGTGTTAACGCTTGTCTCTGGGACACTGCATTCCCCTTCAAGCATATCAACCATGCTTGGCCTGGAATGATTTATCAAGCCTTACATCAAGGCTTACAACACCCCCCCTCAAACGGATGTTCCCAACTGCGATAGTCATTGAGTATTTCAATGTGATCACTAGCTCACCACTCTTCCAAGAGTCTACTCACCCCGGAGTTGCGTCTTCCCTCTGTTCCACCCTAGGAACCACGCCTTACTTCTCCGTGAGTCTCCTGCTCTCAGTCTCAAGAGTTCAGGTAGCTCTCCACCTTTAACCATGGGGACAGCCCATTAAATGTTGATCCATCTCTATCTTCATACTCTGAGTATTACAATGTCATTACCGAGCTCACCACCTTGACAAGAGTCAACTTGTTCCCGGAACTTGCGCATGCCCTCTGCTCCTTCATAGCAGTCGTGTCTTAATGCTCCACAAGTCATCCACTTATTGTCCAAGGCAAATATGTCTTCTAACTCATTGATCTTTAGCACGGGGGCAATATCCATGAAAGTCAATCCTGCATTTGTCTCTATACTCATCATAGCCTCTTCATTGGTTATACACTTGTCCACTTATATCCAGCCATCATATCGGCTTTGGGGCTGGGCTCCTTTCATAGCCCTCACACCTTCTCTAAGGTGTCTTCGCCCGTTGTTATGGGGCGGTCCGAACTTGGACTCATATCATGGTCCTCACACCTTCCATCTGAGGTGTCTCCGTCTGTCGTCATAAGAGGTCTGATCTTGGACTCATATCATGGTCCTCACACCTTCCATCCTAGGTGTCTCCGCCTGTTGTCATGAGACGGTCTAAACTTGGACTCATATCATGGTCCTTACACCTTCTCCTGAGGTGTCTCCTGTTTGTCGTCATGAGACGGTCTGAACTCACACCTTCCATCCGAGGTGTCTCCGCCTGTCGTCATGAGACGGTCTGAACTTGGACTCATATGATGGTCCTCACACCTTCCATTCGAGGTGTCTCCGCCTATCGTCATGAGACTGTCTAAACTTGGACTCATATGATGGTCCTCACACCTTCCATCTGAGGTGTCTCTGCCTGTCATCATGAGACGGTTTGAACTTGGACTCATATCATGGCCCTCACACCTACTCTTGAGGTGTCTCCGCCTGTCGTCATGAGGCGGTCACATCCTCCTTCATCGGGGATGTCTCCAGTGACTCCAAGATTCTCTACCACCATGTGGACTTGAGAGAGATCACTGCCACTGATCGCATAGAAAGAGAGAGTTGCGGTGCACTCTTCGCAATCTTCAATCTCATTTTCTATGTTTGGAGCTCCTATGTCTTTCTGCTTGATAGCTCCACCTACACCAACTCTCTTTGGTGTCTTCGCCTTTCATCATAGGCGGTCGCACCCCCTTAATTAGGTGCTTCTACAACAGCTCATCTTTCCATCCTTGCATGCATTGGAAAGGTCCTTGCTTGTTGCCTTTATCAAGAGCACAAGAGACTTCTTGTTGTACAACTTTTTCACACAGTCTCTGCTCTGAACTTCATCTGGGAACTCTTCTTCTCCTTGCACCTATCGTCTCATTACAGTACCTCGTTGGATCCTCTGGGTACTCCTGCACAATCTCTGTGTGCTCTCGTGCAATTTCAGTTCTCTAGATTTCTCCCTATTCTTTGCTTTTATGTTTGACAGTAGCTCATCCTGTCACAACACTTATCCAAGTCAAAATAGGATGCCAATCTTTATCCCCTTGCTGTATTTCTCTTCCATTATCATGGTCTTCATCAATTCTCCCTTCGAGAAATTACAGTCACCGAATCTAACTTTTTTGAAGAAATCACCACTCCATCAGATCCATGATCATACGAAACCCAACTGTTCCTTTGTGCTGTCATCTTGCTAGTCTTCAACAGTTTCATTACAAACTGTTACATATACAAAAATAGTACTGTATGGATGATCCTTCAACTAAGCAAGTTCCTAGGAAAGATTTGGAGGGGTCACACTGGTCCCGCTAAAAACTCAATCTCCTAGACAGAACTTCTTAGAACGTATCTATCCACCGTACTTTGTTGCAGCTTTCCTTTACAAGTGATCTGGGGTATCCCGGTTTTATACCTGATTTCTCAACATCTGGCGAGACTACCAATTCTTAGATTCGTCAAGATTGGTCTTCATCAATTTCCACTCTCCACCTCAAATCGTCCACATGATCGAGTGTCCAGAGTATCCCAATTTTGCCTTCCCTCAAGGCAATTAAAATTTCTCCCCACTTAGCAGTTCAGTACATGTAATTGGGAAAACATGTGCACTTTCTCCTTCTTCATCTCCATCGACCACCATAATGACCTTCAGATGCCTCCTAATCGGGAAATCTCTCTTTAATAATTCACCACCACCACTTTCGGTCTCAATCTCAATGATCGGACCATACCATTGCATCCGGAACGATCAAATTAGCTAGAAACAAGTCTGAAATCGTCCAAATCTCATTTCAGACGACTAAGATTTGATCAAAACAATTTTGGCCTGATTAACAGCCCAGATTCAATCTCAGATCCTGTTGCACGTAGAATCAGCTACATTGGATCCTATCCCTCGGCTCGCAGCTCGGCTTCAACTCGGCTCGCGGCTGATGACGTGGCTGGTGGGTCCCACTATGATGACGTGTCAGCTGACATGGCATGCCAACTGGGCATGGTGACGCCATGCTGATGCCATCCTTATCCAGGTCTGGCGCGTGGGTCGAGTCATCTGGTATTCGGGTAGGGTCAGCCCATCCGGGTGAAGAAGACGCGTGGGCAGACGACTCACCGGAGCGTGATGGCGCTTGCGGCCATTTTCGACGTCCGATTTTGACGCCGTTTTCACCAGTGGCTTCGTCTCTTCCTCCTCTACACAGTGGTATGGTCAAAATTTAATTTTGACAACTTTTAATTTTGAGCAAAAATCAAACACCACTTTAAACCATCAGCTCTGATACCAATTATAGGGAATTCCGACCGGTGATGTTCTGATATTTGCCCATTGAAGGCTAAGCACACTGACACAATATTTAACGTGGTTTGGCAAACCGCCTACATCCACGGGAGAAGCCATTTGATTATATAGGGAGAGAACAAGATTTACAACAATAAAGGAGGAGGAATCATCCCCTCTTTAGCAACTCTCAACCTCACTCTATTTCTCTCTTATCAATGCTGCAATGGCAGCTACTGCTGGCTGCCTTGGCTGCCCACTCTCTCCTATATTTCTCACATCTTTGGCTGCACTTTTCCTCATTTTGCTCTCTAACGTATGCCTCTATTTATAGGCATCCATGACAGCTCCTCTTGCTTTTTTGTCAATAATGGTGGCCACCAACTCCAGCTCCGGCTTCAGCTGCTGCATTTGTCAATGGAAGATGTCGTCCATTGATGATTGCTGCACATTAATGGCAACAATCCTAACAAGAAAAACTCAAAAACAAAAACAAAAATTTGACCTTTTAATTGTTAATTTTTCTACTTGAAAAGGAAAAATAACATATGATTTAGTACTCTGCTGAAGAAGGACTTGTTAAAGAAAAATGCAGCAAAATGTTGTTTGTTGAGGAGAGACAACATCGAGTAATAAATTTAATTTTTATAAAATTCAGCCTAGATCAAGTAATAGATTATCCAGGTTTTATAAATAGATTTTTGTTACAAGAGAAGAGATGATTTTAAGATCATAGCATCTAAGCTAGGGTCTGTTTGAGAATGTAATTATGGTTATTTTTTAAAGTGTTTTTTTGTGTCGAAATATATCAAAATGATTTTTTTTATTTTTTAAAAATTATTTTTTAGATCAGTACATCAAAACGATCCAAAACATTAAAAAAATTAATTTTTAATAAAAAAATTAATTTTTTTTAAAAACATGATTTACACACGTTTCCAAACAGCATCTAAATTATAACCACGAACTTGCAACTTTGTCCATGCAAATTAAGCCGACAAAAACTAACACTTTCTCGATTTTTCTCAACCAAAGGTCCAATAAGCGTTGTGCAACTCAAAACAAACCCCACAATGCAAGCATCTATTTGTTCCATTTATTTTCCCCCTTAAAGCTTTTCTTTCTCCAAGAGGGATAAAAAAAAACTAATAATTCTACTGAATAATAAATATGTAAGTTAAAGCTTGAAGACTCCACTTTCCTTAGTTCATTATTCAAGTAGATTTTTAATCCATTATTCGTTAAATTTCTGAAAAATATTTAATTAATTTATATACTGAATTAAATGGTTTGAATTTTAAATAGTTAATTGGTATTTTTCGACCTACGTATTTGTTATTAAGTAGGATTTTATTCCTGCATTTTGTATTAATGGCTTTACAACTAAAAGTAGGAAGAAAAAAAAAACCAAACAAAATGGATAGATTTTTAATTGGTGAAGTGATACCACGTGTCCAAAAGTTGCTTGCAATTTGATGTTAATTTAATATTCTTCTAGCAAATTGACTAGTTACATGTGGTATTATTATATTCAGGTGGATATATATTTATTATTAATAAAAATTTAATTTATTTTTAATATTCATATAATATTATATTAATAAATTTAGAATAAAGATAAAGTTCATGGAATAAAAATATTTTGCAAAAGAAATTATAAAATTCTTATAATTATAAAATTCATATGCATCAAAATATTGTTACTACAATGTTTATAGTCGATATTCTCTAAAATACTGGATATTCATTAGAACCGTAAAAACTAGTATATATTATGTTTTTTTTATGAAAGAAAATGGTTGTTCTTATAAGTTAAAGTATAAGAGATACCTAAAACTAATATGTAGGTACTTATTATAAGACATGGACACTGAATTGACTTGTATGATAATTTTATATAAAGAAATCACTTATATCTATGGAAAGGTTCATGTGACGGTTGTATAAGTAATCCATAGACTTGAGATCACTAAATTATTTTATATAGAGAATGTTATACTTTGATCATGTTACATGTTATTTTAATGGAGATAATGAAAATGCAGATATTAGATATAACATGAACTATAAGAAGATGCTTGAGTGATCAAAAGAAAATTCATCACCTTAAATGAATTATAAAAAAATATTTCATCTGTTCTTAAATAGTATTAACTGGGAAATCATTGGTTAAGGTGGAATGAGATTTGAAAAGAGTTTCAAATCTTATTCAAATAATCAATGACTATTATGTAGAGAACAAACATGATTTAACATGACAAATATACTCTATGTTTTATGTTAAATCAAAACATTATTGATGAAATGATATTAATTATACTGAGCAATTTATCATTGAAAGGTTAAGTTAAACCACTAATGATTTTTCTAATATTTAGAGGATCATGACATGTTGTTAATTGATACAGCTGATCTTGAAATATAAATTAATCAATTTTTTACTTGATAACAAATTAAATTATTTAGTTAATTTAATTTAATTTAATTATAATTTATAGTTAGGCCAACATATTAGGAACCTAATGGGTCACACACATTAAGAACCATTAGTAAAAAATTAAACTAGGATGATTTAATCAAGTATGACTTGATTAAAATATATTTTAGAAATTAAGAACTATAATATAATTAATACATGGATTATATTTCTAGATCTAGAAAAATCAAGTAATGACTTGATTGAGGTAATTTCTAAAATTATCTAGAATTAATATATGGATATTATTCAGGGGCAAATTGATATGTTGTCAATTTATAGGGTTTTTTAGATTTTTCTATAAATAGTAAGTTGTTCCTCTTATTTTTATTTTTATTTTTGAGGTTGTCTGATAGATAGAAAAATCATGTGAAAACAAAATTAGAGCTAGCACTTTAAACATAGCAATTCCACTCTTCTAAATAGAGATTTAGGAGATTTCTCACTAGTGGTTTGTGTAATTTCCATTGCAGGTATGATAATTTGATGTGGTTTGCGATAACCCTGCCTTTAAATAATTATTTAAAGTCGAAGAAGATTAAATCTTTAGGTAATAAATCCCTAAATAACTCTAAATCTGTTTAACATGATCCTAGGGACTCCCGGATAATTTTGTTTCATAATTTTCACTGCGTGTATGATATTCGGGAAACCCAATAGTCGTATAAGAGCCATCATTAAACAATTAAAGTTGTTGATTATTTGTTTTAATTGTTATTCATATTAATTTCAAATTATTTTTATGTGTAAAAAATATTTTTTAAAAAAATATTTTCTTTCATGATTTTTCAAAAAAATAATTACTACTACTTTGGCCAAATCTGACGGATTATTTAAATCTGGCCAGAATATAGCATGCTTGCAAGAATCCATCATTGATTTAAAAAAAAAAAAAAAAAGTTTTAAGTGGCTGCTACAACAACCAGTAGCGGTGTCAACGTGGCTGGCACTCTGGTTGTGCTCCAATGAACGTACGACAATCACACGATCTAAGGTTGAATTGGACCTTCACAACCAGAAAAATATCAATTTTACTGCTGAAGATATTCTTATCCTCTGATATGGGCCTGAAGGCCTGACCCGGATGGAAATTAATGGCCCTCTTTCTGACATCGTAGCCTGGCAAGATTTATTTTATATGGAAACCTTCTTCTTCTTTTTTTATATAGTGAAACTTTTAAGAACCCTAACCCTATTTTTCTCGGTTTCTCGTTAAGGAAAAAATAGATGGCCTGAGTCAACAAAAGTAACATTGTGAATGAGGTCGTTTGTTGGAGGTGTTTTTGTAGTTAGTTCTAAAAAAAAAAAACCAATAAGTTAGCATCTTTATATAATTTTGTTCAAAATGGTGGTTGTATAGAAACTAACTTGAAAAAATACTTGGATTATTAGATTATCGGGTTAACCCATGAATTATTAGGTAAATTAATATCAATTATTTTTATTAAAATAATTTTTTTAATTTTGGTATAGAAACTGACTTGAAAAAAATACTTGGATTATTAGATTATCGGGTTAACCCATGAATTATTAGGTAAACTCATATTAATTATTTTTATTAAAATAATATTTTTTATTTAAAAATAAATAAAATTGACCTAGTTTAGTTTGGCTATGGTAAAATGAAATTGTTAAAAAAACTACTCTAATTAACTGGATTTTTTTATTAAATTAATATCTTTTTTTATTTAATTTAAAAATTAAATTAGGTTAGGTTTTTGTAACGAGTTTAATAAATGGTAATTCTTTTGTACCATGTTACTTGTTTGTAGCCGGATATATTTTCACACAAGGAGATAGATAAAATGGTTGTGTATTCGATTTCGGATTTGCTTTGTTCAACGAAGTAAAGTTTTAGCCTCAATAAACTGCAATTCTTCAATTACAATAACATAATAAGGCAATCTCTTATGTCTCCTGAAGAAAATGCACATGTAATCTTCTCTCTATCTCTTATTCTCTTTCCTTTCCCTTTTCTTTTTTTTTTTTTAGTTTAACATGGATGTCCGGGCCAGCTTACTCGCACCTCAACTAATCCCATGGACCCTGAAGTTAACGACCATGTAAGCCTCCAGTGGCCATCATATGAGCAACCACAGGGCTCGAGCCTGAGATCACAGAGAAAGCAAACCTCATGGTCCCAACCTCTTACCACTGAACCACCACCTAGATGGTTCCCTTTTATTTTTTATTTTGTTGGGATCCTCTTACGATGGCAGCACATATTACTGTTGAGAAAACACTGGAGAATCATTATAAAGTCCGGATAGAAGTGTGGTTGCGGTTGTTTTTCAAAATATTTTTCACTTAGAAATATATTAAAATAATATTTTTTTTATTTTTTATAAATTATTTTTGACATCAGCGCATCAAAATTATCTGAAAACACCAAAAAAATTAAAGTAAAAAAAAATATAAAAAATTTCAATTTTTTTTCAAATCACGAAAGAGATTGTTTTGAAACGCAAAAACAAATCAGGTCATAGTAGTATACAAGAGCAAAATCACAAAAGAGATATGAAGCATGTCCTTTTTAAAAAAAAATTAATTTTATTATTTTTTGTAAAATTATTACAATTTTAAATAAACATCATGATATTTAGTTAATATTTAATTTTATGAGTATTTATTCTTGTTATCATATAATTAAGTAAAAAATAGTTAAAAACAATTATTAAATCCAGTGAAGTCCATGAACCAGGTCAAGCCATGAAAATTAGATCAATTTAATATATCATTATCTCAATATAAAAAAAACATATCATAAAAAAAAATAAAGTTAATCCATGTTCGTATCAATCATCCAAGTAATCTTAGAACTCGTCAAGTCAACTAAGTTATGTCATGGTAAAAAACAAAGTTATTAAACTCAAAAAACTTTATAACTTGGGTTGTGGGTTTGGCTAATTAAGCCGCAAAATCTAGATCAATTCAATATTTTTGAGTTATTTTTAAACTTGTAAAGTCTATTAGATCATATCAAAATAACTTTTATATGATTTAAATTAAAATTCAAGTTAAGTAAAAAATTAAGTTGAGAAATTTTAAAATTGATTTGTGAGGTCAAATTTAATAACAACACCAAAAAAATTCCTCACGGCATAGAATTATTTTTTTTTACATTCAAAGGTCAAATTTAATAACATTCAAAGAACCCCATTTCTTCAAGGTATTAAATTCTAATCCAATTACTAATTTATTAATTTATTATATTTACATTTCATTAGCCAAGATATAAAAGGTAATTTAAATTTAAATTTAAACGGTGATATAAATATAATGATAGTATAAAATATGTTTTTAATAGATGTTTGATCTGCCATACATTCTAAAAATAGTAATATTTTTATTTAATTATAAATATTTTTTGGATTAGTTCAAAATATGTCATGTATTAGAAGGTGGCAGTCAGTGATTTGGGCAATGCACATTTTGGCTTTATTTTTTTTAGTTTTATAGAGAATATTAGTTTGCATGTTTGGGGACCAAACTCTTTTTGAATTTTAAAAAAAAATTACAGGTTTAACAAAATATTTTAATATTGTTATTAAATCTAAAAATATTTTTATTTTAAAAATATTTTTATTATTAGGATAAATTTTCATTGTAAAATAAAAAGTTAATACGAGTGTTTAATAAAATAAATCAAGAATAATATATATTAATAAATGATAATAAATATATTGATCTAAATCAAGATTAAGTCATGAAGCTTAAATAAATATGAATATTAAGACATGATATTATGTCGCTTGTGGCTTTTCAAAACAATTAGATGATTATAGAATAATAGTTTTTTTTTTTAAATGTAAGTCATTTTATACAAGTACAAAGTATATATTTATCAAGTTTAAAATTATTTTTTTTAAGTATCTCTACTTTTTTTTAGTGAATACAAGATTTTTAATTGGAATTGTTTTTTTTATTAAAAAAATATTTTATAATTGTTAAAACAAGTTAAAAAAATCAAAATAGTATATTCATATTTTATATCTATTTGAAAGCTAAAACAATCATAAACATTATAAAATTATAATCAAAATATTATCTATTTAATTTTTATATAAAAAAAACATTTTAAATCAAATTTTCATCAACAATTTATTAGAAATATTATCATTTTCATATCAGATATATAATAATTGAAAAATTAATTATTAGAAATCAAATGAAATTATAATATTATTTAAGAATAATACCAAAATTAAAAGGTAAGTGAATCAACATGGTAAAAAAAAATCGAGTGTCAAAAAAAGTTAAACATAAAAAAAAGGGTTACGCCGAATGTTTGGCCTCCTAGCAACAGGCAAGACCTATGTGTCGTAGGCTTATCCAATTTCCAATAGCCAAGTAGAGGGATCTAAGAGAAAGGCAAGTTTGTGTTTTTTTTTTTTTTTTACCAAGAAGTGCATTTCCAACTAATTTTTCACTTAAAAATATTTAAAAAATATTTATTAAACCATAATAAATTCATATATATTTTAAAGTAATATAAAATTAATTAAAAATTAAATCAAGACAACAAATCTTTCTAAGCACCACTATATTTTTTGTAGCAAGATAAGAATCAAAAATCACCATTATCAAATATTTCTTGTTGAATAAAATATTTTAATACCAAACTTGATTATTTTATTTGTTGGAATTGCTAACATCTAAATATTTTTTTTTTCTTTATAGCTATTTTACAGTGAGTTTTTTTCATATTTAAAGAATAAAAATAATAAAAATAAATTTTAAAATCAAAATTAAAAATTGTAAAATTTAGGATTAGACATGTATTATCTCTT
>Ga0325400_1004734_pt1 | contig 12656 bp, 9 predicted proteins | sample PopdelMetagenome_2_FD_205662 | JGI IMG/M metagenome (GOLD analysis project Ga0325400, IMG submission 205662) | Populus deltoides microbial communities from Bellville, Georgia, United States - Xylem-PdKOR-R1 | ecosystem: Host-associated > Plants > Phyllosphere > Stem > Wood/Secondary xylem...
GTCAAATAGTCATGGAGATGAGATCAAAGATGGGTGACGATACTTGTGCAGCTTCTTTTTGGCCGTATGGTCCCGGGAACAACCAGCCTCCTCCTCCTCCGCCTCCTCCTCCAGCTCCGCCGCTATTTTAGTTTAATTTTGTTTTTTAAACACATTAAATTTGTAATGAATATTATTTAACATTACTTTTACATTTTTAATGTTTAATCCATTTTTATTTGTTTATTAAGGTTTTTTACAATTAATAAATTATTTTTTAATATATTTTAAATACCTACCGACGGATATTATCCGTCGGTATTTAACAGAGAGTTGCCGAACAATTACCAGCCATGCCATTAACAATGCAAAATTCTTCAACATGTTTTTACACTAAAAACACTCTTAGATGTAAATTGAAATTTTTTTTATCTGCATCTAATTAAACAATCCAATAATCATTATATAAATAACCTTTTTCTTGACCTATCTTGAATTTTAAGATATCATCAAATATATATATAACTAATTCTCTTCATTATTTTATTAGATATCATAGCGAATAATGTTACATATAATATGAAATACTGATGGAGAATGTGTCTGCTCCAAAAAAGATGGAGAATGTGTCTGCTCCAGTAAGACATATGACGAACAAAATTTGTGGAGAAATAAACCTTATCCAAAACGCTGTATCCACGTTCTACTCAATTAATTCTTTAAATTGATTAGCGGTAACATTCTGAATGAGGATTTTGTCTAACGTGTAAATCTGTCTTGCTCATATCAAAACAAGTGAGTTTTGATAAAAAAATTATTGATTTTAGAGTTTAATAAAAAAATATTTTAGTAGGTTTTGATTATAAATTTTACCATAAGGTTTTACCTATAAGATATTATATATGATTGAAGCAATGTGATCAAATATAGAGGTATAAACTCAATTATCTATTGTGTTATTAGTATTGTATCTATTATATTAGATTTTATTATACAAAATACTGATGGAGAATGTGTCTGCTCCAAAAAGACATAAGACATGCAAAATTTGAGGAGAAATAAACCATCTAACGCTCTAACCTCTATCTCGCATCCATTGTTGACACCGAAACATAATTTATGGAACCAGTCTCTGCAGGATTGCTGAAGCTCTTTCCTTCCATAACACTTCTTGCACTGGAAAATGCAGGCTGTTTGGGAAGTGGTAATTGTGCTTCGCTTGTTAGCATCGATATAACATCTGACATAATCGGCCTATCCACTGCATTGTCTTCTACACATAGCAAGCCCACATGAATGCATCTCGAGACTTGGTCTTCGGAGCAAGATTCTCTTAGTATTGGATCCACCAGCTCAAATGGGCTACCTGCTTTCCATAGCTCCCATACCTGAATCAAGTTTACGTTTAATGTTAAAATTAAGCTTATGCAGCTAGCAATGTATAATTTATGAGGTTGCATGAAATGAACTTACATATCCCACAAGATTGCGAGGGCGGCCGTCTATTTCAAGAAGGCCTTGGATCCTTCTACCACTCACAATTTCCAGTAGTAGAACTCCAAAACTGAAGACATCAGATTTCACAGAGAAAATACCCTCCATAACATACTCAGGGGACATATATCCACTGTAAGGACAAAGTGAATATTATGTTATTTTTAAGCACTTACCAGAGTAATGACACATAGAACAGTAAATCTATACTTACCGCGTCCCAACAATTTGGTTTGTATTTCCTTCTAAATCATTGATCTTGAAAATTCTTGCCATGCCAAAATCAGAAATTTTGGGGTTCAGATTTTCATCAAGTAGTATGTTGCTAGCCTTCAAATCTCGGTGAATTATCCTCAATCTTGAATACTTATGAAGGTAAAGGAGCCCTTGAGCTATCCCTTCAATGATTTCAAATCGCTTCTTCCAGTCTATGAGCTCCCTTTTTGATTGATCTGCATTTAAAACATAACAGTGAATATTCCAGCAATGTTATTAATCCAAGTCCAAAACCTTTCACGAACAGAGATCCATTCACTTTATAGTTTGATGTCATAATTAACTTACCAAATATAAATGTATCCAAGCTTTTATTAGGCATGTATTCGTACACTAACATTTTCTCTTCCCCTTGAATGCAGCACCCTAGGAGCCTGACAAGATTCATGTGTTGCAATTTAGCTATGAGTATAAGCTCGTTTTTGAATTCCACCAGCCCTTGTCCTGAACTTCTAGACAGTCTTTTTACCGCTATCTCTCGCCCATCCGGCAATTTCCCCTGAAGTAAAACAGCTCTCAAGTCAATACTTGGTCTGAGATATAAGTTAATAAGTTCTTCAGTCCTTTTCTTGAAGTAATTTTTAACAAACTACCTTGTAAACTGGTCCAAAGCCACCTTGTCCAAGTTTATTGTCTGCAGAAAAGGAATTTGTAGCAGCCATAATTGTTGCTGCACTATATACCTTTAAATTATGGCCCTTGTTTACGTCATTTTCGAGTTCAAGCGTATCGTTCGTTGAATCCAATGTCAGCAACTCAAATAGGTACTTCTCTGCTCAGATTGATATGATAAAGTAAGCTGATTCCGGAATTCAACAAGTCTCAATGCTTATAAAAGCAAAAAAAGAAAAAAAAAATCTGTAAATTTGTTTGTTATTTAAAAAATGTTACCTCTAAGTCTTCTCCTTCTCAGATACCACAAGAGTCCTGCGAACCCCATCATTGAAACAAATCCCACAAAAGCTAAAACAATCAATACCCAATTCCCTTTCCCTACATCCAGTGGCAATTTACTTAAGATGAATTGCTTTGTTGGGTTTAAAAATGGCAACCATCAAACGAAAGGAGAACTAACCTGCAGTGTCGTGGCGTTGAAAAAGTTCCTCTTGAACAATGATGTGGTATTGAACTGATCTTCCACTCGGGTCTGGTGTAAAGCTTCCATAATAAAACGTGCATCCAGTATTGTTGGCATTATTGCCTTTGGTACTGACACCAACACATTGACAATCTTTCCAGCAGATGTCCATGCAATCACTAATGCTCAGACTAGAATTATCGTCGACCTTAATAGGAACTGTGTTAACAAAGTATCCTCGTCTCAGTTCAAAACTGTTCATATTGCTCCTGCATGCCGGTCCTGGCCACCTCTCGCAACCACCATCTTTGTTATTTCCTTTACATCCTGAGCCCCCATATGTTCGACTAGTTGTGTTATCTACTATGCTCCCATCAGATCTCAACTGCCACATTGAAAAATTCCTTTGACCCTGAGGAGTAAATTGATTTGCAGAAACTGTGAACATAAAGTAATCCTCGTCTGCGTTAGAATCATTAATAAAACTGAAATCAAGAACCGCTGCATCCAGAAAAGGAATTTCGAAACTAGTATTGCTCCTCAATGGTCCAGTAGTCCAATAAATTACATCTCGCCGCTTAATGACCAACTCCTTTACATTAGTATCCCATTCAAAAGTGAAAGCACCAGCGGGAGTGGGTACTAAGTCGCTCAACCACGACATGAGGGACCAGGTTTGGCCAGTTCTATGGTTGATCCCTAACTTCATTCCAGGCAAGAATGTGTCAGTAGGAAAGTCAAAGCTTTGCCATAAGACCTGTTGGCTGCCAGAATTTTCATCTTTGAGAACAAAATTGCCTGAATCTTCTAAAATAGCTGTTATATTGGTTGCAGAAGATTGACTTGAATAGAACTCAACAGGATCACCTCCAGAGTAGATGAGTTTCATATTTCCCGATCCATCTATTGCAAGAACCCCTGAATTGTCTGCTATGGGTTTGCCTCTGTTGGCTAGCCAAAAAGGGTGGCTTGTGTCATTGTTGTACCATATTCCCAAGTAGCTAGCATTCGACTCGGCAGAGCCGAGTCTTGTGAATCCTAAAGTGAAGAGCCCATTTTTGGAAACTAGAGTACTGGAAGAATTGAGGGAACCACCACCTTGGTACAGTGTGTCTGCTGCCAAAACGTGAGAGGCACAGAAGCAAAACAAAAGGAACCGGTAGATCCTTCTAGCCATGGAAGATAACATTCATGAACAAGGAAGAAAAAAGTAAGAAGCATTTTGTAGACGATGAGCTATGTATCATGATCTACCTCAAATGAAATAAAAAATGTAGCCAACAATTTTGACCTGCCGGCCGTTCGTTAATCATTGAAATTGACTTGGACTTTTCTCTTTCCTAATTTCATAAGAAAAATAAAAAATAATAAAGAAAAGAAGGCAAACAAGAAATGGTTTTGTTGTAAATGGTCAACAGAGGGAACGCGTTTGTACAATGAGAAACTATATATATATATCCTCGAACCATCTTTTACAAATAACAGAGTCCAGTGTTCTGAATGTGATCAAAGAAAGTCTTATTAAGAACAACGCAATAAGTTTTAGGTTTTCGTAAATAAAAACTACTCTAAAAAACGTGGCAAAAATATCCTTTTCCACGCAACTGTTCAAGAGAGACAAATTATTGTAAATTACCACAGTGATTTTTATTTTTTATTCTTTTAGTCTTTTTCTTTCATGATTATACCCTTAAAGATCCAAATCGGTGGTCAATTATAACATATTTATTGAGAAAGGATAAGATACAAAAATAGGAGACTACACTCAAAAATTAGGTAAAAAGAGGTGGTTTTTTTAAACTTGGAGCTAAACATATATTTTGGTTCTCTAGCTTTTCAAATCATAAACTTTAAGTCCCTAAAAATTCATGAAATTCAATTTTGATCCCAAATTTTATTTTATTTTATTTTTTTGTTCTTGGTTTGATAGAGAAAAGAGAAAGTAGCTACCAGAAATTCGTTAAATAGCAACGGATTTACCGACGGAATATGTCTATCGGTAATTTGAGGTCGAAAGTACCGACGGACACTATTCCGTCCATAATTTAGTCGGTAACTACCGACGGCAAATTTCCATCGGTAGTTATCGACTAAATTACGGACGGAATAGTGTCCGTCGTAAAAAAAAGGCGGGTCACTAACGTGGAGGTTTTGGCAGGTTATTTTTTCCGACGGAATCACCGATGGATTCAAAAAGACAGCCCGTACAGCGACGTGACCGGTTTGCCATTTAAATTGCCGACGGAATCACCGAGGGATTTGAAATGGCAGATCCATACGGTGACATGTCGATTGTTCCGTCGGTGAAACCGTCGAGAAAAGTTAATATATGTCCACTCTGCCGACCCTCTCCTCCCCTATTTCTCCTTCTTCTGCCTAATCCCAACTCTCCCCATCTATTTTCTTTTTTGACCTCTTACCATTAAAATAGGAAGAAATGAAGGAATCACCACCTTCGTACAGTGTGTATGCTGCCAAAGCGTGAGAGGCACAGAAGCAAAACAGAAGGAACCGGTAGATCCAGCTAGCCATGCAAGGTGACATTTATGAACACGGAAGAAAAAAATAAGAAGCATTTAATAAATGATGAGCTATAATTCTAGATTTACCGGAAAGAAAATAAAAAGGTAGCCAACAAGTTTGACCTGCCGATTCCGATACCTCGTTAATCTATTGGACTTTTTTTTTCTTTTCTAATTTATCAAAAAACTGAAAAAAGAATAAAAAATAATTAAGAAACCAATAAGAAAAGAAGGCAAACAAGAAAAGGTTTTGTTGGCAATGGTCAACAGAGGGAACAAATTTGTCCAATGAGAAACTTGCTAGGAAATTGTTGACTGTTTCAGAGGAAAGTTTGGAATAAATTATGCAATCATCCTACAAAATGAAAAGAAAAGGTTAATTAACATAGAACAAAAAGTTTGGATGAAATAATATATTTTTGGATGTCATGTTTTTGAATAATGACATTTAATTAATATTATGATTCAGAAACATGACATTTATTTAAATATCACGGTTGTTAACTGCAACATCAATTAAATGTCATAGTTCACAACCACGATGAAATTTTAGTTGATGTTATAGTTCACAACCACCACATTAGTTAATTCTAGTACTCTTAAGAAGGAAGAACCAGTTGACCAAATGATTCGGGCTCATTAATAGCACAACTGGATCCATCTTCTACCCTTGTTTGAGTGGCTTCGTCCTATGATATTTTAAATCCACTAGGCATGTTGCTCGTATACATGTATCCAGGTGGCGAAACCTACTCGAGATCCAGAGTAATGACCCAACATATGATACTTATGTACCAAATCAAATACTCCTTATCTGTAATCACAGGATGCATCTCTATATATATCTCATTCTATTGTGCATCACAATGTGATACATAAGCTCCATGACGGCATAACCAATTATAATCAGCATTTTTACCCTGATGATTTATGGCGTGCAAAGCATCACTCGTATCGATGTCAACTAGAATGTGTTGTTTGTAGCTGAATTGTCACATTAACCGATCTGAAAAATATAGCTCAACCATCTCAAAAAAATATTAGCGAGACCACTAATGTCCATATATCCATCCAATCAGTGCAAATAGCCGGAGCAACTACTAATCTTTCATCTGAATAAGGCGTCTACATGACCTATAGAATATAAGTTTCTTAAATATTAAACAACAATAATTCGTTGGAGTTAAGTTTTTTATTTAATAAATGGTTCAAAAAAAATACTTAGTAGCATGTTGTCAATCTAGCTCCTTCCGATAAAATGGTAGTGCATGTGTTGGATTATTTTCAAATACTCTATTAGCATCCCACCTAGCATTACAAATATATCAATTTAATTATATTTTTGAAAGTTATAATTAGACAATATAAATACATATAATTACAAAATTACTTTGCAATACCTGCATTTTAGTGGAAGCTTAAGTGTAATCCCCATAGTCTAGACAGTCATGGGCGATAATCTGGGTATTTGGTGCTGGCTCACATGAAGATGCTCACAGGACCATAGTTGTTATTAAATAAAAATGGGTTGTTTAATTTATGTTAACAACAAACATTTAAAATGTAATTAGTTATTTTAAATTTGTCAATCCATACTTGTAAAAGTAGCAAACATCCCTTAACTTGTTTTCTCCTTTCATACATACAAGACATAGATACTCCTCATTCAATTTAAAATGTATGCTACCCCCTTTCAATTTAGAAGGAGGAAGTGTCAATCCAAATGATCACTCACATAACTCAATTCAATTACAAATGCTAGTAGATGTCATTGCTTGTCCATCAATAAAAAGTCCATATGTTGGAGGATGAAATTAAAAAAAAACAATTAAGAAAATGATCTAAAACAAATAGCAATAAAAAAACGAGGATCAAATTTGATATAAAAATTAAATGAAATATTGAGTGATGAAGATGAAAAAAATCAAATTTGCCAATGTCAAGAACCCTTGACATCATTAGCCTCCTTACCTAGAGTAGCTAATCACACCAAAAATGGTTGTCGATACCAATGTGACCCATTGATATCATTAACTATTCTCGACCCAGAATAGTTAATTAACTTATCTTTTTTACTGAACCCCAAAAATAAGTAATCTTTACTAATATCATTAGTTACCCAATTGCTCAGGATCAACTAATCAATTTAAGAAATGCCAATACTGATGAAACCCCATCGATACTATTAGCTATCCAAACCTAGATAGCTAATCAATGTCATCTAAAATGTTGATACCAATGGAACCCCATTGATACCAATAGTTCTCCAAACCCGGATAGCTAATCAATGTCATCTGAAATGTCGGTACCAATAGAACCCCATTGGTACCATTAGTTATCCAAACCCAGATAACTAATCAATGTCATCTGAAATGCCGGTAACAATGGAACCCCATTAATACCATTAGCTATCCAAAATCGGATAGCTAATCAATGTCAACTGAATCTTCCATTCATACCGATCCCCTTTCATTTTTCTTATAACATCATATGCATTGTAACCACAGTTACCAAGTATCATTCACACACATTCTTAGGTATTGGCCTTTTGTTTCTTGAAGGGAAACAACATTCTGAATAGGACTAATCCCCTTCAGCCACTAGCCCCACCCTATCGAGGTCAAATTCCTCTTTTTTCTAGGGTTTTTAGGCAGTTTGTGTTTTCTAGCATAGGATTTTCGTTCAATTTGCACCACTTTAAATCTCTTGTATGGTTGGTTACTTTTGAGTTTTCTTAACGATTTATGTCTATAACCCATTCTACTAACCAAAGACAAGTGCAGGTAGATCTAGAATTGAAAACACTTTACGCAGGTTATGAAAGGAAGCTCGTGTCAATACCATGGTTGTTGCATGACAGTAGACACTCAAAAAGCTCACTACTCTAAACATGGAGAATCAACCATTGTGCATAAACTTCGACAACAATGCCAACTTCGATCTCAATTCTAGTTTTATACACTTACTGCCAATATTCAATGCACTTGCTGGAGAAGACCCTCATACTCATCTCAAGGAGTTCCATATGGTATATGTTGGCATGAAACCGAACAGAGTTGACAAAAAATAGGTTAAGTTGAAAGCTTTCCCTTTCTCTTTAAAAGGGGCAGTAAAGGCATGAATTTTCTCTATTCTCCCAAGTTCCATTGGAACTTGGAATGCCATTGTCGCACCCTCGTGAGTGCTCGGCGTCACGACGACCTTTCCCGAGAGCAGGGAATCATGTTGGGGTCTTTGTTTTGTGTAAAAGGGAGTCGCCACCTAGTATTATAGTTACTAGGAACCCTAATTGGTCTTCAAAGATTCTAAAGCAAGGGACTTGTTGTGTAAAGGGAAGGTTTTAACACCCCTAATATGCCCTACCTAAAGTAAGCTGCTTGGTGTTTGGTTTATAATTGCTATGGTGTTGATTTTTCTAATCCCATCAATTTTTCTAGGATAAGTTTGCTATGATGAACAAACTTGGGTTCAAAGTCTAAAAGACAGAACCCTTGGCCAATATAGATCATACCTTTAGATATGTCTATAGAGTGCCAAGGAGAACCAATGCAGATCTCTTGAAATCTGTGTTTGAATTGAACTAAATTTACAACCTATGAATTAAGAGACACCTATTTAAGGAGATTCAATGTGCTTAAAAGCTTATTTTTCCCTTAGTATTTCAAGTGTTCACGACTCAAAAACCGCAAGGAAGAGAAACAAAAAAACAAAGTTAGAAATCTAAGGAACTTCAAGGTGCTTTAAAAGCTCATTTTTGTCTTAGTATTTTATACTTTCACGACTCGTAAACTGTGAAACAAAAATTGAAATGTCTCCAATTATAATTTAGGCTTTTTTTCAACGATGTGCTATTAAATTGTTCTAAATAACATTTTGGGTATAAATCTACCTTTATGTTAAAAATAAACAAGTTGTGTTACTCTCAACAATATTTTGGACATTTACCTTTCATAGGTTTCTTTGTCCTTATATTATTAAAAGATAATGACTTGTTATTTTTAAAAAATATTTTGGATATTAACCAGAGGAGCCAAGCCTTGTGTATCCTAAAGTGAACAACCCATTTTTGGAAACTAGAGTATTGGAAGAATTGAGGGAATGACCACCTTGGTATAGTGTTTCTGCTGCCAAAGCGTGAGAGGCACAGAAGCAGAACAGAAGGAACCGGTAGATTAAGCTAGCTATGCAAGGTAACATTCATGAATAAGGAAGAAAAAAATAAGAAGCATTTAATAGATGATGAGCTATAATTCTAGATTTACCGGAAGGAAAATAAAAAGGTAGCCAACAAGTTTATACCTCGTTAATCAATGAAATTTGTAGGACTTTTTTTTTTCTTTTCTAATTTATCAAAAATCTGAAAGAAGAACAAAAAATAATTAAGAAACCAATAAGAAAAGAAGGCAAACAAGAAAAGGTTTTGTTGGCAATGGTTAACAGAGGGAACACATTTGTACAACGAGAAACTTGCTAGGAAATTGTTGATTGTTTCAGAGGAAAGTTTGGGACAAATTAGGCAATTAGCATACAAAATAAAAACAAAAGGCCAATTAACACAGCAAACTTTTTGATATCGCAATTCTGAATCATGAAATTTAATTGATGTCGTGGTTTATGAAATTCAATCCAAGTTTATGGTTCATTATTTTTTTTCCATTTGGATCCTTATTTTTTTGATTTTTGTTAAAGTTTTTTTTCTTTTCAATTTAATCCTTCACTGAAAATTTTTTGGTTTCCCTCTAATTTATTTTTTATTTTGATTTTAACCATCATTATTTTAATTTTCATTTTTTAAAATCTTATATCCTTTTGTATAATTGATTGTTTTTTTCAATTTCATCTTTTAACGATTAATTTTTCAAGAATTGAGCCTTTTGTTTTCTTCATGTATAATGCTCACTACCAAAAATTTGCTAAATAGCAACGGATTTACTGACAGAATATGCCTGTCGGTAATTTGAGGTCGAAATTACCAATGGACACTTTTTCATCTGTAATTCAGTCGGTAACTACCAATGACCAATTTTTCGTCTGTAATTCAGTCGGTAACTACCGACAGAAATTTTCTGTCGGTAGTTACTGACTGAATTATGGACGGAAAAGTTTTTGAATTATTAAAAAAGGCGGGTCGCTGATGTGGAGGTTTTGGCGGGTTATATTTTCTGACGGAATCACCGACAGATTCAAAACGACAGCCCGTACAGTGACGTGACCGGTTCACCGTTTGAATTGCCGACGGACTCACCGAGGGATTTGAAATGGCGGATCCGTACGGTGACGTGTCGATTTTTCCATCAGAATCACCGACGTGATCACCGACGAAAATTCCGTCGGTTAAACCGTCGGAAAAAGTTAATATATGACAGCTCTGCCGACCCTCTCCTCCCCTATTTCTCCTTCTTCTTCCTAATCCCAACTCTCTCCATCTGCAAACAACCAGCCCCCCTTCCCCTCTAAAAAAAAAAAATCTCCCTCATATCAGCACAACAAGTTATATTTCTTGAAGTTTTGTGGTCACATCATCCGTGTTCTGATTTACTAACAGATTTTATCAATTTTTGTAAGTAATTCTATCTTTTTAAATTTTAACATTTAATTAAATGTCAATTTTATTGTTTTTTTAGTATATGTATTTGTTAGTAGATGTACATGTTTTATTGTTATTTCTCAAACAAATTTGTAGTATATAATTGTATAATTCTATACCTGTTATGGCTTGTTTTAGATTTTGTAAGATTGTATTTGTTTGTAAATTGTTAAAACTTTATGGAACTACCGAAGTACATGCATATGCTGTTTTGAAATTAATAGCTTGCTTAATGGGTCCGTTTAAAGTTTTATCAATGGTATTGTGGAGTGGTAATTTTTTTAAATTTATATATTTTAATTCGTATGGACGTTGATAAATGATAATAAATATTTAATATTTATGAGAAGTTGTGATTGGTTAGTTGGATAATATCGAGGTAAAGTAATATTTTTGCAAGTTTATTTACCTAACTTAGTTAATTAATACATGATGTCATCATAATTTTATAGAGGTTCAATATAAGTCATGGATGATCGTTCATGGATGTATCGAGATTCACCCCAAGGTTTGCGGAGGATGGATTATTGTAACGGGGTTCAGGGTTTTATTAATTTCGCAACATCTATTCCTAGAAATTTTACTGGAGGTGGTATTAGGTGTCCATACAGGAAGTGTGAAAATAAAAAGTATCTGCATCCAGATGTTGTAATGATGCATCTTCTACATAAAGGGTTTTTGGAGAATTACCAGTGTTGGTATGCACATGGAGAAGTATTTGGTAGTAAGAGGAGAATGGAAGAAATGGTGGTTGGGTCTACTTCTAGTGCTAGCAACGTGCATGGAGCAACAAATGACAACACTAATCCTTATAGAAATATGGTTATGGATGCAATGAGAACGAATCAAGGTAATGGCAGTCAATGTCCAATCATAGAAGAAGAACCTAATGCACATGCAGCAAGGTTTTTTCATCTGTTGAGAGATTCTGACGAACCATTATGGGATGGTTACACAAACCACAGTAAATTATCGGCGTAGCACAGGTGTTCACCATCAAGTCAGATCACGGGTTGAGTGACGCCGGGTATGACAAGATTATTGAATGGGCAATAAGCATTTTACCTGAAGGGAATAGGCTGAAAGAGAACTTCTATGCTGCGAAGTCCATGATGAAACCCCTCGGTTTAGGATACTAGAAAATTGACATGTGCCCTAACTTTTGCATGTTATACTACCTTGAAAATGCTGAGATGACCGAATGCATGACATGTGGGCATTCCCGTTACAAACCTAGAACTGGCAGGGGAAAGACTCTAGTAGCATATAAAAAACTTAGATACTTCCCGATCACACTTAGACTGCAAAGGTTATTCATGTCACCAAGGACTGCTGAGCACATGACATGGCACCAAGCACATGATGCGGTTGATGGAGTGATGGTGCATCCTTCTTGTCGCACCCTCGCGGCGGAGCGCGGCGGAGCGGTGATCCTCGATTGGTTTCGGGGTCTTTCTTTGTGAATAAGGGAGTCGCCACCTAGTATTATGATCACTAGGAAACCTAACTGGTCTTTCAGAGATTCTAAGACAAGGGACTGGTTGCGTAAAGGGAAGGTATTAGCACCTCTAGTACGCCCTATCTAAGGTAAGTTGCTTGGTGTTTGGTTTGCCTTATAATAGCTATGGTGTTGGTGTTTTCTAATCTCATCAGTTTTTCTAAGTTTGATTCAAACTAAATTTATTAAGGTAGAAATCCAAGGAGATTCCATGTGCTTTAA
>Ga0325400_1004735_pt1 | contig 12655 bp, 6 predicted proteins | sample PopdelMetagenome_2_FD_205662 | JGI IMG/M metagenome (GOLD analysis project Ga0325400, IMG submission 205662) | Populus deltoides microbial communities from Bellville, Georgia, United States - Xylem-PdKOR-R1 | ecosystem: Host-associated > Plants > Phyllosphere > Stem > Wood/Secondary xylem...
AGCAAATTATATAATTCACGCGTAGCTTCCCGTGTCTGCTCGATTAATTTGCGAGGAAATTCCTAATAGCCGTAGGAGGAAATTAATGTTTTTCATTCTTTTATTTTCGATTTTATTAAAATAATCTTTAATGTCCTCATTCTTATTCTTTTCCTTCAACGTATAGGAAAAGAAGAGGAAGAAGAAGAAGAAAGTAATTCCGTATCCGTGGTTGGTATTGCATCAATGGGGTGGAGAGTAATAGCGAAGAACTTTCATGGCAAACACACTGCCGGCCTTTTTCTAAAAGAACGCGGATGGGGCACCAATTTCCTTCCTATTAAAGGAACGTCTAATCCTAGTTCGACATGCAACGAGGATCCGAGGAGGATCTACTGCTGGTGTGCATGCTCCTTGGTCTCAGTGCTTGTGCCCTTTTCATGGATGGGATCAGCAAGGGGCAAAGATGCATAAGAGAGATGTACAAGGGTAGGGAAGGGGAAGAGAAAGATCGATATCGACTACCCTTCTTTTTCTCTTATGCATTTTTGTCCCTCGCTAGTCTCACCCATATTGTTAATTTTTTGTTTTTTTATCAATGCGGATATCCGGATCAGCTTGCTCGTGCTTGCTAGCTCGCACTTCGACTAATTTCATGGACCCTGTAAGCCTCAAGTGGTTCTGAGATTTGTGAGACTCGAACCAATAATCTCTAGAAAACAAACTCAAGATCTAATGAGTTGAGCTACACCCTTCAGAATTGCTCATATTATTAATTTGCTTTAATAAGGGCATGGTGCAATTCACTGAAATAAGGTATGTTCTGGTTTTTTTTTTTTTAAAGATGTTTATAATTTGCTCCCTCTCTCAAAAAGGGGATGGGTTCTTTGTTAGGTGGAAAGAATTTGCAAAAACAGTAAGGAAGGAGCAAGAAGGAAGCATGTCGGATTGGAGTGGAAAAGGATGTTGAGGTTGTTGCACAACTGAGAATGTTTGGTCTTGTGTTAACTTGTGTTTTTTACTTTGATCATGGATAAAAAATCATTTTTTTAACTAAATAATTTTTGTTTTTAATGTTTTAAATATTAGTTTGGTAAAAATTAAAGTAATATATTTTTCATTTAAGATGATGTAATTTTTTATATATATTTTGCATGTAAAAAATCATTTAATATCAATTTTAATCAAACATATATTTTTAAATTAATTTATTTAAAACTATAACTAAAAATATATTTTTAAAATCTAATTTTTTTAAACCTTTTAATGTTACTTGACTTGTTTTTACTTTTTTTAGATCAATATATGAGCATACCTTGATGCAAAGGCTTATATAATTATAATGGGTTGTTATGTACTGTCTTGACTTTTCATAAGAATTGAAGCCGTCAACATTTCCTCACTGGTTAATGTTTAGCCATCATTTTCGAGGCCATATCAACCTTTCATATTTAAAAATATAATTGCGGTAATATTTTAAAATATTTTTTATTTAAAAATATTTTTTAAAAAAATATATTTTTAATATTAATATATCAAAATAATTTAAAAACATTAAAAAATATTAATTTAAAGTAAAAAAATAAAAAAAAATTTAATTTTTTAAAAAAATATTTTTAAAACACAAAAACAAATAGATAGTTTCTAAACTGAAATTTGTAGAATATATTTATACTTATATTATAATATTTCACATATAAATATTGTTATGGTTCAAAACCTTTCTTCTATGCGTGTAGAAAAATACTTTTATTTGGAATATATCGAATTTAAAATCAGTGTATGTTTTCGTTATCAATTCTACTTTTTATTAAAAAAAATAGGCCTAAAACAAAAATAGGCGTAGGTTAATAAAATTAGGGCAAATGTATTTCTTATTAAGGGAAGAAAAGATGAAGCAGCTTGAGAGGAGGACAGGTTGTATGGCAGTGAAGTTCGTGTAAATCTTTCGTGTTTTATATATATATATATATTGCTTTTCAGTTTTTGTCTTTCAAAAGAAAAAAAAAACAAGTTAATTCTATAAATCATTTTAAATCAAAATAAATTCAAAGGAAAAAAAATTCAAGAAGAATAAAATTAAAAAACAAGCTAATTCTATAAACTATTTTAAATAAAAATATATAGAAATCAAAAGAATATAGAATGAATTAAACATATAAAAAGATTTATTAGAAATTAAATATAAAAAATAAAAAATATCTCTAAGAGACAGGTATATGTCATTGTTCTTTTAAAAATAAAAATGTTATTATATTGTGAAATAAATTTATATGAAAACCAATCCACCCCTAATTAATTCAACGAAATCAATTGAATTCCTTTAAAAATTTAAAAACACCCTCAAACACAATATTTTTTAGTTTTGTGAAGAAAACTTTAGACTTCGTAACACTATTTCAATTAAAGGTGAGTAAAAAAATTAAAAAATCGATTAAATCGAGAAAATCGGAAAAAAAAACCGAAAAGGCCGAACCGTGAAAAAACCGATTAAAATTTTAAAAAAACCGACCAGTTCGATTCGGTTTCGATTTTATAAGATTAAAACCAAAAAAACCGAACCCAGCCGGAAAAATACAGAGACAAACCGAAAAAAACAGAATCAAACCAAAAAAACTTAGCCAAACCAATTTGAATCGGTTTTTGTTCAAAAAACCGAATTAAACCTAAACCGGTCGGTTTGAACCGGTTTCGGTTTTTAAAAAAAAATTGATCTAGTTACATTTTTTTAATAAAAACTCAACCAAATAAAAAATAATCACTCCTAATTTCAATACACAATAGTATTAGTCAAAGTTAAAGAATAATACCTTTGATTTTATTTTATTTTTAATTTATAACCTCTGTGTGTGTGTGTGTAGGATTGGGTAAAAGGAAAATATTGAACATTAGGTGGATTTGGGTTTGGTGTGTATGGGCTTACTTCGGCTTTCATTGGTTTTGTTTGGTTCGGGCTATATATGATGGGCCGCTGTCACATGGACTGTGTTCTTAGTAGTTGGGCTATGTTTGCATGGGGGTTAGTGTTGTTGGGCTTCAATATACATTGGGCTGGTCTTAATCTTTCCTTGATAAAAACTAATGGGTTTTGGGCTATGGCTTTGTTAATGGGTTAAATTGTTTGGGTTGTATTTATAGGGTTTGATGGTTTTGGGTTAAGCATACTCATGCGCAAGAATTAAAAAAATAAATAAAATCAAAATAGAAATAGAAATAACATCAAATTTATATGAATATATATATTTTGTGTGCATTACGCCAAGTATTTCAAAAAAAATCATTTTGTATATTCTTTCATTGTTAAAAAAAAATGTCTTTTTATTTTATTTTTTATTATCACGAAAAAAAGATCAAAAATATTTCTCATGTTAAAGCATTTGACAAAAATATCTGTTTTAGCATTTATATATATATATATATATATATATATATATATATATTTGGACTTAATAACAAGTTTTTTAAATCCATTATAACTTGCCCAAAATAAATTGGTTTATTGAGCCTACATACCGAAAAAACAAAAACAAAAACCCATGTTTTTTTTAAAAAAAATAAAAAATATATAAACAATAATTCTCAATTTACAAGATTCTTTTTGAACAAAAGAGCCGAAGTTTATGTTCGCCACTCTTGGGTCCGAGGTCCAATTATTATCATTCATATAGATCAAACATTTATTTTTTAGTAACCTCCATAAAATCTCTCCTTTTCTGGATAAGTATTATTTTTTACACATTTCATTTTAAAAAGGGACCAATGTCTTGATTTCAAAATCAAATAAGGTTATGTCTATTTTTAGCAATTTCAATGAAAAATATTTTAAGATTTAATGTCAACATCTTTAACGAATTTTTTATTTTTAGGGATTGATATCACTTTCTAACATGTTTAAATACCGACATCAAACTTTTCACAAAATCAGAAGAAAAAAAAGCTGAAAATAATAAGAATAATTAATAACAATCATAAAAACCAATTTAGAAAAATAGCGCATAATAAATATAACCTTTCATAGTAAGAATGGTATTTTTTCCTTTGGGGAATCTTTCGAGCCAACGCTAACTTTTAACTTTTAGAATCCTTAATTTCCTCTAATTATTAGATGACAAATTCAATATTCCACAATGTATATTTTTATTATTTTTAGTCCCCATCACGCATATCCACCAAGGTTCGGCACATGATGCTTGACAAACTGTGTACCACCATGGTTGAATGACTAAGTTGCATCTGCTTGAAAAAAGCTATTGATGTTCTTGCAAAAATTGCCATTGGTTGGAGTGATGAACCATGAATAAGTACTTGTAGGTGTCGTGAAACTCTGCCTAAACTTATTTAAACAATCTAACTGAGCCATCAATGAAGAGAAGAGAGATTGGAAATGCGAGGGTAAAGAAAACTCTTTTTCGAGTAGCCCGTGAGGCAGTTTGAAGCTGTGCGCGCGCCTTCTCTTTTAACTCAAGTAGGATAATAGGCCTTACATGGATTCGACTTGCTGCTGCAAATTAGTATTAGAAGGAAAAGAGAGGGTAAACATTATCAAGAAACCCGATAACATGATCCGTTAATTTTATACTCGGATATGCCCAGGCAACCATGGATTATAATACGGACATCAACCAGTTAAATGCATGCCACTACAAGTTCCACCCATAAAAAGCCCTTTGCCAAGAAGACGGTCAATATAACTTGTCTCCTGCCATGTCAACACTCACCATCAAAATGCCATAATGAGATCAAGAACCAATTCCAGCAGCATTGCCATTACACAAACGAAAGTGATGAACAGAAATAATGAATAATTGTTCATGAGATCAACCCTATGATTGTACTCCTGTTTTGTTTTAGTTCCTCGTGAGGGAAGGAAAAAAGCTAAATGTACAAAATAATATAAAATAAAAAACAAATGGAAAGGAAAGAATACAATAGAATGTCAAGACTTTATTACATTCCTCCGCCCCATCCTCATCACCATTTTGCGAGTTTTGAGAAATGATATGTTAAATTTAGCACAATGAATACAGAAGGGTAAAATTTCACCGAAAAAATGGAAATGCAGGAGATTTCAGGGGGGGACAAAAACTGAATTTTGTTATTTCTTAAAAACCGGTATAATTTCCGAGTCCTCGGACTGTCAAAATTGTTTTTCAGAAACAGTAACGTAAAAAGAAAAAAACAAAACCTTCTTATGGGCCCATCAACCCATCAATTGTATAGGAAAGAGACTTGGCCCAGTCAGCTCGAAGAAGCAGTGTTTGTAATGTCTGCATCACATTGTATCCTGGATCTAGCTTCCGTTGCCAGCCCTAAAGGAAAACCACCAAAAGAAATGATATTGAATTACATCCCCTGTTAATGATAACAAGCACTAATATATGGAATAGGTCCCCTTATAGCCAGTAAGCAAGCTACTTCATAACATATCACTATGTAGCTACTTCTGGGCCTCTTTTAGCAAACATCAAATTTACTTTCATTTTGCAGACATCAATAAACAAAAACTACAATCTTTAAGGAAATCAGGAAATAAAAAATTAGAAGAGTGAAGAAAAAATCAAACATTTTGCAGTAGGATCACTTGTATTTTACAATTCCAAGTTGCAAATCTGACCCCAATTCAAATCTATACAGTATAACCAACAAAGAAAAAGTTTATAGCCATGATCACCCATTCAAATCTGAACCCAATTTTCAAACATCGTATTCATCAATTCCCAAGTTCCACAAATCTGAACCTGATCTCAACCGACCAAAGATTTCCCCCATTCATCTTAGATTTTTTTTTTCTTCTTTTAAAAAAAGTCTTCGATAAATTCAGTTCCCAAACAATTAACATGTATATGTGGAAAGCCATTTTACTCCACATCTTGTCTTTCCTCATAAAAAGCACTTTATGTTTTGCCTAAGAGTTCTTGTTCCTACCCTGTTGCTAAAAACATCAAAGAAACCAGGCTATTGCCCTTGTAATGAAACATTAAGCCTTAAGGTAAAAGGAAAGAACTAGGTTACCTCAAGAACCAAGGTTGTGACCATGACAGTGCAAACATTGCCATCAATATTAACTCGATGACGCCTGACTTTCTCAAGTAATTGTTGCATGCAATCTGCAGGATGGACTAGATCACCCTCAGGAGTACCCCAGAAAGTGAATGCCTCTTCCACTTCCTGTTAGAAAAGGAAGTTATGTATTGCAAATTAAGATATAAAGTCAAAGTTATTTTTAATACAAAAACCCCAAATGAAAGGAAGCGTGGGAAGGATATCAAAATGTTCACAACTCTGTTATGAAACAATTAGTCCACCTTTTTTTTCTCCAAAAAAATACAACCCAGAGGAATAAATTGCATGCATACTAAAAACTTTCACTTCACTAAACAGATTAAAATTTGAAAACGCTGCAAAGTTCCCAATAACCTTAATAGACTATTATTCTCTTCTATTCACAATAACTCTTCGCTTAGAGAGATTGAACTTTCAAGCCCACGTGTTTTACCACCTAACCAAATTACAATGGGAAAGCAATTAATAAAACAAGAGAAATAATATACCATCTTCTGATTTGTCACCACAACCTAAAATGAATGTACAATTCAACTATCCTGATAGAGAAGGTAACTCATTGCATTTTTAACACAATTATTCCCGGAAAAGGAGAAAATAACTATGCACCCCATATCTTACTTCAATAAAGGCCTTCGGATTTGGGCAGTTTTGTCGCTTTGACAAGCTTAGTGCAGATTCTGCTGCAGTGCGGCCATCCCGGGTGGCTACTGCTTTAAAAAAATTGATCAAATTAATGCGATCACCCTGAGAAAGCTCAGCAGTCATGCCAACATCAAGGAAAATGACATGAGGCTTTGATTTAAAGAGCCGTTTCCGAGAAGAACTGTTCTGAGAAAGCCGGACAAGGATATTTCCAGGATGCATGTCTGCATGTATAAAGTTGTCCACCTGAAATAAGAAATACCCCATTTTCTAAATGAAAAACCCTTAACAATTTTCCACTCATAATTGAGAACTTCAAGACAATACATTGACAGAGGCACCTAAACAAAGTAAGAAATTTTTTTACCAGAAGCATTTTCAGAAGTGCATGAGTTCCAATGTGAGCAAGGGCACTTTTAATTCGATTATGACCTTCAAGGTCATCTACATAGTGCGAGACACTTTCTCCTTGCTCATATGATTCCACCAAAACAGCAGGATGCACAAGTGGATACACCGGCTTGGGAAAAGAAACATCTTTCCACCTTCGGAAGTTATATATAAAGCGGCTTAATTGCGCAGCTTCCCTTGCAAGATCCACTTGAGACATCATGAAAACACCAAACTGTTGCAGGCTCTCATCCAGTCTCAGCCAATTCAAAGTTGGAATAAATGTTGATATCTTTGCAACCAAGTTTATTATCATAAAGTCTCTTCTAATTGATTCACCAACACCAGGGTGTCTAACCTTTACAGCAACTATGGTAGGCTTTGCCTGTTTTTTACCAGGGTAACGAAATCTCAGAGAGGCCCGATGCACTTGAGCAATACTTCCAGATGCTACAGGAACTTCTTCAAAATCCTCAAAGATTTCAGAAAGCTTGCGACCAAATGCTCTTTCAATAGTTTTCTTCGTGTAGGCAAAACTATGTTCAGGAGCTTTGGAATGCAGCTCTGAAAGCTTGGTGCATACATCTCTAGGGAATAGATCTGGCCGGGTAGCTGCCCATTGACCCCATTTTATAAATGCTGGACCTGCTTTCTCCAGTGTCCGATGAACAACATGAAGCCATATTTTCCTAAACTCTGGTCCACAAGAATCAGCAAATGGAGCCATCATCATGCTGGGCGAGAACAAAATTGCTAAATATATAGCTCTCACTAACAACACAAATGCATCTACAACAGCAGATACTAGCAACGTGACATAAGCATGCCCATCTTGTGCACGCATATACAAAGAATTCGGATAAAAATCCGATTCCACCAACGTTCTTTGTGCCCATGCCACCTGCCCACATGTCAATGCTAAAGCACTGGGAACCACCAAATGAGACCGTGTCAAAGCCAAGCTAACTGCTTGAGCTATTCTACTTATCCGAGGAAAACTCCAGCCATTAGCAGAACCTTTTCTGCATAGCCTTTTCCAAGCAAGCTGGGCATTGCGTGTCACCACATCGCTCGTAGATGAATAACAACTTGTAAAACACCTCCGTCCAAACTGCTCTTTAACATTGTACAATGCAAAAGACGAATACCCTCTACTCCGAAAGCTATATTGCGAGTAATATCTAAATTGCGGTAAATGCAAACCAACTGAAACTACTGTCCCATACTTTTTTACTTCCAATAATTGATTACTACTACTTTTCTGTTTACTGAAAATCAACCGTGCCACTTTTTTAATATTTCCAATCGTCAAAAACCTGCAATTCACATCGAATATTTCAATAATAAAATCTAAAATACTTAAAAATGTAAAACAAAATTATAACTTACATACTCAATAAAAGACCTTAAGTAAAACAACCATATTTTAGGCTCTATATATAATATGTACGAAATACACAAATAAATACCATATACCAAGCACCCATGATGCTTAAAGTTGTAGCTAAAGATAAATTAAATATAAAGATCATAAATTTCCTATAATTTCTAAATCCTAGAAATGGAATTACAAACTCATTTAAAATTAATCAAAATCAATAGCTCAAAATCTAAAAACGAATTTTCTCAGAGAGGAGGGCGGGGATCAACCAACCTGGACATAGCGATCGAGAAGCAAGACGATTAGCTGATGAAGCTAACGTGCGCGGGAGGTGAAAAATGGAAGCTCTGTTGATGATTGTTGTTGATGCAAGCATTTTCTCATGGATTCTCCTCCTTTTGAGCAGCTTTATGGATTTTTGTTACCTGCCGACCTTGGTTAAACGCATCGACTTAGGGGGCTTTATGTGTTTTGGGAGGTGGAGGGCGAGGAGGCACGTATTGAATTTGAGACCTAAACATTGGAGGGCAAGAAAGAGGGAGAAGGGAGAGACAGGAGAAACGTTGGGCCTGTGATTGGGCCCATCGTATCAGCGCTATTTTACGCGGTTCATTTTGTATCCACGTGGACCACGTCTATTATTAATTAACTAGATCTACGCTATTATTTTTTTAATAGAATATTTAAATGCTTCAATGATTTTTATTTTAAAAAATAAATTTAATAATTGGTGTTATAATCCCAAATAATTAAATTAGTTGGATTTATTTCAATCACACGGAAAAAAAGAGGTAATAATATCAAATGAGAAAACATATATATATATATATATATATATAACTAATAAATGAGGACCTGAATTATATAAAAAAAGAGAGAGAGAAAACAATGAACTATCAACTTAGAGTAAAATTAAAAACAATAAAACATTTATAAAAAATTTAAGAAAAAAAATCATAAGAATAAGGATCAAATTGAAAACACCAACACATGATGAACCTGGACATCTAGAATTTTTCAACGTGTTGTTTTAGATAAAAAAAAATCAGTATATCAAAAAACTTATGCACACATTCAATTAAACAAATCACGAACTATTGTGTAAATAAATGAAAAAAAAAGTAATTAACGATAAAAAAAATGATAACTAGAAAAATTAATATGCAAATATAAATCAAGATATTTAATATCTTAACACGGGTTATTTATTAGGTTATGTTTAATAAATCTGTTTATGAAAATCAATTTATAATAGAGATTGACGTACATAAAATTTACTGAATAAAATAAAAGGAAAAAAAATACTATTCAAGGTTAAACATATTAAAAATATTATAAAAATAAATATTTAATCTATATAAAATATGTAAAAAAAAATTAAAGATGAATTATACTAACACTAGAAAAATGATTGTTATTATATGAAGGATAAAAAAACCCAAAAAATAATAGAGAAAGAGTAGAAATTAAAACATAAAAGGTCAAAGGTTGATGTGAAATTTAGACAAAATATCTTTCTAGGGTATTAGAAATGGGTGAAAGGTTTCAAGCTTTGGAATTTAAAAACAAACAAGGTGGTGATCAGTAGAAATATGGTTTTTGATGAAAATTTTATGTTATCATGTACTTAGGATTAAAAAAAACAAGCGCCAGAAAATTACAGCAACAATGACTATGATATGTAGGTGAAGTTAGATACTCATATTAAGGAAGAAACCATTTAGAATTTAGGGAGTTCTAGTTCAGAATATCAACAACATGATAATATAGCTTTGGGTAGGTCTAAACACATTATCAGGCCACCCAGGTATGATTTTGAATATTTAATTTTTTATGCACGTATTACTAGTAGCAGGGATCCTACTACTTTTTAGGAGGCATTACACAGTCATGATAAAAGTAAATAGATGGGTGCATAAAAGAAGAAATGAAGACTTTGTGTAAGAATCAAACATAGAAGTTGGTTGAACTTCTAGAGGGGAAGAGGGTGATATGATACAAATGAGTGTAAAGAAGTAAAAAGCAATATGAAAAAAGAAAGGTGAGAAGTTCAAGGCTCATTTAGTAGCAAGATGTTACTCATAGAAGAAAGAGGTTGACTATGATAAGATATTTTCCTTTGTAGCCAGACATGTTTGCATAAGGGTAATGTTAAGCTTGGTAGCACATTTTGATATGTTGTTAAAGTAGATGGATGTCAAGATAAATTTTTTCCATAATGACTTGGAAGAGAAAATTTACATGGTACAACTAGAAGGGTTTAGTCAACCTGGATATGAATATTTGGTCTATAAGTTGAGAAATTACTTTATGAACTGAAACAATCTCCAAAGTAATGATATAAATGATTTGACTCCTACATGATCAGGATCGGCTACAAAAGATATGCGTATGACTGTTGTGTTTATGTAAAGAGCCTTGATGATAATTCTTTCATTTATCTATTGCTTTATGTGGATGACATATTGACTGTTGCAAAGAGTATGAGTAAAGTCAACAAGTTGAAGATTTTATTGAGTTGAGAATTTGACATGAAGGATTTGGGTACTGTTGAGAAGATTCTTGGGTGGAGATTCACAAAGATAGAACTACTAAGAGATTATGGTTATATCAGTGAAGCCATGTTGAGAAAGTGTTGGAAAGGTTCAGCATAGATAATGCAAAATCAATGAGCACACCTTTACCGAATCATTTCAGATTATCTATTGTACAATGCCTGAAGACAAATGATGAAGTGAAAGACATGTCAAAGGTCTCTTATGCTAGTGTAATATAATGTTTAATGAATGTTATGGTTTGTACAAGACTAGATTTGGTACACACAATCAGTGTGGTGAGCAAATTTATATCAAATCCGGGACAATAATATTGGGATGCAATCAAGTGGATCTTCAAATACTTTAGGGCTATTACAGATTACAATATCATGTTTAATAGACAACAAGATAATCCGTTAGTTGTAGATACAGACTATGCAACGGACTTGGATTACAAGAGGTCTCCCACAGGCTGTGTATTTACTTTGGTAGGGGGCCTATTTGTTGGAAGTCCATGGTTCAGTCTCTAGTTGCACCATCTACTACGAAGTTAGAATATATGGCAGTGACTAAGGCTGCCAAGAAAACTTTTTGGCTTACAGGTTTGGTCAAAAAGCTTGATACTCAGTAAGGTGGAGTTTAATTGCATTGTGATAGTTAGAGTGTCATTTACTTGGCAAAAAACCAAGTGTATCATGTAAGAACCAAACACATATATGTGAGGTCTCACAAGATCAGGGAATTGGTTTCTTCTAGTGAACTATTGCTTAAAAAAAGTTTACACTTCTAAGAATACTGGAGACATGTTGACAAACCTGTTACCACACATAAGCTCAGAGGCATTACTTAAATTTAATTAATGTTTTCATATGCTAGATAGAAAACATCTTAACCTATTTTTCCAAGTAGAGTTTTCCCTACTTTTCTCCTAAAAGATGGATATTCGTTAAGGTGAAAATTATTGTAGTTTGTAGCTCATAAGTAGATGTCAAAGCGGAGTAGAATGACGTTAAATATTGGATGGTTAGGAAAAATAATTTGATGTGCGAAAAATAATTTAAACAGATCGATACGATAAAAGAGTATTAGAAAAAAAAAGTTATTAATACTCCTTGGACGGTTATGATTTCTTGAGTGACTAGATTTTCTTGGACAGTTTAAGGTCTGCTATAAATACATATATACCATGTAACCCAATTTTCCTATAGTGAAAAATAAAAGCTCATCGCTTCTATGGATGTAGACATATTGCTGAACCATGTCAAATCCTGTATTTTTTCTAGTTTCTCTCATATTGTAATATTCATTAATAATTGCTACAATTTTTTTCATAACAATAAAAATATACCAACAATGTATTAGAAACAAAGTTGTTATTAATCAAAGCATATCCACAATTTGAAAAGAATATACAAACTTGGTTATAGACATTATAACACCTATTTCATCGTTTCTTCATAATTAATGAAGATGATATTATAACTGAACAAAAGTGGTAAACCAATGATACATAAGTTGTTTTAAATGTATTTCATTTGAGCTTCTAACCAATACAATAAACTCAATATTATACAAATTATGATGCATCATTTGAAATCCAGTTTTAAGATATGTTTAGTTTTACATTTCAAAAACATTTTAAAAAAAATATATTTTTTTT
>Ga0325400_1004736_pt1 | contig 12655 bp, 15 predicted proteins | sample PopdelMetagenome_2_FD_205662 | JGI IMG/M metagenome (GOLD analysis project Ga0325400, IMG submission 205662) | Populus deltoides microbial communities from Bellville, Georgia, United States - Xylem-PdKOR-R1 | ecosystem: Host-associated > Plants > Phyllosphere > Stem > Wood/Secondary xylem...
ACTCCAGTAAAAGTTTAATCCCGGTCCAACGGTCGGATCGAAAGTTATGGCCCTTGCGAACCGTCCATCCAGCCTGGCTCGACCAGACCTCATCATCACTGTGTATCGATTCCTCATCCACTCCATGGAAAAGGGCATCCGGAAACTCCAGTAAAAGTTTAATCCCGGTCCAACGGTCGGATCGAAAGTTATGGCCCTTGCGAACCGTCCATCCAGCCTGGCTCGACCAGACCTCATCATCACGGTGTATCGATTCCTCATCCACTCCATGGAAAAGGGCATCCGAAAACACCAGTAAAAGTTTGAACGCGATCCAACGGTCGGATCGAAAGTTATCGCCCTTGCGAACCGTCCATCCAGCCTGGCTCGACCATACCTCATCATCACCGAGTATCGATTCCTCATCCACTCCATACAAAAGGGTATCCGGAAACTTCAGTAGAAGTTTGATCGCGATCCAACGGTCGGATCGAAAGTTCTGACCCTTTCGAACCGTCACTCAAGCTAGGCGAGACCAGACCTCATCATCACCGAGTATCGATTCCTCATCCACTCCTTGGAAAAGGGCATCCGGAAACTCCAGCAAAAGTTTGATCGCGATGCAACGGTCGAATCGAATGTTATTGCCCTTTCGACCCGTCCAACCAGCCCGGCTCAACCATACCTCATCATCACCGAGTATCGATTCCTCATCCACTCCATGGAAATGGGCATCCCTAAACTGCAGTAGAAGTTTCATCGCGATCCCACGGTCGGATCGAAAGTTATGGCCATTTCGAACCATCCATCCAGAGTGGCTCGACCAGACCTCATCATCTCCGTGTATCGATTCCTCATCCACTCCACGGAAAAGGGCATCCGGAAACTCCAGTAAAAGTTTGATCGCGATCCAACGGTCGGATCGAAAGTTATGGCCCTTTCGAACCGTCACTCAAGCGCGGAGCGACCAGACCTCATCATCACCGACTATCGATTCCTCATCCACTCCATGGAAAAGGGCATCGGAAAACTCCAGTAAAAGTTTGATCGCGATCCAACGGTCGGATCGAAAGTTCTGGCCCTTTCAAACCGTCACTCAAGCTAGGCGAGAACAGACCTCATCATCACCGTGTATCGATTCCTCATCCACTCCATGCAAAAGGGTATCTGGAAACTCCAGCAAAAGTTTGATCGCGATCCAACGGTCGGATCGAATGTTATGGCCCTTTCGAACCCTCCATCCAGAGTGGCTCGACCAGACCTCATCATCTCCGTGTATCGATTCCTCATCCACTCCACGGAAAAGGGCATCCGGAAACTCCAGTAAAAGTTTGATCGCGATCCAACGGTCGGATCGAAAGTTATGGCCCTTTCGAACCGTTACTCAAGCGAGGAGCGACCAGACCTCATCATCACCGACTATCGATTCCTCATCCACTCCATGCAAAAGGGTATCTGGAAACTCCAGTAAAAGTTTGAACGCGATCCAACGGTCGGATCGAAAGTTATGGCCCTTGCGAACCCTCCATCAAGCCTGGCTCGACCAGACCTCATCATCACCGTGTATCAATTCCTCATCCACTCCATGGAAAAGGGTATCCGGAAACTCCAGTAAAAGTTTGAACGCGATTCAACGGTCGGATCGAAAATTATGGCCCTTTCGAACCCTCCATCAAGCCTGGCTCGACCAGACCTCATCATCACCGTGTATCGATTCCTCATCCACTCCATGGAAAAGGGCATCCGGAAACACCAGTAAAAGTTTGAACGCGATCCAACGGTCGGATCGAAAGTTATGGCCCTTGCGAACCGTCCATCCAGCCTGGCTCGACCATACCTCATCATCACCGAGTATCGATTCCCCATCCACTCCATACAAAAGGGTATCCGGAAACTTCAGTAGAAGTTTGATCGCGATCCAACGGTCGGATCGAAAGTTCTGACCCTTTCGAACCGTCACTCAAGCTAGGCGAGACCAGACCTCATCATCACCGAGTATCGACTCCTCATCCACTCCATGGAAAAGGGCATCTGAAAACTCCAGTAAAAGTTTGATCGCGATCCAACGGTCGGATCGAAAGTTCTGGCCCTTTCAAACCGTCACTCAAGCTAGGCGAGACCAGACCTCATCATCACCGAGTATCGATTCCTCATCCACTCCATGGAAAAGGGCATCCGGAAACTCCAGTATATGTTTGATCGCGATCCAACGGTCGGATCGAAAGTTATGGCCCTTTCGAACCGTCACTCAAGCGAGGAGCGACCAGACCTCATCATCACCGACTATCGATTCCTCATCCACTCCATGCAAAAGGGTGTCCGGAAACACCAGTAAAAGTTTGAACGCGATCCAACGGTCGGATCAAAAGTTATCGCCCTTGCGAACCGTCCATCCAGCCTGGCTCGACCATACCTCATCATCACCGAGTATCGATTCCTCATCCACTCCATACAAAAGGGTATCCGGAAACTTCAGTAGAAGTTTGATCGCGATCCAACGGTCGGATCGAAAGTTCTGGCCCTTTCGAACCTTCACTCAAGCTAGGTGAGACCAGACCTCATCATCACCGAGTATCGATTCCTCATCCACTCCATGGAAAAGGGCATCCGGAAACTCCAGCAAAAGTTTGATCGCGATGCAACGGTCGCATCGAAAGTTATGGCCCTTTCGAACCGTCACTCAAGCGAGGAGCGACCAGACCTCATCATCACCGACTATCGATTCCTCATCCACTCCATGGAAAAGGGCATCGGAAAACTCCAGTAAAAGTTTGATCGCGATCCAATGGTCGGATCGAAAGTTCTGGCCCTTTCAAACCGTCACTCAAGCTAGGCGAGACCAGACCTCATCATCACCGAGAATCGATTCCTCTTCCACTCTATGGAAAAGGGCATCCGTAAACTCCAGTAAAAGTTTGATCGCGATCCAACGGTCGAATTGAAAGTTCTGGCCCTTTCAAACCGTCACTCAAGCTAGGCGAGACCAGACCTCATCATCACCGAGTATCGATTCCTCATCCACTCCATGGAAAAGGGCTTCCGGAAACTCTAGTAAAAGTTTGATCGCGATCCAATGGTCGGATCGAAAGTTATGGCCCTTTCGAATCGTCCATCAAGCCTGTTATGACCAGACCTCATCATCATCGAGCATCGATTCCTCATCCACTACATGGAAAAGGGCATCCGGAAACTCCAGTAAAAGTTTGATCGCGATCCAACGGTCGGATCGAAAGTAATGGCCCTTTCGAACCGTCCATCCAGCCTGGCTCGACCAGACCTCATTATCACCGAGTATCGATTCCTTACCCACACCATGGAAAACGGCATCCGGAAACTCCAGTAATAGTTTGATCGCGATGCAACGGTCGGATCGAAAGTTATAGCCCTTGCGACCCATCCATCCAGCCTGGCTCGACCAGACCTCATCATCACCAAGTATCGATTCCTTACCCACTCCATGGAAAAGGTCATCCGTAAACTGCAGTAAAAGTTTGATCGCGATCCAACGGTCAGATCGAAAGTTACGACCCTTGCTAACCGTCCATCCAGCCTGGCTCGACCATACCTCATCATCACCGAGAAATGATTCCGCATCCACTGCATGGAAAAGGGCATCCGGAAGCTCCAGTAAAAGTTTGCTCGCGATCCAACGGTCGGATCAAAGTTATGGCCCGTTCGAACCGTCACTCAAGCGAGGCGCGACCAGACCTCATCATCACCGAGAATCGATTCCTCATCCACGGCATGGAAAAGGGCATCCGGAAACTCCAGTAAAAGGTTGATCGCGATCCAACGGTCGGATTGAAAGTTATGGCCTTTCGGCCCGTCCATCAAGCCTGGCTCGACGTGACCTCATCATCACCGAGTATCGATCCCTCATCCACTCCTCGCAAAAAGGCATCCGGAAACTCCAGTAAAAGTTTGATCGCGATCCAACGGTCGGGTCGAAAGTCATGGCCCTTTCGAACCGTCACTCAAGCGAGGCGCGACCAGACCTCATCATCACCGAGAATCGATTCATCACCCACTGCATGGAAAAGGGCATCCGGAAACTCTAGTAAAATTTGATCGCGATCCAACGGTCGGATCGAAAGTTATGGCCCTTTCGAACTGTCACTCAAGCAAGGCGGGACCAGACCTCATCATCATCGAGTATCGATTCCTCATCCACTCCATGGAAAGGCGCTTCCGGAAACTCCACTAAATGTTTAATCGCGATCCAACGGTCAGATCGAAAGTTATGGCCCTTGCGAACCGTCACTCAAGCCAGGAGCGACCAGACCTCATCAATACCGAGTATCGATTCCTCATACACTCTATGCAAAAGGGCCTCCGGAAACTCCAGTAAAAGTTGGAGCGCGATCCAACGGTCGGATCAAAAGTTATGGCCCTTTCGACCCGTCACTCAAGCCAGGTGCGACCAGACGTCATCATCACCGAGTATCAATTCCTCATCCACTCTATGCAAAAGGGCCTCCGGAAACTCCAGTAAAAGTTGGTGCGCGATCCAACGGTCGGATTGAAAGTTATGGCCGTTTCGACCCATCCATCTAGCCAGGCTCGACCACACCTCATCATCACTGAGAATCGATTCCGCATCCACTGCATGGAAAAGGGCATCCAGAAGCTCCAGTAAAAGTTTAATCGCGATCCAACGGTCAGATCGAAAGTTATGGCCCTTGCGAACCGTCACTCATTCCAGGAGCGACCAGACCTCATCAATACCGAGTATTGATTCCTCATACACCCTATGCAAAAGGGCCTCCGGAAACTCCAGTAAAAGTTGGAGCGCGATCCAACGGTCGGATCGAAAGTTATGGCCCTTTCGACCCGTCCATCTAGCGAGGCTCGACCACACCTCATCATCACTGAGAATCGATTCCGCATCCACTGTATGGAAAAGGGCGTCCAGAAGCTCCAGTAAAAGTTTGATCATGATCCAACGGTCGGATCGAAAGTTATGGCCTTTCGACCCGTCCATCAAGCCTGGCTCGACTTTACCTCATCAATACCGAGTATCGATTCCTCATACACTCTATGCAAAAAGGCCTCCGGAAACTCCAGTAAACGTTGGAGCGCGATCCAACGGTCGGATCAAAAGTTATGGACCTTTCGACCCGTCACTCAAGCCAGGAGTGAGCAGACCTCATCAATACCGAGCATCGATTCCTCATCCACTCTATACAAAAGGGCCTCCGGAAACTCCAGTAAAAGTTGGAGCGCGATCCAACGGTCGGATCGAAAGTTATGGCCCTTTCGAGCCGTCCATCTAGCCAGGCTTGACCAGACCTCATCATCACCGAGAATCGATTCCGCATCCACTGCATGGAAAAGGGCATCCAGAAGCTCCAGTAAAAGTTTGATCGCGATCCAACGGTCGGATAGAAAGTTATGGCCCTTTCGAACCGTCAATCAAGCCTGGCGCGACCAGACCTCATCATCACCGAGAATCGGTTCCTCATTCACTGCATGGAAAAGGGCATCCGGAAACTCCAGTAAAAGTTTGATCGCGATCCAACGATCGAATAGAAAATTATGGCCCTTTCGAACCGTCAATCAAGCCTGTTACGACCAGACCTCATCATCACCGAGAATCAGTTCCTCATCCACTGCATGGAAAAGGGCATCCGGAAACTCCAGTAAAAGTTTGATCGCGATCCAACGGTCAGATCGAAAGTTATGGCCCTTTCGAACTGTCACTAAAGCTAGGCGTGACTAGACCTCATCATCACCGAGTATCAATTCTTCATCCACTCAATGGAATAGGGCATCCGGAAAGTCCAGTAAAAGTTTGATCGCGATCCAACGGTCGGATAGAAAGTTATGGCCCGTTCGAACCGTCCTTCAAGCTTGTTACGACCATACCTCATCATCACCGAATATCAATTGCACATCCACTGCATGGAAAAATGCATCCGGAAACTCCAGTAAAAGTTTGATCCCGATCTATCGGTCGGATCGAAAGTTATGGCCCTTTCGAACCGTCCATGAAGCCTGTGACGACCATACCTCATCATCACCGAGTATCGATTCCACATCCACTGCATGGAAAAATGCACCTGGAAACTCCAGTAAAACTTTGATCACGATCCAACGGTCGGATCGAAAGTTCTGGCCCTTTCGAACCGTCATTCAAACTGGGCGCTACCAGACCTCATCAACACCAAGCATCGATTCCTCATCCACTCCATGAAAAAGGGCATACGGAAACTCTAGTAAAAGTTTGAGCGCGATCACACGGTCAGATTGAAAGTTATGGCCATTTCGCACCGTCACTCAAGACAGGCGAAACCAGACCTCATCATCACCGAGAATCGGTTCGTCATGCACTGCATGGAAAAGGGCATCCGGAAACTCCTGTAAAAGTTTGATCGCAATCCAACGGTCGTATCGAAAGTTATAGCTATTTCAAACCGTCACTCAAGCCAGGCGAGACCAGACCTCATCATCACCGAGAATCGGTTCCTCATCCACTACATTGAAAAGGGCATCCAGAAACTCCAGTAAAAGTTTGATCGCGATCCAACGGCCGGATCAAAAGTTATGGCACTTTCAACCCCTCCATCAAGCCTGGCTCGACCAGACCTCATCATCATCGAGTATCGATTCCTCATCCACTCCATGGGAAAGGGCATCTGGAAACTCCAGTAAAAGTTTGATCGCGCTCCAACACTTGGATCGAAAGTTATGTCTATTTGGAACCGTCACTCAAGCGAGGCGAGACCAGACCTCATCATCATCGAGAATCGATTCCTCATCCACTTCATGGAAAAGGGAATCCGAAAACTCCAGTAAAAGTTTGATCGCGATCCAACACTCGGATTGAAAGTTATGGCTATTTCGAACCGTCACTCAAGCCAGGAGAGACCAGACCTCATCATCACTGAGAATCGGTTCCTCATCCACCGCATGGAAAAGAGCATCCAGAAACTCCAGTAAAAGTTTGATGGAGATCCAACGGTCGGATAGAAAGTTATGGCCATTTCGAACCGTCCATCAAGCTTGTTACGACCATACCTCATCATCACCGAGAATCGGTTCCTCATCCACTGCATGGAAAAATGCATCCGGAAACTCCAGTAAAAGTTTGAGCGCGATCACACGGTCGGATTGAAAGTTATGGCCATTTCGCACCGTCACTCAAGCCAGGCGAAACCAGACCTCATCATCACCGAGAATCGGTTCGTCATGCACTGCATGGAAAAGGGCATCTGGAAACTCCTGTAAAAGTTTGATCGCGATCCAACGGTCGTATCGAAAGTTATAGCTATTTCAAACCGTCACTCAAGCCAGGAGAGACCAGACCTAATCATCACCGAGAATCGGTTCCTCATCCACTGCATGGAAAAATGCATCCGGAAACTCCAGTAAAAGTTTGAGCGCGATCACACGGTCGGATTGAAAGTTATGGCCATTTCGCACCGTCACTCAAGCCAGGCGAAACCAGACCTCATCATCACCGAGAATCGGTTCGTCATGCACTGCATGGAAAAGGGCATCTGGAAACTCCAGTAAAAGTTTGATTGCGATCCAACGGTCGGATAGAAAGTTATGGCCATTTCGAACCGTCCATCAAGCTTGTTACGACCATACCTCATCATCACCGAGTATCGATTCCACATCCACTGCATGGAAAAATGCATCCAGAAACTCCAGTAAAAGTTTGATTGCGATCCAACGGTCGGATAGAAAGTTATGGCCATTTCGAACCGTCCATCAAGCTTGTTACGACCATACCTCATCATCACCGAGTATCGATTCCACATCAATTGCATGGAAAAATGCATCTGGAAACTCCAGTAAAAGTTTGATCGCGATCCAACGGTCGGATAGAAAGTTATGGCCCTTTCGAACCGTCCATCAAGCTTGTTACGACCATACCTCATCATCACCGAGTATCGATTCCACATCCACCGCATGGAAAAATGCACCCGGAAACTCCAGTAAAACTTTGATCGCGATCCAACGGTCGGATCGAAAGTTCTGGCCCTTTTGAACCGTCATTCAAACCACGCGCTACCAGACCTCATCAACACCGAGCATCGATTCCTCATCCACTTCAAGAAAAAGGGCATCCGGAAACTCCAGTAAAAGTTTGAGCGCGATCACACGGTCGAATCGAAAGTTATGGCCATTTCGCACCGTCACTCAAGCCAGGCGAAACCAGACCTCATCATCACCGAGAATCGGTTCGTCATTCACTGCATGGAAAAAGGCATCGGAAACACCTGTAAAAGTTTGATCGCGATCCAACGGTCGGATCGAAAGTTATGGCCCTTTAGACCCGTCCATCAAGCCTGACTCGACCAGACCTCATCATCACCGAGTATCGATTCCACATCCACTGCGGAACAGGGCATCCGGAAACTCCAGTAAAAGTTTGATCACGATCGAACGGTCGGATAAAAAGTTATGGCCCTTTCGAACCATTACTCAAACCAGGCGCGACCAGACCTCATCATCATCGAGTATCAATTCCTCATCCACGCCATGGAAAAGGGCATCCGGAAGCACCAGTAAAAGTTTGATCGCGATCCAACGCTCGGATCGAAAGTTATGGCTATTTCAAACCATCACTCAAGCCAGGAGACACCAGACCTCATCATCACCGAAAATCGGTTCCTCATCCACTGCATGCAAAAGGGCATCCGGAAACTCCAGTAAAAGTTTGATCGCGATCCAACGGTCGGATTGAAAGTTATGGGACTTTCAACCCGTCCATTAAGCCTGGCGCGACCAGACATCATCATCATCGAGTATCCATTCCTCATCCACTCCATGCAAAAGGGCATCCAGAAACTCCAGTAAAAGTTTGATCGCGATACAACGGTCGGATCGAAAGTTATGGCTATTTCGAACCGTCACTCAAGCAAGGCGAGAGCAGACCTCATCATCACCGAGAATCGATTCCTCATCCACTCCATGGAGAAGGGCATCCAGAAACTCCAGTAAAAGTTTGATCGCGATCTAACGTTCGAATCGAAAGTTATGGCCCTTTCGAACCGTCCATCAAGCCTGGTACGACCATACCTCATCATCACCGAGTATCGATTCCATATCCACTCCAAGGAAAACTGCTTCCGGAAACTCCAGTAAAAGTTTGATCCCGATCCATCGGTCGGATCGAAAGTTATAGCCCTTTAAACCGTCCATCCAGCCTGGCTCGACCAGACCTCATCATCACCGAGTATCGATTCCTCGTCCACTCCATAGAAAAGGGCACCCGGAAACTCTAGTAAAACTTTGATCGCGATCCAACGATCGGATTGAAAGTTATGGCCCTTTCGAACCGTCACTCAAGCCAGGCACGACAAGACCTCTTCATCAACGAGTATCGATTCCTCATCCACTCCATGGAAAAGGGCATCCGGAAACTCCAGTAAAAGTATGATCGCGATCCAACAGTCGGATAGAAAGTTATGGCCCTTTCGAACCGTTACTCGAACCAGGCGCGACCAGACCTCATCATCACCGAGCATCGATTCCTTATCCACGCCATGGAAAAGGGCATCCGGAAGCACCAGTAAAAGTTTGATCGCGATCCAATGCTCGGATCGAAAGTTATGGCTATTTCGAACCGTCACTCAAACCAGGATAGACCAGACCTCATCATCACCGAGAATCAGTTCCTCATCCACTGTATGGAAAAGGGCATCCGGAAACTCCTGTAAAAGTTTGATCGCGATCCAACGGTCGGATCGAAAGTTATGGCCCTTTAGACCCGTCAATCAAGCCTGGCTTGACGAGACCTCATCATCACCGGGAATTGATTCCCCATCCACTCTATAGAAAAGGGCATCCGGAAACTCCAGTAAAAGTTTGATCACGACTCAACGGTCGGATCGAAAGTTATGGCCCTTTCGACCCATCCATCAAGCCTGGCTCGACCAGACCTCATCATCATCGAGAATCGAATCCTCATCCACTGCATGGAAAAGGGCATACGGAAACTCCAGTAAAAGTTTGATCGCGATCCAACGGTCGGATCAAAAGTTATGGCTATTTCGAACCGTCACTCAAGTTAGGCAAGACCAGACCTCATCATCATCTAGAATCGATTCCTCATCCACCCCATGGAAAAGAGCATCCGGAAACTCCAGTAAAAGTTTGATCGCGATCCAACGGTCGCATCGAAAGTTATGTCCCTTTCGAACCGTCACTCAAGCTATGCGAGACCAGACATGATCATCACCGAGTATCGATTCCTCATCCACTCCATGGAAAACGGCGTCGAGAAACTCCAGTAAAAGTTTGATCGCGATCCAACGGTCGGTTCGAAAGTTATGGCCCTTTAGACCCGTCAATCAAGCCTGGCTCGACGAGACCTCATCATCACCGGGAATTGATTCCCCATCCACTCTATAGAAAAGGGCATCCGGAAACTCCAGTAAAAGTTTGATCACGACTCAACGGTCGGATCGAAAGTTATGGCCCTTTCGACCCATCCATCAAGCCTGGCTCGACCAGACCTCATCATCATCGAGAATCGAATCCTCATCCACTGCATGGAAAAGGGCATACGGAAACTCCAGTAAAAGTTTGATCGCGATCCAACGGTCGGATCAAAAGTTATGGCTATTTCGAACCGTCACTCAAGTTAGGCAAGACCAGACCTCATCATCATCTAGAATCGATTCCTCATCCACCCCATGGAAAAGGGCATACTGAAACTCCAGTAAAAGTTTGATCGCGATCCAACGGTCGGATCGAAAGTTATGGCTATTTCAAACAGTCATTCAAGCGAGGCGAGACTAGACCTCATCATCACCGAGAATCGATTCCTCATCCACTCCATGGAAAAGGGCATCCGGAAACATCAGTAAAGGTTTGATCGCGATCCAACGGTCGGATCGAAAGTTATGGCCCTTTCGACCCGTCCATCAAGCCTGGCTCGACCAGACCTCATCATCACCGAGGATCGATTCCTCATCTAGTCTATTGAAAGGGGCATCCGGAAACTCATGTAAATGTTTGATCGCGGTGCAACAGTCGAATCGAAAGTTATGGCCCTTTCGACCAGTCCATCAAGCCTGGCTCGACCAGACCTCATCATCATCGAGAATCGATTCCTCATCCACTCCATGGAAAAGGGCATCCGGAAACTCCAGTAAAAGTTTGATCCCGATCCAACGGTCAGATCGAAAGTTATGGCTATTTCTAACCGTCACTCAAGCCAGGCGATACCAGACCTCATCATCAACAAGAATCGGTTCGTCATCCACTGCATGAAAAAGGGCATCCAAAAACTCCTGTAAAAGTTTGATCGCGATCCAACGGTCGGATCGAAAATTATGGCCCTTTCGACCTGTCCATCAAGCCTGTCTCGACCAGACCTTATCATCATCGAGTATCGATTCCTCATCCACTCCATGAAAAAGGGCATCCGGAAACTCCAGTAAAATTTTGAGTGGGATCCAACGGTCGGATCGAAAGTTATGGCCCTTTCAACGAGTCCATCAAGCCTGGCTCGACCAGACCTCATCATCATCGAGAATCGATTCCTCATCCACTCCATGGAAAAGGGCATCAGGAAACTCCAGTAAAAGTTTGATCCCGATCCAACGGTCGGATCGAAAGTTATGGCTATTTCTAACAGTCACTCAAGCCAGGCGATACCAGACCTCATCATCAACGAGAATCGGTTCGTCATCCACTACATGAAAAAGGGCATCCAAAAACTCCTGTAAAAGTTTGATCGCGATCCAACGGTCGGATCGAAAATTATGGCCCTTTCGACCCGTCCATCAAGCCTGTCTCGACCAGACCTCATCATCACCAAGTATCGATTCGTCATCCACTCCATGGAAAAGGGCATCCGGAAAATCCAGTAAAAGTTGGATAGAGATCCAACGGTCGGATCGAAAGTTATGGCTATTTCTAACCGTCACTCAAGCCAAGAGAGACCAGACCTCATCATCACCGAGAATCGGTTCCTCATCCACTGCATGAAAAAGGGCATCCGAAAACTCATGTAAATGTTTGATCGCGATACAATGGTCGGATCGAAAGTTATGGCCCTGTCGACCCGTCTATCAAGCTTGGCTCGACCAGACCTCATCATCACCAAGTATCGATTCCTCATCCACTCCATGGAAAAGGGCATCCGGAAAATCCAGTAAAAGTTGGATAGAGATCCAACGGTCGGATCGAAAGTTATGGCCCTTTCGACCCGTCCATCAAGCCTGTTACGACCAGACCTCATCATCATCGAGTATCGATTCCTCATCCACTCCATGGAAAAGGTTATCCGAAAACTCTAGTAAAAGTTTGATCACGATCTAACGGTCGGATCGAAAGTTATGGCTATTTCTAACCGTCACTCAAGCCAAGAGAGACCAGACCTCATCATCACCGAGAATCGGTTCCTCATCGATTGCATGAAAAAGGGCATCCGGAAACTCATGTAAATGTTTGATCGCGATACAACGGTCGGATCGAAAGTTATGGCCCTTTCGACCCATCCATCAAGCTTGGCTCGACCAGACCTCGTCATTAAGCTTCTAGATAATGGAATCATTTATCCTATTTCTGACAGCAAATGGGTAAGTGCTACCCAAGTTGTACCTAAAAAGTCTGGAGTCACTGTGATAACAAATGAGAAGAATGAGTTAATTCCAACTAGGACTATTACTGGTTGGCGCATGTGCATTGACTATAGAAAACTTAATTCAATGAC
>Ga0325400_1004737_pt1 | contig 12654 bp, 10 predicted proteins | sample PopdelMetagenome_2_FD_205662 | JGI IMG/M metagenome (GOLD analysis project Ga0325400, IMG submission 205662) | Populus deltoides microbial communities from Bellville, Georgia, United States - Xylem-PdKOR-R1 | ecosystem: Host-associated > Plants > Phyllosphere > Stem > Wood/Secondary xylem...
ATAATGCTCGAGTTCTTAGACTCCATCCTTGCCCCCACTCGACTCTGGAAGGCCTCGGACTCCATCCTTATCTCCCAACGTCTTGCCCTCATTTTATTACAACAACCGCTCACTGAAGCTCTCATGTGCTGGACTTGTGCTTGATCCAACTTGTAAACAACCTAAACCTGAATCTAGTCCCTGGACCCAGATCCAATATTGGCATGTTCGTGGACTTGATCCTAGCCCAGTCACTACATCCTGGAGCCTTCTTGATTTCGAAATGTACACTGATAGTGTTGTCGAACCTTTATTTTTTGGTTTGTGAAGGTTTGGAAATACGTAGCCAAATTTTTTTTTTGAAATCCATTAACAGAAACAAATAAGTTTTCACATTTTGTTTTTAAAATTTTAAAAACCATAACAAAAAATAAAAATAAAATGATACAGAAAAAACCTCTAAACAATAAGAAGAAAATAGAAGCAAAACTCTGTCACAGCATCATTTATCAAACTAGGAAAAAGCTCATAAATAAAGAGGGAAACCTTGAAAAAAAGAAGATTTAAAACCCCATGAACAATTGCTTGTAGCTCCGCCCCCTCCCCCTGGCCCCTGTTCCTCCCAATAAACCAAGGAGAGCTAAGAGCTGCTTGTTAGTGAAGATTTCCCACAAAACCTGCCCACACACGTCAACATTAAATTCTGGCTTGCATTGACATTAGTATAGCACTCATTATGGCAAAGTAAGTTAATTACTCAACCAAATAGCTGAAAAAGGAAAAGAGGAGAGAGTTCTTGGTATATTGTTTTCTTAACACAACAATGGCGATGAATTCAGGAAGATAAAAACAAAAACCGATGGTTGAAATACATTGCTACTTTAACAGATTCTTCAACTCAAGTTTTAATGCCTAAAATGTATTTTTTAAATTTAAATAAAAAAAGAGAGGCAGAGAGGGTAAAAACCGACTCTAAGCTGACGCGCAAGACCATGGAATTCTGTTGTTGTTTAGCGGTTTAGGGACACACGGGACGAGGAAAAACCAAACATCATTATCTTCTTTCTACTACCGATTTCTCTACATCAGTCGGTTATCACTTTGTCTATTACCCATGTTCTTTTAGGATTGGACTTAATAAATAAAGTATTGTATTTATATTTATTTTTCCTTTTCTTCGTAGGATTCGTACCAATAAAAGAAATTTCTTTTCTTTTTTAATATATAAATATCTCACTGCTTCTAATAAAAGTCTCTCTTTTGATAGTTGATGCTCATCACTCCGCATTAGAACAAAACCCTAAGGGTTCTTGTAAGGACCAATCGCCGCCAGATTGATCTCAGCCCACTATAAAACCCTCTTCTTCCATGTTTTTCTTGTTTCTTCAATGAAAATTGCTCTCTTTCTTTATCTATCTATTTCTCACACAATCTTTGCTGCATGAAAACCTGGTGCGCAAAGTTGTGTGCTTTGTTTCATAAAATTGATTTAGAAGATAAGAGAGGAAAGCCCCATCTTTTTTAACATGTTTTATGATTGAAAATTGAAGTTTTTCCAGTTTAGGAGTGGGCAATTGATGTTCATCAATTTAGTAGGTGTACAAGTTTTGATCTTTTCTAGTTAAAAAGTTAACATCTTGAAGCTGTAAGTAGGGTTTTGGCTATTTCTAACGTAGACAAGTTTTGATTTTGGAGACGGTTTAGGTTTTAGGGTTTGATTATAACTGGTGGGTGTTGATCAGTTATTGAGTTGTTATAGGGGGTAATGATCAAATTGGGGTTTTGAATATGCTATCTGAATTGGGAAGGAGACCGATGATAGGAGCTAATGATGGATCATTCGGTGATGATTTAGAGAAGGAGATAGGGTTATTGTTGCGTGAGCAACGTAGGCAAGAAGCTGATGATCGTGAGAAAGAGCTCAATTTGTATAGGAGTGGTTCTGCTCCTCCAACCGTGGAGGGTTCATTGAATGCAGTCGGGGGCTTGTTTGGCGGCGGAGGTAATGGTGGTGCCTCTTTCTCAGACTTTATTGGTGGAAAAAATGGGAATGGTTTCACGTCCGAGAAGGAACTTAGGTCTGATCCAGCTTACTTATCTTATTACTATTCAAATGTGAATTTGAACCCTAGGCTTCCTCCTCCTTTGCTGTCGAAGGAGGATTGGAGGTCTGCGCAGAGATTGAAGGGTGGAAGTTCAGTCTTAGGTGGGATTGGAGATAGGAGGAAAGGTAGTAGAGCTGATAACGGTAATGGTAGATCAATGTTTTCAATGCCACCAGGGTTTGAATCGAGGAATCAAGACAGCGAGGTTGAGTCAGAGAAGGTTTCTGGCTCGCTTGAATGGGGTGGTGACGGGCTGATTGGTTTACCAGGATTAGGACTTGCCAGCAAACAGAAGAGCTTTGCTGAAATATTTCAGGTGCATTTCTATGATTTTGCTCAAGTCACGTTTCTGTTTGTTTGTAAATTTCTGGCTTTTGCGTAGCATCTTCTTTATTGCTTTCTGGCATCAAGAATATCATTGGATTATTTTCCTTGAATTCCCCGTTGTGGTATTCGGTCCTTCCTATTAAGGATTGGCACAATCTTATTTGTGCATGGATGAAATAAACAAGTTTTTTGCTGTCCTTTTCTAATTTTCTACTTTGAATGTTACAGAAAAGCAGTGTTTTTTACCTGGGTTATTTTTTTTTGTATCATTCTCTATGCCTTGCTATTATTTTGGTTTCAGTTTGTTTGTGTACAAATGGTATTGGGGGTGTATTAAGAATGCGATCATGACAAATTGATGCAATATTTAGTTATTTTTATTCTCGAATACACAGTAAAGAAGTCTATGAACTGGTCGGTATGTTTAACTTTTGAACTCTGAGGAGCTTTTAGTTGTGTGGGATTTAGTTCTGTGTGAAAGACGAGACCATTACGAGGCCCCATGCTAGACATACACTTTGAACTCAAGCTTTGGATTGGGATACCAATTTCAAGGGCATTGTCTATGGCCTAAAAGTTGCCTTCTTTAGATTGTCCACTCCACTGTTATATTTATGATTTGGTATCTTATATCCATGCAGGATGATTTGGGGCGTGCAACTCCTGTGACAGGGCCCCCATCTCGCCCGGCTAGTCGTAATGCATTTAATGAAAACGTTGAGACCTTAGGTTCAGCTGAAGCGGAGTTGGCTCATTTGCGCCGTGAATTATCATCTGCAGATACTTTACGATCTGGTGCAAATGGCCAGGGCTCCTCTCCTGTCCAAAATATAGGCCAACCTTCTTATAGTTATGCTGCTGCTCTTGGTGCCTCCTTGTCTAGGAGTACTACTCCTGATCCTCAACACGTTGCCAGGGTCCCTAGTCCATGTCCTACACCCATTGGACAAGGGAGAGTGAGTACATCTGAAAAGAGAGGCACTGCTAGTTCAAACTCATTCATTGGTGTCTCATCTGGTATCAGGGAGCCTTCAGAGTTGGTAGCTGCGTTTTCTGGCATGAACTTGGCAACAAATGGTGGAGTTGATGAAGAGAGCCATTTGCCATCACAGGCTGAACAGGATGTTGACAGCCATCAGAATTATCTCTTTGGCCTCCAAGGTGGCCAGAATCATCTGAAGCAAAATACATACACAAACAAGTCTGAATCTGGGCATTTACATATGTCTTCTGTTCCTCAATCTGCCAATTTATCATATTCTGATTTGGCTAGGAGTAATGGTGGTGGATCGAACCTCAACAGCCCATCCTTGATGGCTGACAGGCAGGTTGAACTACAAAAATTGGCTTTTCCTTCTGGCAATTCTTACATGAAAGGATCACCTACCTCGGCTCTTGGTGGTGGAGGTGGCTTACCTGCACAGTATCAGCATCTAGATGGTATCAATTCATCACTTCCAAACTATGGACTGAGTGGGTATTCCATGAATCCAGCATTGGCTTCCATGATTGCCCAGCAGCTTGGCACTGGTAATCTGCCACCATTATTTGAAAATGTTGCTGCCGCATCTGCTATGGCCATCCCTGGAATGGACTCAAGAGTGCTCGGAAGTGGTTTGGGGTCTGGAACAAATCTAACTGCTGCTTCGTTGGAGTCTTATAATCTTGGGAGAGGGGGGAGTCCAATAGCAGGTAGTGCTCTTCAGGCACCTTTTGTTGATCCTATGTATCTCCAGTACTTGAGGACTCCTGACTATGCTGCTACCCAGCTCTCTGCTATTAATGATCCCTCACTAGATAGGAACTACTTGGGTAATTCATACTTGAATTTCCTTGAAATTCAAAAGGCTTATGGTCTTCTATCATCTCAGAAATCACAGTATGGTGTCCCATTAGGTGGTAAATCTGGCAGTTCTACTCATCATGGTTATTTTGGGAATCCTGCCTTTGGTGTTGGTATGCCATATCCTGGAAGTCCCCTGGCAAGCCCTGTCATTCCAAACTCCCCAGTTGGACCTGCCAGTCCCTTAAGACACAATGAACTGAATATGCGTTTTCCTTCTGGAATGAGGAACTTAGCTGGGGGCATCATGGGACACTGGCCCTTGGATGCAGGATGTAACATGGATGAAAACTATGCGCCATCCCTATTGGAAGAGTTCAAGAGCAATAAAACCAACTGTCTTGAACTCTCAGATATTGTTGGTCATGTTGTTGAGTTCAGGTATCTCTTGAACAAAAAAAATCTCATGTTCATTCATTGTCATAATTTTTTTTTTATATAATTCAATGATTTGAGATCCCTTATGAGCAGTGCGGATCAGTATGGGAGCCGATTCATTCAACAAAAACTTGAGACTGCCACAATGGATGAGAAAAATGTGGTTTATGAGGAAATCATGCCCCAGGCTCTTCCTCTGATGACTGATGTGTTTGGTAATTATGTAATTCAGAAGGTACCAGATATCTATGCTTTGTTATGGTGCACTTTGTTACATTTTTATGGATTCCGCATATGAAAGTAGTAACTATGTATTTGTATGTAGTTTTTCGAGCATGGCCTTCCATCACAGAGAAGAGAATTGGCTGGCAATCTTTTTGGTCATGTTTTGACACTTAGTCTTCAAATGTATGGCTGTCGAGTGATCCAGAAGGTACCATTAGTTTTGCTACCATTTTGCAATTTAATGTTACATGATACACCCTGTTACACCTTTGTTTGTGGATTATGGTACTATGGTGCCAGAAAGTATGCTTCTGAGAACAAAAATGTTTACTCCTGGTTTGTGTAAAAACAAAATGTTTTGGTCAAACAGCTCAAAGAATTCTTTGTTAGGGTTGTCCTCACCAATTTGCATAATGAAGTGTCTTGTATTCTCGATTAGGGTAACAAGTTACCTATTTTGGAGGGGCAGCACTGCTTATGTATTTGTTTCTTGCCTTCATCATTACACAATAGAAGCGTGATTATGCACAAATTTTTGGAGATCCCTAAAAACTCACCAATCAAATTAAGATGAATATGATTATCAGGGGCAGCTACTGAAGTTGTTGATAGCAAGTAACATGTTCTTTTGTTTATATTGTTTAGGCCATTGAGGTTGTTGACCTAGACCAGAAAATAAAAATGGTTGAAGAGCTTGATGGTCATGTAATGCGATGTGTACGTGACCAGAATGGGAACCATGTCATCCAAAAGTGCATCGAGTGTATTCCTGAAGATAACATTCAGTTTATTGTCTCAACATTCTTTGATCAAGTTGTGAATCTCTCCACCCATCCATATGGGTGTCGTGTGATACAGGTTTGGAACTGTTCTTTGCTTATTTCAAATCTACGTGGACCTTTCTGGAAGAAAAGAAAATTACGTAACTGTTTCTGTATTTTGCAGAGGATATTGGAACACTGCAAGGACGCAAAAACAGAGAGTAAAGTTATGGATGAGATTTTAGGTGCTGTTAGTATGTTGGCGCAAGATCAATATGGAAATTATGTAGTGCAGGTTGGTTTTGCATTTCAATGACTCCCACTTTGGATGCATATAAGTTGCTACCATTCTTTTTGAGTGTTATAACTTTTGTGTCATCTAGATACTGGGTATGGGATATAAAGCTCTCTGCTTTTTATAAAAAAATTTGGTCATGATGTTTTGTTTAATCTATAAAAAGCAGTCCAGGTATTCTTGAGATGATAGGGAGTGAATTTTCTACAATCCTGGCTGAATCTCCAGCACTATCACCTTCATGTCTCATCCTTTATATCTGTCAACATTTTAGGGATATACATTCCTGCGTTGCAAACTCTATTATGTGAACGAGTTTCTTGTCATTATTCCCCTTTGAGATATGGTTCTATTGTACTTGAGCTTACTTCATTCACTTATTAAATAAATACCAGTCATCATTTAAGTGTAATCCACTGCTTCCCTCTCATTTCTCTTGCAAAAGAGTTATGTGCACCCGTGTATTTGTTTGAACTGCTGACTAATAACATTTATACGCATACTAATAACATTTAATCGATCCATATAGAAGCATCCTAATAGTATTCAAGACGCATTCTGATAGTATTCAAGACTTAGATCGCTTCTTATGGAATCTTAAATTGGGAGTAAACTCTAATTTCCAAGATATAGATCTTTATTCCATTTTGCTTATGTCTCTCACCCAGACAAAGCGCGAGATGATGGAGAAATAGCACTGCTTTCATTTCTTTTCTTAGTGTTCAATATGGCAGTTGGAATTCCTTCTTCCGATGCCAGTTATTTCCCTGTGCTATGTATTTTTAAAATTGCACTTCCCAAATATTCTTACTTTAACGGCACTTCTCATGTTGTCTCTTAATATTAATCTCTATTGATTGATTAAGCATTGGCTTCTGTTTTAACAGCATGTGCTGGAACATGGAAAATCTCATGAACGATCTGCTATTATCAAGGAGTTAGCTGGGAAGATTGTTCAGATGAGTCAGCAGAAGTTTGCCTCCAATGTTGTGGAGAAGTGTTTAACTTTTAGTGGTCCTGCTGAACGCCAAATACTGGTCAATGAGATGCTTGGCACTACTGATGAAAATGAGCCTCTTCAGGTTTGCAACTTCTGTGCACTTTTGCAAGCTACAATTGAAGAATTTTCTAAGTTTCCACTATTTATGCATGTTTGTGTGTGCATACGTGTTTCTTCCTGTTCCAAATTTTGTTTCTTCCTGTTCCAAATTTTGTATCTTTCTGTTGCACGATTAAGCATAATCATTTCCCGATCTCTTCTGCTAATGTTTTCCCTTGTCTGTTCAGGCAATGATGAAAGATCAGTTTGCCAACTATGTTGTGCAAAAAGTGCTGGAAACATGTGATGACCAACAGCGTGAGCTGATCCTTACAAGAATAAAAGTCCATTTAAATGCACTGAAGAAGTACACCTATGGAAAGCATATTGTTGCACGTGTAGAGAAACTTGTTGCTGCTGGGGGTAAGCATTATTTTAATACTTATGATTTAATGTAAGCTTGATTTATGGATATGCTTGTCTGTAATTGAAGTAAATAACACAAGTACTATGTAACCTTAGTTGTGGATCTTGACATGGCATATGCTAGTAGAGCTTCTAACTGTTCTCACGCAAAATCCCTGTGAACCCTCAGCAGATTATAAGCTTTTGGATGAAAGATTGGTGTGCTATAATAGCTGCCCCATGTGGTTTGAAGACACATGCTACCTACCTGTTTCATATGCATCTTCAATTGCATCTCAAAGTTAGCTGCCAGTTTTTTTATTCATAAATTTCACCAAACCAATAGTTGATGAGTTATTTTGCATCATTGTGCATGTGCATGCATTTGCATTTGTATGTAAACATATGTTTTGCTTTGGAAAGTTGTCATACCGCACTCACCTTGCAGTTTCCGATCTTTAATCCACTTAAAAAAAATATGAGCCTATATTTAAATGTTTCATGAACAGGCTGTTGATTGGCAATATAAATGTAAAACTGGGACATGTTTTATGTAAACAAATTATGCTTTCTTTACCGTTTACTCTTCTGATGAAAACAAAACCTACCTAATGCTTGCAAGATGAAGGTGGTACTGCTTTTTATAGCTCGTTGTTCTGAGCAACATCTTGTGTGTGCATGCATGCCATGCCAATTTAGCTAGTAAGACCATACAATTCCTTCCATGTCAATTTAGCTCACATTAATTCTGAATTGCTTGCAGAAAGGAGAAGTGCTGCACAGTCCCTGCACCCTGCTTAGTTGTGATAGGAAAAAAAGTTGTTTGTACAGCTAACCGAGGCTAGTGTGAGCTTCCTCTCTTTATTCCTTCCTGTTTGATGGCTACGTCTCTACCCATCTCTTTAGACAGGTATGGGCTGTTTGAAAATAAAGTTGTTGCTTGTATCGGAAACTGTACATTCTGTAGTTTAAGGTTTATACAGAGTTGAACAAGCTGAGGTTCAGATGTTGAATGCACACCTGATGCCCCCTGCAGAGGAGATAAATGACATACGAGTTTTTAAGGGTGTAAAAATGTCGGGGTAGTCTAAACGTGATATGTACAAAATGTTGGTATGTGAAGAGCTGTTATTGTTTAGGTGAGGGCAGAGTTTTCTTCTATGTATCCGGATTCGACTTTTTTCTCTATTAAAAGTACATTTCTCTTCCGTTCAAGTATGGTTTTTGTCTGCGACAAAATTAGCCGTGGTTCTCTTCTTTCCCAGCCACTTCCCATACTGGAGAAAGTGAACCTTCATTTTTTATTTTTCGTCTTTTATTGGTCTTATGCGCTTGTTATGGCCGATCAAAGTTTGATTGTTAGTTGTTAGACAGGGAAATCAATTTCCATCGTCTTCTTTAAAGTCGTATGCATCCTTCGAATAACTATATATAAAAAAATGAAGAAGGATTCTCACACCAAAAGCAAAAGCTAGAGTGCAAAACGAATATGAACAGTTGTTTGATAGGCCTATGGGCTCAGTCATCCTCTTCATTATGCATCATTGCGTCATTTTTTTGTTGGTATTCTTTATATTCTCTCTACTTGCGAACTGCAACAGTTTTGAAAGGGTTGGAGACATGCTCAATTGCCATAAGCACTACTACACCGGGCTTCAATATGCAAAGTTTACAGCAGTTGTATCATATCTTCGTTGGTGAGTACAGCTCTGAACTTGAGTTTTGTAGTTCTGAAACCTGCAGTGTGAGTGAATTCACGAAACTGCAGCACTCCAGATTGGCTTTAGTTGCCAGTTTGAATCCTGTGAGCTATGTGCAGTGCTGCTGCTTCGCTGAATTTACAAACAACCCAACAACTCACTCCCTTCCCCTATGATATTTGGTTAAGCACCGTTACTAAAAAGGTCCAAAAAATTTCAATGGTGAAGAATCTAATCCAATTTCAAAGAAACTAACCAGTGACTGTTTCTTCTACGTACAGTTGGAGGACCATGACAAAACCCATGTCCTGTTGCAATTTCCATTTCTTGAGTTAAAGTGAATTAGTCTCCTTAACAATGGTAACATAGAATCAACTCTCACAACAGATGAATGGTAGACAATAAGACATTTTCAACATTGTACGTGTGGCATAAGTCACCGTGTATAGAAAGAATCAAGAAAAGCTCCAATATCTTCAATGTTGCAAAATTGGAGTTTACAAAAGACTTGTCAAGCTTACATTGTACATGTGCTAATCATCAAATTCATCATCTTCATTGATCTTCTGCCCAAATCCTCTTGGCCCAGACCTTGCTCTCACCTTTCTTTTCTTCACTCTCTTCTTCTTCTTAGATTCCTCTTCCTTCTGAAGCTTATCTGTCTCCCTCTTCTGCAAGAAATCTGTTACTCCTAAGTAGATTATCTGCAACCGAAGAAGCCACCTCAATTTAGCAACAGCCCACGTTCGAAAATCACAACTTTTATCAACCACAATAAAAGCCCATTATTTTTATTTGCCTTGGAAAGCTAACCATTTGAATTTTGATTATAGATGGAGCAATGCTATAAACAACCATAACCACAATTTCAAGATTGCAACTTTGACCATACAGAAAGCACCACCACCACCACCGTTATTATTATGTGAATCTTGAAAAGTAATTAGAATATACCCCAATAGTGAGAATGGATAGAGCAGCAAAGGCAACGAAAAGAAGGGCTGATATGATATTGCCAACTCCATCATCATTAGTGGTGGACAACATCTGCTGGGTACTCTCCAGTGGGGTTGTATCTGAAGGCAAGACCTCTTCAGGGGTTGCTTTAATTTTCCAAATTTGGGTGCTCCTCCGATGAATTTCTTGTTTATAAAGAACAGTTCTTTTTGACGGTAGAGGATTGGATAAGGAGAGAGGGGAGGTGAGAGTTAAAGCTTTGTTATGGTTGTGAATACAAGACTGAGGGGGTTTGGTCTTGGTAACGGAGAGAAGATGTGGTGGAGGTAGTGAGATCATAGGATATGATGTTATCGCCATGGGGCATCTGCTACTGCTTTGCCACTTGCTGCTCTCTGCCTCTCTCTGCGACACCCTGGCAAAAGAAGTCAGTGCCTACGAAGGATAGATAGAAGAAGTAGAAGAAGAAGAGAAATGATGGGTTGATGTCATCTGTGTTCTCCCTCGAATGGGCGATGGGCTAAAAACGCTGCAAAATCCTTTATTAGTCCTAACCAAGATTGGGTCATTGGGCTTCATATTTCGATAAATGAAGTTTTCATTTCTCTATGTTTTAATTATTATTATATATTTTTTAATAATGATATTCATTTTCTTTATAGTTTTAGAAAAGCTCACTTATTCGGTAATAAAATTTCTTCTTATATTTTTATACGAATCATTCTTTGGTTAATTAACTTTATTTAGTTCATAAAAAATCAATTTATTTAAAGTAATTGTTACAAATTATTACATTGTATAAAATACTTTTTTGTTTATTTTTTTCATATTATTTTGATGAAATAAAAAAATAAACCTTTTTTTAATATATTATTAAAAAATATTTTTAAGAATTAAAATATTGACATGTATTAAATTAAAAAAACATAAAATATTGGAGACAAGCTTAATTATTAACGGGCTTGGAGAAAAAAGCTTAATTTTAGCAGTTTCTCTATCGAATTGAGAGTTAACATGCAAAAACCTAAAACTTGATTCTAGAGAGAGAAAGAAACCACGTAATAAAAGAAAATACAGGCACCCATACCATAAAAAGCAAACATGGGTGCACGCAATCTTAGCTCACGAGTCAATCTTAGCTTGTGAGTCAACACTAAGCTATTCCTGCTTATAATTCCTTCTCCTACTATGGTTGTATTGTCCTCGAATTGTTTGCATGCAACATGTAGCTAAAATATTCAGATTAATACATTTATACGAGATTTATTTCTTATAACCATTTTTTTGTATTTGGGTTAAAAATAAATAAATAAAGTTTGGTATGTATATTTTGGTTATTGGGTTAAGCTTGATTTGCTCGTGAGGGATGGGCCTGGTTCAAATGTCTAAATTAGCTATTAAAAAAAATAGTCATTTCCTCTAGATATATATAGGGACATAAACCATATTAAGAGGAAGTTTTTATTTTGAAAGATAATGGTTCTCTCTTTCTCTTCTTTGATATTTAACTCTCTAAATTAACTTAACAAGATTTACAAAGACGTTTGTATTGTGAAATATTTTTTTTTGTTCTAGCAATCGAATTAGCACTAAAGCAATTGATCTAAGGACAGGAATGTGAATTCTCAAATCACCAGTAAGTTTCCTTTAAATCTACAAGGGTACCAGGATATAGTTTTAAGATGTGCCTTTTGTTAGATTTTATGAAATATATCTGTTACAGTATAAACATTTTTTTTCTTGATACATATAAATACATGCTAGTTCTTTGTTTGCATCAATGATTGCACCATGTATTATTTAAAAGAAGGATTCTAAAAACGTTTGCTAAATTTCTATTTCTGAAGACAAAGAGTGTATTCTATGCTATTTGTCTGGTTTTCATATGGCAAACCATGTGTATGCTTTGTAACAAAGTATGATAAAAAAAATTTGGGAACAAAGACAATGAAACTAATTTTTTTTTAAATTCATATGGAAGATGGATAATCAATGTAGAGATAGTAGTTCCAGTAGTGTAATTTGTTTTTTAAAAAAAGGCTATGATGACATTTGACATTATGTAACATAAATGCTTTTTATTATTATCTTTGAAATTCATTAATTTAAGATAATTAATTAAATTTTTAGAATTAATTAATTTAATAATTATGCATAACACCTTCTACCAAATTGTTCAAATAATTTGAATGAAGAGTTGTCTTTTAAACTCTACAGACATATTGGTTTGAAGAGGTGTGTCTTTAAACTCTATAAACACTTTGGTATGAAAGGATGTTATTTTATTTATAAATACCAGTTTGATGTTGACAGAAAAAAAAACAAGAAATAATCTTCTTCTCTCTCTAATTTTTCTCTACAAACTCTATGTTTACGTTTATAAAAAACGAAACAGAATTTTTTAATAAACTTATAGAAGTTGTTGTCTATAAGTTTAAGGTTTTGCTTTTCTCCTGAAGGTATATTACTTTAACCCTATAACAAATATAGAGGGACAATTAATACCTTAAAGGTAGTGATTTTCATGCCTCAAAACCTATTTATTATACCTTTGATTATTATATTTATATGCTTTTGGAATACTTTTTGTTGTAGTGGATAAACAACAACAAATTGATCATTTATTGGGTTATACCATTA
>Ga0325400_1004741_pt1 | contig 12650 bp, 10 predicted proteins | sample PopdelMetagenome_2_FD_205662 | JGI IMG/M metagenome (GOLD analysis project Ga0325400, IMG submission 205662) | Populus deltoides microbial communities from Bellville, Georgia, United States - Xylem-PdKOR-R1 | ecosystem: Host-associated > Plants > Phyllosphere > Stem > Wood/Secondary xylem...
TGTAATTTATTTTATAAAAATTATGATTTATATAGTATATTATATTGTTCCATACGTTCCTTTGATTTTGTTACATTTCAATTGTTGAGTTATTCAGTTCCCTGTTGCTGGGAAATAAGCTGATCTCTGTTCGAATTCCATGAATCATGGGATTCATAAAATAAAGATTTGAAAACACAACTGTCGAGGTTCTGATATCATTAAACTTCTCGACTTTTGAAGAGATCTTGGTGAAAAGTTATAGGGTTTTGTTGGTAGTAAAAGACAAACAAAAGATGATGAAAAGTTATAGAGTTTTGTTAGAAGTAGAGTACGAACAAAAGATCGAAACTGCGTAAGTATTACAAGTATGCACAATCATAAATCACAACAAACAATTTCATAATCAACAATTTCATAAGTAATTCGATGCTTGTTTTTTAAATAAGATTTTAAATTCTAGCCTTGCATATATAAATATTTAATTATTAAAAGAAAAAAGTTTTACATTTTAGTAAGTTAACTGAGCTTGACTAGATTAGTCAGGGTCTAGTAAGTTTTTGAATACTAGAATTTAAATATAGTAACTCGCAATTTAGCATGACAGCACTAATTATACAATATACTAAAAGAGCTCAATGTCTTTATTACTGTTTACCTAAACTCAAAGTATTGTGGATTGAAGCAGTGTAATGACAGCTCAACCCTTGCCACAAAGAGTTGCAAGGGCAGCAGAGGAGGGGTGGAGTTATCTTTTCACTGGGATGCATTTGGCATTGAAGGGATGGATGAGGAGAAAATTATCACTTTAAGTTTTGGTGGGGTTGCCTTGGATGTCTGCTAGGCCGGCGACCCCACGTGACCACACCTGGCGCATGGGTTGACCTGAGCGCCACGTGGCATTGGGTGCCTTTGCCCTGGGCGGGAGCCAGCCCGCGCCCCCACGTGAGGGCACCTGGTGCCTGGGCTGCTTGCCCTTGCGCAGGGCAGACCCACGCGCCACGTGGCAAGACTTGGCGCTTGAGTTGCATGTCTTTACGCTGGGTCAGACTCGAGTACCACGTGGTGCTAGGGCTAGCTTTCCTTGCCTTGGGCGGAAGCCAAGCCCGCGCCCCTACTTGGCAACACCTAGCACTTGGGCTGCTTGCCCTTATGCATGGCAGACCAACGCGCCACATGACATTGGGGTTGGCTTACCAAGGGCGCATAGCCAGACCCGCGCACGACATGACGCTTGAACTGTTTGCCCTTGTGTTGGGTCAGACTCGAGCGCCATGTGGCACTAGGGCTGACTTTCCTTGCCCTCGGCAGGAGGAGCCAGGTTCGCGCCTCCACACGGAGACACCTAGCGCTTGGGCTACCTGGTTAGACCTGCGCGCCACGTGGCGCTGAGGTATGTGCCCTGCTCCCAGGGCTAATGAGTCCTGTGTTAGGACCTAATTTTCTTAGGTCCTTTGTCAGGACCCAGGGCTATTGGGTTTTGGATTTCTAAATATAATTATTTTTCTTATAAATATTATTAATTTTATTATAATTGAAAATATTAATATCAAACATTTATAATTTGTGTTCTAAATATTATTTGTTCAATTGTAATAAAAATGATATATTTATACCCCAAATAATAGTATTGTTGATATTAATACTTTGAATTATAATAAAAATCATAATATTCATAACACAAAATAATACTATTTTTAATATTAATACTTTTATTTACAACAATAAAAAAATATTTATACAGCAAATAATAATATTTATATCACAAATAATACTATTTTAGTAGTAATACTTTCAATGATAATAAAAATAATAGTCTTTGTACCATAAATAATAATATTTTTTATATTAATACTTTGAAATACAATAAAAATAAATATTAATACTTTCAATTATAATAAAAATAAAAATATTTGTACCGCAAATAATAATATTCATACCACAAATAATAATATTTTTGATATTCATGCTTTGAATTATTGTAGAAATATTAATATTTATAACATAAATAATAGTATTTTTAATATTATTACCTTCAAATATAATAAAAATAATAATATTTATGGCATTTGGGCTGCCCTGCCCTTGCACTGGGTCAGACCCAAGCGCCATGTGGCGCTGGGGCTGGCTTGCCCTGCCCTTGACGGGAGCCAAGCCCGCGCCTCCACGTGAGGACACCTGGCGCCTGGGCTACCTGTCCTTGAGCTGAGTTTGACCTGATCACCACGTGGCATTGGCTTGCCAAGGGCGCACAACCAGACCCATGCGCCATGTGGCTAGACGTAGCTCTCGGACTACTCTGCCTGTGCACCAGCAGTAGGACTCAATGGTAATATGTCGTTGTCAAAACTCTATTCGCTTGAATCCTGCGCTAGACCAATGCAGTTGGTCCATCGCAGGGCCAAATAACAATGAGTCCTGCGCAAGACTCAAGTTTAATGGGTCCTGCCTCGGGATCCAATTCACTTGGATTCTATTTGCACTCAAATAATTTGTATTATAAATATTTTTCAGTTTTTTTAATATAATAATGTGTGTTATAAATATTATTATTTTTTTTATAATTTAAAGTATTCATAATAAAAATATTATTATTTTTATTATAACTCAAAATATTGATTAAAAAATATTATTATTTGTATTGTAATTATTATTGTAATTCTTAATATAATTATTTATGTTATAAATATAAATATAAATATAAATATAAATATAAATATAAATATAATTATTTTTATTATAATTAATATTATTAATAAATTTGAAAACAAGATTATTATTAATATTAAAAAAATATTATTTTTTATATAATAAACTTAATAAAAATAAGCCCCCCGCCGCGTAGCGCGAATATCCAACTAAAACGAGTAATTGGTTTACTGTATGATTTGGCATCCAATTACTTCAATTTTTGTACTCGAATCAAACAACTCAGGAATACTTTGAAAGTTGCCATTAGAATTGCAACTCTTATGTGGCAAGGAATTTGAACTAAATATTTCATAATAAGGTTTCTGAATGTGCAGACGATCCCATGGTGTTTTCACTTGATGGGCAATCTTGTATGATGCTTGCAACTCCAGTCTGAGCCACCAGCAGGTGCAGTCAAGCTTATAAGATTGGATGGGCTTGTGAAGACGACGACAGACTAATCTATGCCGGAAATCGTCTTCTTGCTCAGGGACACGACGGTTCTCCTTGGACGGACCTGACCTCGATTAGTAGGAGAAATCCAATCTTCAATTTTACCAACCCAGCTTTTCAAACATCATGGATTCCACAGACACATCAATGGATCATGGCTCTTTCTAAGCTTCAATTTGAGACAGAAAACTGGTTCTTATAATTTGTAAAGATTATATATTGACCCAATAATTTCATATCCTCACAAGATTTTTGTGTTTGATTTGTGTTTAGAAAGAGAGAGAGATTATCAATTGAAAAAGAGAAGATCAAATGTTTTTGTTTTTTTATTTTTTTTTAATTTAATATAAATGGGGTTATTTATTATATTTTTTAATTTAAAAATACAATAACTAATATTTTTTTATTTTTTAAAATTTATTTTTAACATATAAATATTATAATAATAAAAAATAAAACAATTTAAAATTCTTTTAAAAACAATTTTATGACAAAAAACAAGCGGGTTCTTTACTTTCCCAGGATCACTATTTCTTTTCCAGCCGACCCAAACGCAAAACAAAACCCTCCTGCTTCTCTTCCACTACAGTAGCGTTGTTGCTTCCTCATTCACTGTCCAATGATTGCTTCTGCTTCCTCTATGCAGATTAATGCGCTGCATCCAATCAAACCCATTTTCCTTCTTAAACCCGCCTCCCTGAGACCAAGCAGAATCAGGTGCGCCGCTGCCACCACCAAGCAATCCAAACGCTACTCCATCACTCTTCTCCCTGGCGATGGCATTGGTCCCGAAGTCATCTATGTCGCTAAAAACGTACTCAACCTTGCTGGGTCTCTTGAAGGTTAACACCTGCTAGCCCGCGCTTCGACTTCCCTCTTCGACTTTCTGTTTGAAGAAAATTGAAACTTTAATCTTAATTAATTCACCATTATGTACACTTTTATTAATGTACTTATTGGGTTAAAGGAGTCATCAATGCAGATTTTTCCTGTCATTTCTTTATATATTGAGATTTATAGCACTTTTTAATGGCCTGTTGGATATTATGCTTAGTTGGGTTTCAACTGGTTGCTGGTTGAATCAGTGGTTGATTATTAGTCTTAAAGTAGCCCATCAAATGTTTATTGCTTCTTAAAGAGATTGGATTATCAAGTTCAATGTCTATGTGTATGTATCGGGTTTCTGGTAAAATGAAGTAGAAGAAAAGAGATAAAAATTAAAGTTTGATGTCTATGTCTGTGTGGATCGGGTTGCTGATAAAATGAAGTTGAAGGACAGAGATTAAATGTAAAGAAATGTGTTGTTATTAGGGTTATTTGAGAATGGTAAGTTATTTTTTTACTCGTCTCAACCAGGTTAGTCTTGATTGTTTGTTTTCTTTTTTATCCTACTGTTTTTAACTGAAGATTTTGATAGGCCATGGTTTAGAGTTTTCCCTAATTAACTGTTTTATTGCATATGTCAGGGATTGAATTTAACTTTCAAGAAATGCCTATGGGTGGATCTGCTTTGGATCTGGTTGGAGTTCCATTGCCGGACGAAACCCTTTTGGCAGCGAAGAAATCTGACGCGGTTCTTCTTGGAGCCATTGGAGGGTGCTTATCTCTTTTTAAATTATCTCTTTTCGCTTTCATTGCTCTCATTGTTGTTAAATTATTGCTTTGCTTTGTTATGTGTTGGCTTGAAGGTACAAATGGGATAAAAATGAAAAACATCTGAAGCCAGAGACTGGATTGCTTCAGCTTAGAGAAGGTCTTGAGGTCTTTGCGAATTTGAGGCCAGCAACTGTTTTGCCACAGGTAGCATTTTATTAGATATGATTTTAATTTACTTTTTTCTTTTTTGCTTCATATTACACTGGCATGTTTGTGATTCTATCACTTCCAAGTGAAGCATGTTTAAGTTCTTGTCTTCTGCATGTGGTCTTAAGGGCATAACTAATATTTCCCAAAAAAAAACAGACTTTTGATTTACAGAATTCATTGATGGCAGCTGGCTTGTTTCGGAAATAAATATACGAAAAGTGTTTGTTTGCTTGTTTGTCCCTTTTGCCTTCTGTGTGGGTGAGAGATCTTACAGTAATCTGGAGTACGATGTAGTTTTGTAAAAAGGAGGCTAGGCACATCAATATATGAAGTGGAAGCATGCTTCATTGTTAAATAACCACTCTTTCAAGGTCTTTAATGTATATGATCAGTCTTGTCTCCAGAAAAGATAATCTTTGGCACCAGTCATTTTGTTTTATAAATTTTACTAGAATATCAGATGATAAAAGTCCTCCTTTTCTTTCTAAACCCTTTTCTGGATGATTAAGAGTTAATCTGCAACTTCATATCTGGTGAATGAATTCATGCCTTACTGGATGTGAAACATTTGAGAAAAAATCAAGACTGGCTTACCTTTAGGCCCCTTGTAGCTGTCTAATGTTGCATTTGTTATCAAAGAAAAATGGAATTAATGGATAGCTATGAGAGGTGGTATTGTATGCCTGACCCCATTTAGAATCTGACACTGTATCTTGTGCTTTCTTTCAGCTAGTGGATGCTTCAACTTTAAAGAAAGAGGTTGCTGAAGGTGTTGATGTAATGGTTGTAAGAGAGCTTACTGGAGGTCAGTGTTCTTTGAACTTAATCAGAATCATACAGATTGGCTCGTTATCATTTTGTCTAGTAAACATGCAACTTATTTTGTTGTTGGAAATAGGTATTTATTTTGGGAAGCCAAGGGGTTTTGGCACCAATGAAGATGGTGAAGAGATAGGCTTCAATACCGAGGTGTATGCTACATATGAGGTAGATTTCTGATACACTTCTCTTACTGGTAAAGTTAATTAATGCCTGGTTTTCTATCCCATTTTTAAGCCCATACATAAGGATTTACTATTTACTTTCATGTTTTTCCTTTTCCTTTTGCTGAATTTTTCAATTTTCAGGCTGTAGATCATGACATTTGGGTAACAGTTTAGTTAATACCAACTAGACCTGATATATTTAATGATGCTTAAGTCAAATTGTAAATAACTATGATTTTTCCAATCTGTAACTCCATTGCCTAAAATCTATTTGTTGATGATTTTTTTTTTCTCCTAAGCATTTTTGAGTTGATCTGCGCAAAGATATCAGATCATCATTTCACATTGGGAAACTAAGAGGTTGCAAACTGATGTCTCTGGTATCTGAAATGTTAGAAAGGCTAGTTGTGGTGGCACTTCCAACTTAAGTTCAATTTACAAATAAGGTTGAGGGGTATTGATAGTAACAGTCTTTTCATACTTTAATTTGAAAAGTCTGTGGTATATGATGTGCATCTACTTTCCTTTTTATTAGTAAATGAAACAAAGATTTGAAATACATTTTGCTCGGGCCTGGCATGTATACAATGCAGTTCATCATTTAGGTCCCTTTGAAAGATTTTTGTTTTATAGGTGCCCTTGTATTAATATTAAGATAGAAATACACGACATATGTATGTATACAGGCATGCACACATGGATGTATATATGCACATATTATGTATGTGCTTGCTCAATCTACTGGCAAGATGTGATGTCTGGATTTATCCACCTAATTTTTTGAACTGATGGTATGTCAAGCCGCTACATCAATAAGATTTGAATCTCCCTTTTTTTCTTTTTTCCCCTTTCAGAGTGAATTCTTGCCTCATAAATAATATCATTTGTTGAAAGTTGATACCTCTTTCTTATCCTGTCCAGCAGCTTCTTCTGAATTTTGCATAAATGATTGGTTAATATGAAAAACAATCTTGAACCAGGTTGATCGTATTGCACGTGTTGCATTTGAGACTGCTAGGAAGCGACATGGAAAACTTTGCTCAGTTGACAAAGCAAATGTCTTGGAGGTATGTGACAGTCTACTGTTTTCTTCTTTTATATATATATATATATATATATATATATATATATTTTAATTCATCTTGGGTACTGAAATTTGGTGTAACACATGGGACTTGAAAACTTTGGCTCTCGTTTTATGTTCTAAGCAAATTGCAACATTTTTGGAGCCAAATCAATATCTCTGTTTGCAAACCACAAGTGTGTTTGCTATAGGGTATCAACATTGTTATCAAGAAGTTAGTTGGAGAAATCTCGTTTTTCTAAGCATAAAATGATGGGCGTTGGTATCAGTTAGTGACCCAACCAAGAGTGAAGATAACAGGTTTGTTATAAGTCAAAACATTTAAAAGATCAACAGGGTTTGGTAAAAGCGAAAACTTTCAAAGACCAAGAACATCATAACCATAATAAGACTTCCAAAATATTTAATTTTTATTCATCCAAGTATCATTTACTAAAAGGCTATTATAATTATTTATATAGGAAAACTGGAAAACTAGAAAACCCTAATAATTCTGAATAGAAAAAATAAAATAGGAAAACTAAATAGAAAAATTATTTTCTTGAAATAGGACAAAATAAAATTCCTAAAGTGAATAAGAAGATATTAAAATAACCAAGGAAAATTTTTATTTTTCCATAAAAGCTCATGCATTAGTTGGCCGACACATCTTTAGAGTAGTTCCTTTGTTTCTTTTATCAAATTTTTTTTTTATTGGCTTGGCTCTTGTTTGGAATGAGGTATTGGGGAATACGCTAGAATCTCAACTCTGCTTTGAAAAATCATGGAGGACAATGCTTTTGCCAAAGTATGGTTATGATTGCAAAGCAGTCTCAAGCACATTGTAGTTAATGGTCATCATGTAGTATCCTCTTCGTGCGCGCGCGCTATGTCCAGATGATTATTATATGCTGAAATTATTGTTTAGGGAGCTCGGAAAAACTTCTATTAATCTAGTTTGATGTTTGATTCTTACAAGTCTGGGTTAGTTGTTATAATTTCCAGCTACAACACTTAAACTTTTGGCATTTTACTCTTATTTCAGACATTTATGGAATTTTTATTACCTTTATTGGTTTAGCAAAGCATGCACCAAATTTTTTTATTTATAATGTTATGCTCATGCAACCTGTTTTCAAAGTGTTTGCTTTTGCTGTTAATCATCTTTATTATTTTTGTAAAAACAAAATTTTGAGTCGACCTGACACATTTTTGGCACAGCGATGATGTTTGTATTTGGAACTATGGTATAGTAATTTGCAATATCCTATTTGGCACTAATCAGTGAATTGGAATTGCATCTTCTTTTTCAACTGGAATGTTCATCTCTGTAGTTAACATGAAAAAATATGCTACAACCAGTAGTTAATGTGCCATTGTTTCAAAAAAATTTTAGGCATCAATGTTTTGGAGAAAACGAGTGATCGCTATAGCGGCAGAATATCCTGATGTTGAGCTTTCACACATGTATGTTGATAATGCCGCAATGCAGCTTGTCCGCAATCCGAAACAGGTTTTCCTTTAGAACCAACTGGCATTAACTCTCTGCACTTTCATTTGATGCCCTTTGAACAAGGATGGAAAGTAAAGCTGTTGAACTGATGATAATTGGCAGCCTTACAATGTTTGACAATGACATTGCAGTTTGACACAATAGTGACGAACAACATATTTGGCGATATACTATCTGATGAGGCTTCAATGATTACTGGAAGTATTGGGATGCTTCCATCTGCTAGTCTTGGTTCATCAGTATGGAAAATCACTTAAATCTTCTTTTTAATTAATCCAAAGTTTTGGTCGCATTCTAAAGAATTTATTGCAGTGCCTTTCAGTTCCCTTTCTGAAGAAATTTTAGTGTTCCTTTTACATGACAAAACATTAAACCTAATTTTTATTTGGAAAATGGCACAGGGACCTGGACTTTTTGAACCAATACATGGTTCTGCTCCTGACATTGCTAACCAGGTTGAGTTCATTCTTCTCTTTAATAATACATCTTGCTATTATTCAATTACTTTATGCTAAAAGAAAATTGTGAATTTGCTTTTGCAACCCTTATGAGTTGAAGTTTAAATGCTGAGTTTATTTATATCATTTTTTTTTAAAAGCAAGAAAACAAGAGGAAATAGAAAAAGAGAAATGAAGAAAAGAAAGAAAAGTAAGAAATGATAGAAGGTGAACGTAACTCTTAATTTGGAGTGTTATGGTCTAATATGTAGGATAAGGCCAACCCATTGGCAACTGTCCTGAGTGCTGCAATGCTTTTGAAGTATGGTCTGGGGGAAGAAAATGCTGCCAAGAGAATTGAGAATGCAGTCTTGGATACCCTGAATAAGGGTTTTCGAACGGGTGATATTTACTCAGCTGGAAATGTATGTGCCTTCATCTCCATTCCATTGCATTTATTATGTAACTGGGGGTTTGTTTACTGAAAATTAACTAGAAATGCAACTGATTGCAAGTTTAACACCCTAACAACAAAAATGGCTGAGGTGCCTATTTTCAACAAAAGCTGCTGCTGATATTAATTATAGGAAAATTTTAATCATGACAAGTTCTTTCGACCTTGGCCCCTAAAAAGTTCTTAAGAAATGCATTTTTATGATTACAATATATATATAGTACCTTCTTTTCTGATTTATTATAACGGGCAACTTTTATACAGAAATTAGTAGGATGCAAGGAAATGGGTGAAGAGGTGCTGAAATCAGTAGACTCCCAAGTTGCTGCTGCTGTTTGAATTAAATCGGTTAGCAACACTGATACTTGTTCTTGACGTTTTCCTTGTATTGTGATTGATTTTAAGCAATAACACTTGTGCAGTAATTGGGAAAACATGCTTCAATTTGTAGGCTCTCAGGTATGTGCAGCTATTTGAACTGGAACCAGGTTAGAACCAACTAAGAGCCCTCAGCATGGTCACATCATCATTTGTTATCCAAGAGGATATCTAGGCTCCAAATAACATGATGCTATTTCCAAAGTTTCTCTTTGGTTTGCAAACTGCATCATTTTTATCCCTTTGCCAAGCTAAACTATTAACTCGAGAGGAAAATAGATATGAGGTCAAGACAGCATGACATGGCATGCCATGTTAGGTCGTCTCCCATTGAGATATTTTTTACATCTTGATTGAGGTTTGTTGTGACATGAATATCATTATTTATGGAAAAATTAAGTAAAAATCTAAAAGGCATGGGGTGTTTACTGTTGAGCTGACATTGTTCATACACTCACAAGCACTGTGGACATATTATGCATTTTTCAACAATTCATTTTGGTCCTCAAATTTTTATTTTTTTATTTTATATGATTTAATCGTAATTGAAGGCTAATTATGATTGCATTCCTAGTCAATGGTGAAATTAAAAAAAAAAGAACTAAAATGAAAAATACACTTATGTCCGTGGTCTTTAAAAATAACGCAATATATACAATTTAGATCTCTTTAAATTTTAAAAAATCCATTTTGATATATAAGTTCATTTGTGTTATCTTTCTGTCCTTGTTTGGAGGGGGGGGATTACCGGATTCTAGTGATGAGAGGGAGTCGTGGTTCACTCAACTTTTGGCCACCAAAATGAGTTTTCTATTGTTTGATTTTTTTTGCTATCACTATGGTGGCTAGAATCCAGGCCTGTAGATGACACGTGGTTTGCCTTCTACCTTTTCTTTTTAAAAATAAAATAAAAATAAAGGCAAATAACATGTTGTTCACTCATTATTTTAAAAAATTAATAAAATAAAAATATCCCATGACCCTATGAATTTATAATATGAAGAATATTAGCGGAGATAAAATTAGATGTCCATATGCAAAGTGTAAGAATAAAAAATTCCACCATAAAAATAATAACGATGTATCTACTTAAAAAATGATTCGTTAAGAAATACTTATATTGGTTTGTACATGACCCTATGTTCTTTATGAAATCATAGAAGAAATGATGGTTGGCTTGACTTTTAGTTCTAGCAATATACATAGAAAAAATTTTGTCTTTTTTTCTTATCTTTCTTGCTACTAATATCGCTTAATTTGAATATTTATAAATAAATTTATAGAAAATTTTACTTTTTTTTTTTCAAAACATGTATATAAGTCAACCAGACCTCTTCAATGTTAGTTTTTTTATTTAATTATTTATAAACAAATTTATAGAAAATTTCAATTTTCTTTTTTCTTTTCCCAAAACATGTATACAAGTCAATCAAACCGCTTCAATGTTAATTTCCTTATTTAATTAGATTCTAAATAGGTTTTTTTTTTAATAACAAGAGTCTAAATCTAATTAGGATTAATGCTTAGTTAAAATTCAAGGATTGAATGATAATTTTTTCTCGCACATGATTCCATTAATTTAGTTGTTTTTACATATAAATAAAAATATATAAAATAGAGAGATTAAAAACAAATTAGTATAAAATTAAAACTACAAATATAGTAAAAATCAAGCAGATTAAATACCTCAAACTAAGACTTGCATTGAAACACATTTCAAAATTTTATCAATAAGTTTCAAACTAAGACTTCACCATCAAAATAATGCACCATGACTCTATCTATCTCATCATATAACTGAGATTATGTCATATGCTTAACAGTTTTTGAAGATATAAATAACATTGGCAGCCTAAAAGTAATTAGGAAATATCTTAATTTTTTATATGTTATAAGTGTCATTTCTTTACTCATTATTGAGTTTATACCGATTATGCTGACAAGTTTTGCACTCGATAAAATTTTTATATTTATCATTGTACAACATGAAAAAGTTTGGACACAAACCAATTTTTGCGTATCTTAGGACAAGTGGTTCCTTCATAGATTTTGCAACATAAAAGTTATCTTTCAGTGTATTCCCTTTAGGTAATATGCTTTTTGTCCATTTCAGGATATTATCATAACCGGTCTCACTTAACACATAATCTAACTTGATTACAAACACTTGTGTAATAGCCGACAATTTATTGTGAACTCTACACCTGTTCCATAATGGTTCATCATAATCTTCCAAAAGTTTAAAAAATCTAGTTGCATCTACAATTATATTCTTCATCTAAAGGGATGTTACATGAATCTTCACCTAAATAATCACAATTCATTCTTGTTGCATTTATCACCATACTCCTATAAATCATAATTACTATTATTATTTGTAAACCTATGTATGTTGCTAGAACTAGAAGTTGAGCCAATTATCATTTCTTTCATGGTTTTATAGGAACACATGGTTTTCTGTGTACAAACTAACATAAGTATTTAACGTAAGTATTTCTCAATGAACTTTTTTTAAATAGATATATCGTCACAATATCTTTATGATAAAATTTTTTATTCTTACACTTTGCACATGGATATCTAATTTTATCTCTACTAATATTCTTCATATTATAAAGTACAAAATTAATAGAACTCTCAATCTTTTTAAGATAATCTTGCCTATACAACCATCCAAAAAAATCTTGATACATTTAAGAATGATAATTCATTACTTATGAAACCTATATAAAATATTAATGACAACATTTATTAATAATATAACTATCAATTCAAAATTCAACTTTTTATTTAAAATGAATTCATAATCCAATAACTAATTATTATTTCTACACAAATTTAATTTATATCAAAATGTGAACTAAGCAATAAAATTAACAAGAAATAATCG
>Ga0325400_1004745_pt1 | contig 12648 bp, 6 predicted proteins | sample PopdelMetagenome_2_FD_205662 | JGI IMG/M metagenome (GOLD analysis project Ga0325400, IMG submission 205662) | Populus deltoides microbial communities from Bellville, Georgia, United States - Xylem-PdKOR-R1 | ecosystem: Host-associated > Plants > Phyllosphere > Stem > Wood/Secondary xylem...
GGATAATGCATCATTTAGCCCTATCCATTGATTGTGCTTTCTAGCCCTCAACCATCAGATAATGCGCTTTTAAGCCATATCTCTTACTTCTAAGTGCACTTTTAACCCTCGCATACCAGATAGTGCAATTTTAAACTCTATCCATTAAGTGCGTTTTGTAGCCCTCAACCATTAGATAATGCATTTTCTAGCCCTATCTCTTTTCTTACAAGTGTGCTTTCTATCCCTTTTAACCAGATAGTACGCCACAAGCCCTATCCTTTTCCTTTCTAAGTGCGCTTTACAGCCCTCACAACCAGATATTGCACCTGTAAGTGTTATTTATTCCTTTTAAGTGTGCTTTCTAGCCTTCACATATATGATAGTTCGCTTACAAGCCTATCTATTTCTTTTTGAGTGAGCTTTCAAGCTCTCACTTCTACAACTTTCATTAAAGATCCATCAATCTCCGAGGTATGCGAACTAGTAAATCCAAAATCATTTCTTTTTTACAAGCCTATTATCTAAAGTCTCTTACAAAACTTTCTATCGTAAGCATTGTAAAAAAAGGGGTAATTGTCATAATCCAATTTTCGACTACCTAGTTTTCTAAATATTTTCTAAATATAAAAAAAATAAAAATATATTCTTGACGTATTTGCATCATTTTTAGCATTTCCAACGTCTTCTCTAAAGAATTAAAAATTCAAAAATTTCTTTTCAACGCATTCAGCTTTTTAATGTGCCATTTTCAAAATTGTGGATTAATTTTTCTCATTGATTCGATGTTGATGTTGTCTTTTCCAAAAACAAAAATATAAAAAAATAAGAAAAAAATAATATTTAGACAAAGGGACCACAATGAAAAGGAAGAAAACAAGGGACCAAAGTGAATTTAGGTTGCTTGTTGGACTAAGCAATTAAAGAATAAGACAAAACTTTCTACTTCTAAATAGGTGATTATCTCATAAAAAGAGAGGGGGGGCATTACAAAAAAAAAAAATAATACCAAACTCTCTACAGTTCACACACTCTCTCCCAAAATACATACACAAAAAACCTTAGATCCATTATTTCTAAACCAACTTCTCAATCAGCATCGCCAATAGCAAGCCAACATTTCCCCAAAGGCTAGAAGAAAACATCAAGGGAGAAGGGAGGCAAAAAAAAAAAAAAAAAGAAGCTAAAAAGCCATTCTCACCCACCTTATTTTCTATCCAAATATCTGAGCGATAAAACACCCTTTCTTTACCTCGTTAATCACCACCAACTGCTCCACCAGCATCACTAATAGCAAACCAACACTCCCTTAAAGGCTAAAAGATAAATAGAAAGGGAATACAGGAGAAATTCCAGTGAAAAGGGAGCCAAAAAACCATCATTGAAACCATCCTTTTTCTAGTTGCCCAACTAGCCACCTTTCTCCTCCATTAATAACCTTTCGCCCAAGTAAGCTTCTTCTTCCTCTTTCTGGTTCATTACATTGTAGTTTTCTTGGCTTCAACATGGTACGACAACCATGTTTGCTGGCACTTTTGCTCACAAAACCTTGTTATTGGGTTGGGCCAGTGACAAAGTAAATGAGATGGACTCAAGCTCTTCTCATGTCTAGGCTGGGTTCAACCCATGTTTATTTAGGAAAAAAAGAAGAAAGTTTGTTGGGTTAGAAAAAACCTAGCTTGGTCTGGGCCTCAACCCAACCCGTGTGCATGCATTGGGCCTTAGATCCAATAAACCTGGCCCATGTAGTTGGGCCAAGCACAACTTAAAAGTTAAGAGTGTGTTTGGCTTGCTCCAATTTTGTTAAGGGAATAAGGCCTTATTTGGGTCCTTAAGGCATGTTTACCAAACACAGCCTTAAGGCATTTTTAATGTTTCTAATTTTAGGCTAAAGGTGTGTTTGGCAAACACGCCCTAAACCTTTTCCTTTAGTTTAAATTTAATTTTATTCTGGTGTCTATCCAAACAAGCCCTTAAAAATTTCAAACAATTATGAAATAATTCAAGGACCATTTTAAAAATATTTATGGGTTCCTCGCATGCTTTTCTAGCAATTTTACCTAATATCGAGGTGTATACTTACACTATAAGATACAAACCCGGTATTAAAAATACTTTATTTTTTTCTGAGATTTCAGAAAAAATTTCCTTATTTAAGCAAACACAAAAATATGTTTTTTTCTCAAGAATTTCATTTAATATTAGGTTGCATACTTACACTATAAGATACAGACCCAATATTAAAAATATATGATTTTTCTATGAAATTTCAAAAAATCCAAAAACATTCAAAAAAATTCATAATTTCAAAAATACAAAAATATGTTTTGTTTTCATGCTTATTATCAAATCCTAAAGGTTTTTCATGCATATTTTTTTAAAAATAAAATCACATTTTTATCATGTTTTAAAAATAAAAAATTGATATCATAACTAGTTTATGGATTATCCATTAGGATTCTGCCAAATTACCAAAAATCCCACAACAATGAATTTGTTTAATTAGTATTAAGAGTGTTAGGATTTAGTTGTAGACTTTAATATTTGGGGGTATAAAATTACATTATAAAGTATACCCTTAGCTATTAAAGATACAAAATAGAAAATAAATGTGATGCTAAATATAGACCTTAGAATAGTTAAGATTGAACTCAACAAGATAAAGACTTCCTCACGAAGGGAGATCTGTTTTGAACTTTATATAAGACCAATGGATAGAAACATAATGTAGAAAAACAATCAATCATCAATGCAGCTTATTTTAGGTAGGGTGTACTGAGAGTGATGCGTCTTTCTCTTACACAAACTAGTCTCCTTACCTAGGCTCGTAGACTATAGGTTTCTTAGAGATTATGATATTAGGTGGTGACTCATTTAAATCATAACTTTATGATTAAACCCAAGACCCTTTCAATTCCAAGAGGTAGCTCCGTCATTCAACGTCGTGCACGTCACGACAAAAACAATGACACACACTGCCCCATGTGAGAGGAGACGCCTTGACATTTCCAATGTCATTGCGGAAGCTATTATTTGGACATTGAAAGATGCCGCATCGACCATCAAAATACCGTGGGTTCCTCCCACCTATTCCTACATGTGTTGCATGTGCCAACCAACTTGATACAAATTAGCAAACATCACCAAAGGATCCATTAGAGGTACTAATTGAATTTGTTATAAGGTCTGAAACTAAAAGGATCTAAAAGGAATTTAGGATGATTTTGGATATTTGGATTAACAAGGAATTTAGGTGAGAAGTTACTATATAAGTTTTGCTATTTATTTCTTTATGATTTATAGACTTCTCATTTAGTAAGGATTCTTTTTGTTTTTTAAGCTTTACCAAAACTAGGTTTTAGAAGATGACAATGATGAAATAACACAGAAACTAAAAGATAAAGGGATATAACCTGATTTTAAAGCCTTGATTTGATACCAATTGATGTGAACCCTGTGGATATAAAGATCCAGAAACTCATAGTCAAATTGACCCTTCCTATGAAAGCTAAACTTATGCTTATGATTGAGCTTAAGACAATGATAATTTGTACCTATACACCAAGACTATAAGTAACCAACCCTCGCCCAACACCTATAATCAAGATGTGAACAAGAAGTATAGAAGACATTATGAAGCTTGGTTAATTATTTGATAAGTTAAAGTAGTTCCATAAGGAACCAAGAGTAAAAACAAACTCTCACACACAACTTTTATTTATATCTACCTCTTATTCTATAAAACCTAAATACAAGCTAAATAACACTATTTATAATAGGTAAAAACATCCTAAATAATAGTAGGTAAATAATAATAGAGTTCTTAATAAAAAAAGGAAAAAAAATCCTAAATCAACTAGAAAAATAATATAATTCTCGCATAATATCTTCTTGGTATCCTATTGACTTGAGAATTTACTCCAATATAAAACAAGACCTTTTAAAACTTTTGGAAAAAAATCAACTTGATCCAAAGATAGGATTGAGAATTAGAAAAACAATAAGCTCAAAACCATCTCTAGTGCCCTTGAATGATATGAAAATCTTGCCAATGAGAGAAAAAAAAGGCACAAGTTGTTGACTTGGAAATCCTTGCCAAAATAATCCCAATTGTTGCCACCTATGCTTTCCTTAAAAAAAAAGGAATCCTTGCTAAATAAGAAGTCCATGAATCATAAGAAGACAAATAGCAAATATCTTACAACAACTTCAAGCCTAACTTTAAACACGTCATTTTCTCTTTGGATGAATTACTGAGCCTACATAATGAATGAAAAACTTGAGATGTCTAATTTTGCAGCCCAACTGAAATTGCAACAAAATTTCTCTTGTAGCTTCAAATATGGCCCAAAAAGTACATAAAGATGTAGTGTTATATATTTCCAACTTGTTAATCGAAATATTTAGAATCAGACCAATTAATCTCTCTTGGATCCCTTGAGTTTCAAATCTTGTAATAGGTCCAATTAGTACCTTTAATGGATCATCTACTAATACTCGTTGATTCATAACGTTTTTAAATTATATGAAGTATCAAATTGCCCCTTGATTAACTTGATAATAACCAGAAAGCAAGGATGAAAATATGAAAAGCCCATGAATGCTAGTTAAATAAAATTTGTTTTTAAATATAATTTAGTCATTTCACTATACTTTTAAAAATACGAGACATACTTGTTCTCGATCAATTTAATAACGACTAATGGACTCTGTAAAAAAACTATATTTTCCCCAATAGCTAATTCATCGATTGTTTTTTAGAACGGTAAATTGGTCATTAAAAATGATTTAAGTTTACTAACATTTGAAATAAAAGCACTTGAAAAAAAGGCATAGGTTTTCCACTTTTCCTACTGGGGTCAGATAGTTTGAAACAGCAAAAATTCTAAAGCTAGCCGGCGATCCGTGATCAAAATCAAATCAAATTTAAGTTCTTCCAATAATCTATGCATCTATTTTCATGCAAATGTTACCCTCCCAAATGCATGAGATTTAGGATATTAGATGGTGAGAACCAAAAATATCAATACCATATACGGCTGTTAGCAGCTGCCACCGAAAGGTCTATCTATTAGAGTGGGGAGAAGAGAGAATTGATGTAATAAATTTGGTAGCAACCGCCCACAAAACAGACAAACTCTTCTTTCATCGAGCAAAGGCATTTAAAACCTTAATATCCAACAGGAAAGGAGGTTACCTGTGTGATATCGATACCTCATTATATGTTCATGAAAAATTTGCGAGCAGAGTCCCCCAAAATCTCTCTCTACGCCGGAGGTATTCTACTGATTAATCATGAAAAGTACAGCATTTTATTTAATTTATATCTACGTTTGAGTGATCTTACATGTTTCTGATTTTTATGACTCTGTTGGCTAGTGTATTTTATAATAGATTTTAATTTTTTTAATAATAAGAGATCAACTAAGACTAATTCCCTTCTCCAAGTGATCTTAAAGACAAACTTACCCTTTATAATATATTTAAAAAGAAATTTAATAAATGTTTTCTAGTGTTAGAAGGGAGCATACCTTCTAACCACCCTCCAAGGTATTTAATAAAACATGTTCCGTTTGCTTACCAAACATGTAGCTTTTCTTACATTTGTTTTATTCACCACTGAAGTACAATCATCATTCCCATAAAAAAAATACATATCTTTGAACAAGGTTATTTTAATATTTTTATACGGTATATTAGTTATTATTGATTTGTTTGAGAATATTTTTATCTATTCAATGTTTTAATGAATAGTAAAATAACCAAAATACCTCTAAGAGTAAAAAAATAAGTAGTCTCAAGTAGGGGTATTTAAGTATTTTTGTTTTTCATACGCAATAGAATTACACATCTACCTTTAAATGCAAGACATTGAATTCATTATAGTAAGGGGTTTTTAGGTCTTTTAGCCTCAGTTTTTTTGTTAATTGTAAATTTGGTTAAGGGTAGTAAAGTAATTTACCTTTAAAATAATAATTTTATGTTTGAAAAGTTGTTGGCGTTGGAGCCACAGTACTTTTGGGTAGAGCGGGCGATGGTTTTCAGCGATAAAAAATGAGTTTTTTTCATCTCAATTTATTTCTTGTTATCTCCTCTTCTATTATAGATAGCGCATGCTCTCCAAATGTAGTCGGTGTATCGCTGGTGACCCTCTCTTTTTTTACTTCCTTCATTTCTCTCTCATACCTTGGGGAATATACTATGGTCCTTATTGTTATTGTTATTTCAGATTCAAGCCTTTTAGTTTTGATTACTTTTTTAAGTCATTTTTCTTTTTATTGAAATTTTATTTGTTTTCAATTTAACCCTTGGTGTTTAATTTGTATATATAAGATATTTCGGTTTGGTCCTTCTACTTTTAATTTTCTTATTTTTCTCATTTTCTCTTATTCTTATTCAAAAAATCATGGTTCTAATACCAAATACATGTTTTGTTTTTTTAAAAAATAAAAATAAAAATAAAAATAGATGAACAAGAAAAGGGGATTTTAACTAAAGATATATGTTTTTTTATAAAATTTAAATAATTAAGATTTTGATAAACATTTATTCTAGTCATCCTATAATTAAATGAAAATAAATTTTAAAAATAGCTCCATAACATCAAGCAAGCATTCTAAAAAATTGTATTTAGCATAACTTTGCTCCAAGTTAAAATAGCTACATTACATAGAATTAAATGAAAACAGATTTTAAAAATAGTTCTATAGCATCGTGTGAACACACTAATGAATTGTATCTAACTTCACTTTGCCCCAAGTCGAAACAAAAAATCATATAACATTTTAGCCCAAATGTAAAGGATATCATTTGCTATAAGGACATGTTTGATATAGTGTTATGGAGCATAAAATGTAATAACTCATTATATTCCTATGTTTGGCTAATTATTTCAAAAATTATTCTTTTATGGATGAATGTCGCTTGAATTTATTCTTGATGGATCAACATATTTTATATATGTTATTTTTGTTTAAAGCTCATGTTTAAAAGAGGTAAAGACATGGCAATAACCCAGAATACATAGGCATGGAAAAGTGCCAAGCCTATATAACATGGGTCTGGCTTGCTTCCAAGCCCAACATCCTTAAGTTTAGCTACGTGTTGAGCCCAAATACATGTGAGTCTGGTGAGATGCTAGACCTAACATCCTTGGACTCATCTATGTGCTGAACCTAGGTACATGTAGGGCTGACAAGATGCCAGACCTAATAACCTTGGACTTAGCAACACGCTGAGTCTAAGTACATATAGGTTTGACAATATACTAGATCTAACATCCATGGGCTTAGCTACAAGCTGAGTCCAAGTACATGTGAGTCTAATAAGCTGTCACACTCATCACCATTGGGGTTGGGATCATTCCAGGTCCAAATGCATATATAACTAACAATTATTATAGGTCCCATGTTGGGTCACAAGACTTTGTTTGTTTAAGATGTTAAAAGTAAAGAATAATCATCTCTCTACATCCTTAGGTATATGAGAGTCTCCTAAAGGCTTGCCATATTTCCATCAATATTAATATTGTGTAAGAGATATTTATCCCTCGTCAATAATATCAAAAGGAAAAAACATTTCAACCCCTCCATTCAAGCAACATGAAAAGGTTTAGCGGCTATTTATACCCCCTAAACTATTTAGGCAATGAGTTTATATTTTTCTATTATTCATTTTTCACACACAAATAAAAAACAAACACTCTTGTTTTTAGAATTTAAAGGGTATTTATAGGTTAAGAAATGTACTTACAAACATAAACATAAACATAAACAAAAACCAAATGACAATCAAAATCAAATCAAACAAGCAAACAAGCCATATGGACTCCTCTTTTAGGTTAAGAAATGTACTTTCAAACCCTTAGAATAACTATTGCCTTTATTTGCTTTTCTTTGTAAAGTTTTGTTTCCGCAAATTTATTGCCCTTTCAAAGATGAAAAAACCTTATTTTAGGCTCATAAACCTTCATAACTAGGGTATTTTCTTAGTATTTCTCTCCTTTTTTTCTTTGTTTCTTCCCCCTCCATTCAACTTGAACTTCCAATGGTATTTATAAGTTTTTTCTAGGGTTTTTGATGGATTTTATCTAAGATTGATCAAAGTTAAGCTCATTGATTAAATGGGAGAGTTCTAGACAAAATTTCACAGTTTGAACATTTGTCCTTCAATGGTTTTTGCAATTATGGTTTTGGCCTAGGTGGTTTTCCTTTGCTTGGAGACAAAGGCATGCATTCTTCACCTTTTAATCTTGAGAGAATGATTTATAGCCCTAGATAAGAACCCTTTAGGATCTATGAAGTGTGAGCACACAAAACGGTTAGGTGGTTTTGCACTAATAGGTATATTAGTCAAGGCTAACTGAGTTGGCTACTTTCGAGGCTTTATTGGAGCAATTCTGACATCATCATCATTAAAGACCACTTAAAGTTGCCAGAGGGGGTGCATATAATTTTTTTGGATCCAATCTTATTCAATTTGAAGGTTTGTAGCTCCATATTGACTTGTTTGAAGGTGTCAACTCAATCAGTCTAGAATTTGAAAATTAAGTGATGGCTGATTAGGAATAATATGTTAGGGACTTTTATGGAAGAATTAGGATGTAAATATTCAATTTCATGGAAATAGGGTTGTGGAGGTGATGTTCCTCTTTTATTTGCAAAAAACCGCATGTCATTTGGTAGTCTAGAACTCTATAACAAGCTTTTTGGAATGTGCCACTCATCATCATGAATTACCAAGGAAGAAAACAAGTAGAAGCTGAATGATGCGTCGTCTGAGTTAAATCCCTGAAAATTAGGGTTTTTAATTTGTGATTTAATAGATTTCATTTTAGTCCTTGTTCTTCTAAATGCTTTAAATTGCACCCTTAATTCCCTCATATACTCTTAATTTCATGCAATTTCACCCTTGCTAAACTCAATCATCAACCCTGGAGTTTAGTTTCATTTTCATCTTGGATCTTGGTTTTTGATATATGCATTTAGAACCTTAATTGACCATCAAAATTTTAATTTTTTTCAATTTGGCATTTAGAACCTTAATTGACCGTCAAAATTTTAATTTTCTTCAATTTGGCCCCCAATTTGGTCGATTTTAGCCTTTGAAGTGTCGCGCCTTTTACGATTTGGTCTTTGGTTTTGAATTTATTCAATCAATCATCTAATTGGCTATCAAACTTTAAATTTTTTATAATTAAGCCCCTGATTTAACCAATTAAACTTTCCAAAGTTCAATTTTAGTCTCCAAACTTCAATTTATTCCAATTAAACTCAAATTGACTCCAAAAAAACTGATTTTCCTTGCAATCAAGTCCTTAATAAAATTGATTAAGCCTTCCAAAAGCCTCATTGAGTCCTTACTCATCCAAGTTGTATTTCTTTACCCCAAATAAAAATAGTTTCACCAAATGAGTCTTTTGTCAATTAGAATTGGGTCGTCAATTTTGCCAATCTTGTACATTCTAGTCCTTTAAATTTTTCACTTGTCATTTTGGTCCTTCATCACCAACTTGGGCAATCTTCTGGGCCTTTTTATGTTTATCCTCTTGTATTTTTGGATTTTTTTTCTATTTTTTTCTTGTTTTGATAGTAAAAAATAGGTAACAACATAAGAGATTCATCACCCTAGGTTATCTTGTATATAAAATGCTTGTTTCATTAATCAAGGGTAACAAATTGATAAATATTTGATATAATATAAACTATATGAAGGTATTTATATGATCAAGTAAGGATTCATCACCTTAGATGAATTAAAAAAGATATTCCATATATTCTCGAATGATATTGATTGTGAAATATATGTGCAACATGGAATGCTTTTTGGAAATAATTTCAAATCTTATTAAGAGAATCAATAACTATGCTGTTGGGAATAAACATGATTTGATAAAGCATACACTTTTCATACTCAAGTCAAATCAAAACTTTTTTGATAAATGAATAACATTTACACTACGAAACCAATCATTGAAAATATTAAGTCAAGTCACATGATTTTTTTAACATTTGGGGGATCCTGACACGTTGTAGATGCTAAACTTGATCTTCAAATATAAATTAATTAATTTGTTAAATTGATCATAAGTTAAATTATTTAACTTTTTTTTGTTAGATTATGATTTATATTTAAGTCAACATATTAGAAACCTAATGGTTCACACACATTAATAATTATTGGTATGAAATTAATGATTGATCAAGTGAAACTTGATTATAAATACATTTAGAAATTAAGAACTAGAATGTAATTAATACACAAAATTATAATTTTAGATCTAGAAAAAACAAGGAAGGACTTAATTGCATAAATTTCTAATAATTATCCTCAAATAAAATATGTGATATTTTGTAGAAGGCAAAGTGATATTTTATCATTAATAGGGACATTAGGTTTTCCTCATAAATAGTATACTATATCTTATATTTTTCTTAACAACACCAGAAATACATGAACACACCTATACAGATAAAAAAATAAAGAAAATAAAAGAACTAGAACTCAAGGGATGACAATCACTCACTTATAAAAAGGTTTAAGAAATTTCTAATTTGGTGATGCATATGTATTATTGTTAGATATTAAACAATTAGATGACTTGTGGTTTGCAATAACTCAGCTTAAAAGAGTTGATCAAACCCTAGAAGGAAGAACTGATCTTGTGGTAATCTTCACACAAACCCTAAACAACCTTTATTGAGCCCATTTGACATTGTGGTAGCGGTTGCTTTTCAAAGTATTTTTCACTTGGAAATGCATAAAAATATTTTTTTTATTTCTTAAAATTTATTTTTGACATCAGCACATCAAAACGATATAAAAACAAACAAAAAATAATTTGTAGCTAAAACAATTTTTAATTTTTTTCAAAAATATTTTTGCACTACAAAAACAAATGGTACCATTATCTAATAAGATCTTTAGGGCTCCAATTTTTTTTTTAAAATATCATTTCTACTATTTTCATATCTTAAAAAAAAAACCAACACCTTAGGCTTTACGGATGTAGGATGTGAATGCTTCAACTTAGGTCAAAGGTGTTGTATATTATTGCTTGGTCGAGTGAAGGCATTAGATGTATAAAGGCTATTACAATAGGAGTTAATGTCAAGTTTAGGTTATTGAAACCAATTGATTAGAGTCAAGGTCATTTTATGATAAAATCGGTTTGGTCTTCGAGATATAGTGACCTATATAGAGACATCGTGTAGAATAGTAAATATTGTTGTAATTTCAATGAAGGTTCTTCCACACTTTATTGATAGAAGTTGTATGTTATATACAGAGTGGTTGAGGGCTAATTTAGGAAGCATTTAAATGGTAGGGATAAAGTTATGCAACTGTTACAATATACAACTATAGAATTCAACCTTAGAATCAGCTTTAGCTTCAAAATATATAATTAATGACATAATATTTGGCATGATTTCAGGCTAGACATGCTTTATTTTGGTTAGAAGGATCCATGCATGCTTCCTTTATATGCCTCCGCAAGATTGAGCTTCCATCGGCAAGACCAATCTTGTTACGTAACAATTCATTGCATTGTTTTGACAATGGCTTTGTTAACAAATTAGCCATTTGATCTTCAGTAAGTATATGTTTGACTTGAAGGCTTCCTTTTTGCACCAAGTCACGTACAAAGTGGAGGTCGATTTGAATATGTTTCATTGGCGAATGTTTAACTGGGTTAAAATTAAGATGAGTGGCGTCGAGATTGTCACGTAACAATTATGGAGATTCTGAGATTAGAAACGCTAGTTCTTTGAAAAGAGTGGATAGCCATATTATCTTGGATGCTACAGCAGCTAGTGCTCGGTATTCAACCTTTGTTATGTATCATGCAACTACTTTTTGTTTCTTTAAGCTCCAAGAAATGGGGTTAGATCCTGGAAAACTAATATATATAGAGGTTGACGTGCGGTCGTCTATATTGCCAGCCCAATCAGCATCGAAGTAAGTCTTTAATATCAAAGTTTCAGCTCTTTGGATATGAATAACATAGAAAATGGTTTGTTTTAAGTAGCGAAGAAGCCTCTTAGTTGTTGTCCAGTGATTTATAGTTGGCTTGTGCATAAATTGAGAGAGTTTATTAACAAAAAATGAGATGTTTAGATGTGTTAAAGAAAGGTATTGAAGGCTGCCAATGATTCTACAAAACTCTAAGTTGTCCATAGGAACAATCTGGCTCGAGTGGGAGTTACTTTAATCCCCAAGAAAAAATAAAGAGAACCCATGTCATTGAGAGAAAACATAGCACCCAGCTGCTTAATAATGTTGGCCACAAAATTTGAATTATTTCTAATAATGACAAGATCATCAAAATAAACCAGGAAATAATAAAGATTTGAGTTTTGGCTATAAATAAAGAGAAAAGAGTCTACCTTGGAATTTTGCATACCCAATTGAAGGAGGACATTTTTTAGTGCTGTGTACCAAAACTATGGGGCTTGTTTAAGCCCGTAGATCACCTTTCTTAACTTGCAAACATGGTTAGTTTTGGACAAATCTTTGAACCTCAGGGGTTACATCATAAAAACAATCTCATTTAATTCATCATTTAGAAAGACATTGTTGACATCCATTTGCCTTAAATCCCATCCATTCATGACTGCAATAGATAATACAACTCTAATAGTTCCTGGTTTAACCACAAGGCTGAAGGTT
>Ga0325400_1004746_pt1 | contig 12648 bp, 5 predicted proteins | sample PopdelMetagenome_2_FD_205662 | JGI IMG/M metagenome (GOLD analysis project Ga0325400, IMG submission 205662) | Populus deltoides microbial communities from Bellville, Georgia, United States - Xylem-PdKOR-R1 | ecosystem: Host-associated > Plants > Phyllosphere > Stem > Wood/Secondary xylem...
AGTGTAAATTTTCTATGGAAAAAATCCAATTTATAGAAGAACTAGGATTGGGTATAAACCATACCATTTATATTAAAAGGTAAGATTGCAACGGACAATTAATTTATAATTTATTGCTGCATGCTGAGAGCAACGACCCAAGTAATTAATTGGTTCCTGCTTCTGTCACCAGTAAGTAATCATTCTTCTCACCTTTCATGGGAACACTAAAAGACAAGTAACTATGGTTTCTCCATATTTTTTCTGACGAGTTATTCTTGATCTCGTGAAATATACGTAGAAGCCTAAAGAGTGAAAGCTTGAGAAAGCTGATTGAAAGTCCATGAAATGAAAAAAAGCTGATTTATCCGCGAAGGAGAGAGTGGTGAGCTTAAGTGTAATCATAACCATGAGTTGGCATTTATATTAATTATTTCAAGATTTAAAATTCTACTGTGAAGCCATAATTTAACAATCCAACTCCTATAGGTAAATTCAAGCACCCAAATGTAAACATGAAAAGAAACCGAAATTACCTATTCATCGGTTTGCGTTCAGGGCCGGAAGCATGTCGTTACCACCATGAAGGTGGGTGACTTAGCCAGAGATGAAGCAATCTCCCTTGATGCTTCAATCCTTCTCAATTCAATCAGCCGCATACCAGGTTTCGTTATTGCCTCAGAGTGATTAGCAGCATCACTCTCACCTTCTGCCCTGATAATCGCAGCCCTTCTCTCCTGGTCAGCCCTCGTGACAACAAAGATATAGGACCATTAAATGGAACAAAAGACATGAGCTCAAAACTGTAAAATACCCATTCTTGGAAATCAAATTTTCAGACTGGACGGTTTAAGAAAGAGGATTGATTAACATTACTTGTTTTTGCAAAGGTTCCAATATTTTATTAGCGATGTTCTCTCTCCGCCACACACATATGAAGGCTTTTTTTGGGGGGGGATGGAGTGGTGCTGCAAATAACCTGCTATGCTAGCTGAGGTAACAAACTTGACATGGAAACCAGGTGAAATCCAGGTCTGTTGAGGTAACCTGTTGTTTTAGATTTAGATTGCATGCAATTTTATATAATTAAGGTTATTTTGTAATAAAAATCAAAACAAAATCCTAACATGTATTCTAATTGAATATTATACTTAAACTAAAACAGTATAAGGTATTTACTTGTAGATTTTTATTTAGCTAAAAATTTATTTTTCTTGACAGTAAATTATTTATCGTTAAGATTTTATTACTCATATTTTAATGTAAATAAAATGATGTTAATAAGCCCAACAACATTACCCTATTTAATTCCACTTTAAAATAAAATTCACAAACTCAAATGAATAAAACTCAAGATTTTTCTATAAAAAAACCAAGAATCTTGAACTCTAGAACAAGGCAAAACAACTAAGCATAAGTGGAGGCTTTAGAAAATGAGAAGACAATAAAGATGAAGGCAAATGGTTGTTCTTGGTTTACTGAACCCTTTTTCATATTATTTATACAACCAAAATTAATGTAGCCATAATTAATTTTCAGAAAAATTAAATTTTTTTTGGATTTGAAATCTTACATTTTATGTATAGATAAAATCATTCAGATTTTTTTAAAAAAAATTCCAAACTCTTTATTCACGAGTTTAATAAATAAATGAATTGATAAAAAATAACTTTTTATGAACCAAAAAATTATTTCATAACAAACTCAAATTCATGCCCGCAATAAGTTGGTAAAAAGCAAAATTAAGACTTGAAGTTCAAGTCAAGTCAAGTGTATATGACTTAAGTTTAAATTTATTTTTTAAAATTAATTTATAATTTTTTTAACTTTTCACCATATAAACTACAACAGAATTTTATATTTTTTCAACATATAATAAATGGATTTAGGTTTCATAAAAAAACATTAACCAAAAATTGTTTTAGATTAATTTTTTATTTATTTATAATTTATTTTAATCATGTTAATATTTCATGTTAAATAAATTTTATTGAAGAATAATTTTAAAAATGAAGTTTTAACCCCATTTTTAATTTAACATAAAAAAGTCTATGAACCATGTTATTAAAACAAATTTCACACAAACTCCACCTGGCAAAGACCATTACCGGAATCTCTGGATAGTTGGCAGAGGAAGTCACCAAATATTACAATCACCCGCCCTTCACCACTATGTGTAATTTTTGCTGTCTCAAGTGCGCAAGCCTTTAGATCTTCTTCTGTAAATTGTTTAGTTTTCAGGAACAATGAGCTGATTCTGAACATGAGGAGATATAACCACTCAGACACCATGCCTATTAACTTCGGACCATTTTCATATGACAAGGGGAGAGGTAAGGTTCCACAACATGTTTTTGTTTATGTTGATATTGTAGTATTAATTTGTACTTGAAACCACTTATTTTAGAGAACATGGGCAACATGCTTTCAAAAGATTAAAATCATTTTCTAACCTAAAATATTCGAGTTAATTATAATAAAAACCAACTGGAGAGGGACCTCCTGATATATTATTTATTCATTGGAAAAGTGGTGTTTTTTTTAAAAAAGAAATAGTTTTTCTTTTCAATTTTATTCTTTAAGTTTAAGTTTAGTAGGATTGAGCTTCATAAATAATATCAAAGATGCATTTTTTATAAGGTCAACCCAGTATTATAACTCATGTCGTAGGTTGGCGGGTTAATCCGATTAACTCGGTTTTTTTGTCTTTCTTTCAATTGAATTTTAATCTCTCCTTTAACGTTTGATTGGTTAAAAATTAAATTTTTAATTTGTTTTTGTTTTCTTTGTACGCGTTTATCTTAGTTTTATTATCCAAATTACGAGTTTGGTTGACTTAGGTCAATTTTTATCTTATTTTTAATTTTTTTTTAAATTTCATCCTTCAACATTAGATTTATTGAGAATTAGGTTTCATAATTTGTTTCAGCTTGCATTCTATGAAATTATTCCGATCTCATGACCTGGGTCAGGAGTTTTGGCAAGTTAACCCGAGTTAGCCTGGATCTCTTCTTATGTTTTTGTTTTTAAATTAATTTTTTTCAACTTCATCCTTCAATATTAGGTTAATTGAAAAATAAAGTTCATAATTTATTTTGATTTACATTTTATGGTGTTATCCTTTTTTTGTGACTTGAGTCACGAGTTTGGTAGGTTAATCCAAGTTAATGTGAGTTTCTTTTCTATTCATTTAATTGGATTTTTTTTTTAATTTTATCAATCAACATTAAGTTGATTAAGAATTATAAATCATAATTTGTTTTGATTTATTTTCTATAAGGTTATTATAATTTCATAACTCAAGTCGTATATTTGATAAGTGAATCTACGTTGACCTAGGTCAATTCAAAATTTTACCATCACATTTTTTAAAAAATAAATAGATATTATGCTGAATTATTTTTAGTCAAATTATATATTTTTATCGACTATTTAAATTGTATTTGAACCTGTCAAATCAACTAGTTCATAACACATGATTTAGCTTTTTTTATATATATATAAACAAAATTAACTTCATCTCCAATATACCATGCACGAATAATCTAGTAAAATCTAAACATCACTATAATGTTTGGTAGAAGAATATATTAGAATATGTAATAATAGTGTGATTGATAGATAAAAATTATGATAGTGATATATCTACTCCACGACTTATTATTTCCACTCTATTATTTTCTATAATGACTAATTAATATGTTTATATTTAATATGTGTCTTAATTACTCTATGATTTTAAATTATAAAATAATAAGAAAAAAAAAAGACTATACACAAAAAAACCTATATTTCAAGAGCTTTATTATGTTCAATTGGTTGAAATTTTATAATTTATAAAATATATTTTTTAATAATATATTTTGAAGGATCTAACTTGCAAAATAGAAATTGTTATCTATAGTTACTACACTTTCTGGTTCCTAAAATATTTCTTTGATAGTGAAATCATTATAACATAAAATAATATCAAATTATTATTAATAATTTTTTATTTATAGTATATGATCATTGGAAATAATAATAATAATAAAAAAGATCATGATTCATTGAATAATTATTCACAAAACTCAAACTTAATTTTAAGTTTGTAAGAAAAATATTATATATGACTTATATTTTTAGAAAATAAAGTCATGAATAATTAGGCATAATTTACTCTTTTCTTTCTCTCTTTTTTGAAAATAAATAAGGGACATTTTTAAAAAATTTACTTTGAAGAATTTAATTAAATAAATAAATATTGAATAAGGTTATTCTTATATATATATATATATATATATATATATATATATATATAAAGATGGACCAATCATCAAAATACTTTGAGAAATTGATGGTGTTTTATGTTTTGATGATCTTTTAAAGGAATACGATAATCAATCATTGCAATTTTAGAATTTGATTTTTTTTTACTAGGATTGATACTACTTGTCGTTTGTTTGTTATATATTAGGGAACTTTATTCGGAAATAAAAAAAATTAAAATATATTTTGTACGGTGAATGGATCATAGAAACAAAGCCGAGATACGTTGGGTCTCTTGAACAAAGCCTGGATATATTGGGTTTCGGAGACCAAAACATGAGGGTACCACTACCAACTACCAACATCAGCCTACAGCTAAAGTCCATTTCATACCTTAAATTGATCTAGAACCAACATCAATTGAGAGTGACTACTTTGAAATTATATGTAAATTATATGCAAAGTAAACGTAAAAATTTGGGGAGAATGATATTATTTAAATTTTTTTTTTAATGAAATGGCATACTTTAACCTTGTCGCATTTCTGAAATGTGACATTAACTAAAAATCATGCTTCTAGAGCGCGATATTAACTGAATATCGTGATCATAAAACGCAATATCAATTAAAATTTTAACATATCAAATACCAACAACACACAAATGCTCCCCCTTTATCTCTAAAAAAACACCCACTATCTCCCTCAGATCTCTCTTAAAAAACTCGTTAATCACTTAGATTTGGCCCTTAAACAACTAAAAACCGAACACTTCCTAATTTTAAAGTATCATTTAATGTTTTTATATTGAAAATCCACCATTCCCTTTGCTGCCACCACTGTCATTGCTTCCCCAACCATTCTTGTAGTTTTATAAGCAAGATAAACATACTACATTGCTATTAATTTGTATTTAGTTTGGTTAAAATCAAATAATTATTTAAGTTGAATTTAGAGTTTGTTGAATTAATGATAAATTAGTTAAAATACATTTAATTAGAGTTTATTTGATATAGTTGAACATTTAATTAAGTTGAATTAATGATGAATTAATTATTTCAATTAATTATGTATTGTGTTTAATTTAGGTGAAGTTTTCGAATTAGAAATTCTATGTATATTGTTAGAATCAGCTAATAATATAGCTAAATACACACATATGTTCATGCAATAAAGCATAAATGTAGTTGAATTATGATGAATTATATGTTTCATTAAATTGTTGATAAGTTAATGAATTTAGTATTTTCATTGTATTAAATTAATTTGTGATGAATTTGCGTTTGATTTAATACAATATCAATTGATAATGTATCATGAAATTATGTTTAATTTTTTGTTAAGTTTACTTTAACGTTAAATTTTGAAAATTTAATTGAATTTGCTATGAATTTTGCCAATTAGGATAATGCAATTTAGTTAAAATTACATTAAATTGACTAGAATCTATTTTTTTTTAATAAAATATCTAATAACATCTTTATGTTATATCATTACGATGACAATATTGTTTCTGAAGTAAACAGTAGTATCATATAAAATAATGGGAGTAGTTTGTTATTAACTGGTAATTTAGGCATGTCGTATGTGGAAATGAAAGAAACCATTTGTCATGGACATGGGTGGAATTATAATGATATTGATGTTGAAATAACTTGGAGGTGTCAAATTGGTGAACAATAATATTATGCTATATCGATTGTGTATGATGGTAGTTTTAAGACAATGATTGATTCTTTTATTCAAAATGATTTGAAAATAATGATATTGTATATGAGTAGCCAACCGAAATTTGTGTGTCCCAACTTCTATTGGTCTTTCAAATTTAATTGATAGAGGTAAAAATAGTTTATTGTCGGATGATTCGCTATAAAAAATAGATGATACTATGTTTGACAATCATTTTTATGATAAAAATATATTTATCTATTCTAAACCTAGTGACAATGAAGATGATGTTGATGATGATGTTGATAATGATGATGTTCACACAACGAGATAGATGCAACAAAAGGTCATACACATTATAGGTGTGGCATATGCAATGATACAAGGCATAATAGAAAAACATGTCCTAATCGACAACGTATGTATAACAATTTGTTTGGTCATGTTATGATATATTACGATATTTTTTTAAGCATATTAAATTTATACAATTTCACATCAATCATAGGTACTATTACACAGGACGTCACGCATTTGATGTATTAGATTGTCTGCTCATATTGAGCGTCCATATTTGGATGATGATCAGGGTGAGCATTACTATGAGCATGAAGAGCATGCCTATGGTATTAATGTAGAGCATGAGTATGAGCATGCTAAGTATGAGTCATAGATGCCTACTGGACCCGCCAACACTTCTATTCCACGGCTACAAGATCAACATCGATCGAAAGATGTATTCACTGGCATTGTAAGTATATTTAATATTTCAATTTATGTTTTATTTAATTATCATTAAATGTTATATTTTAAATAATTATAATTAAATTTTTGTGTAGGATGAGACCCCTATTTACTTTCGTACACATAGGTTGATGTGACTACATGAGCGAGTCTAGCCATTTGTGGTCCAAGCTGGTTTTTTGTTTGTCAGTTGTCTTGGCCACATCGAGCTTGAACCATGCACTAATTGAGCGATAGAGATGTAAGACATACATGTTCCATCTTAGGCATGGAGAGATGACATCGACACTATAGGATATGACGATTTTGCGTGGATTACCTATTGATGGACGAGCAGTCACGTCTACTGGTGTTCATAATAGGATTGTGCTATGTGAGCAATTGTTTGGATTAGCACCCCCTTCTTCTGAATTGAAGAAGGGTAGCATACATCTTAAGTGGATTAAGAAGACATTTTCGACACCACCAGACGATTGTGACGAGGAGGTCTTGCAAAGTTACACAATAAATTATGATTAAAATATGTTGATTATTTGTTATGATTGCATTAATTATTATGATGATTTTAATTCTTTTGCAGGTATACCAGAGCATATATACTCCATCTGTTTAGTAGTGTATTATTATTCATTGACCTTACATGAAGATTTATTCCTTTGCTTTATTTGACACTCCTTGAAAAGTTCGATGTTATCCTCATATATAGTTGGGGATCTACTATATTGGCATCCTTATACAGACATTTATGTCTTGCATGCATGAAGGGGGCTCAAGAGATTAGGGACTGTTTGCTACTTCTACAAGTATAAAAAAAAAATCTGAATAACTATTTAGATTTGAATGTTTTCATGCATAAAAAAATTAACAAAATGTTTTTATTTAATAATAGTTATGGTCATGAGAACATATCCATGTGGAAAGGCCCTATATATCAATATTGTCGGATATGATAGTCCGAACTATGAGGGTTACACTTTATATTCCACTAGGATGCATGTATTGCGATGTTATTTTTGCAATTATATACATTTATATTGTGTTCTTAAAACTTTGAAAAAATACAATTAATCTAACATGTTTTTAATGCTAGGTGGTATACTAGACGAGTTTTTAAAATAATCCAGCACATGTGCTAGCATTTTATTAGAGTGAGCTCGATAGACAACATGTTATCCAGGTATTTTTTTTGAACTATTTGTTAAGTAAAACAATTAACTGCATCAAATTATTATTATTTGATATTCATTTAACTTATAATCTACAGGTCATTTGGATACCTTACTCGGAAGAAAGATTATCCGTTGCTCCAGTTGTTTGCACTAGCGAGATGGATATATGGACAACAGTGGTCCCACTAATATGTTTTGAGATGGTTGAGCTACATTGCCCGGATTGGGTAATGTGACAGTTCAACTATAGACATCACTTTCCAATCAATATTAAAACGAGTAATGCTTTGCACGCCATTACTTGTAGGGGTAAAAATAATGATTATGACTAGTTAAGCTGATATAATGCTTATGGATCACACTAGGATACACAGAAGAATGAGATATTTACAGAGATGCATCCTATGATTACTAATGAAGACTATATGATTTGGTACATGAGTATAACATGACGGGTCATTACTCTAGATCCTAAGCAGGTCCCTCCACCTAGATATATGCAGTGAGAAACATGCTTAGTGGATTCAACATCACGTAAGTAATAAAGTCTTTTTATGATTAATATATGTTAACCGTTGACTTTTATGTATTTATCTTTTAATTTAACATTAATATTTTATTAATATTAGGTTGGCTTCTTATACGGGAGGGTCAAAAGGTCACATATTATCTTTGTAGTACGGATAAAGAAAGCGAAGTTCACATCGTAATGTCTCGATGGTTAAATTTTTTTCGCCCTAAACTTGAAACCTTTAGAGAGAGGCTAACTCTTGATGATGTCGTGGCCAAGGACGAGGCCACTCAAGCAGGAGTAGAAGTTGGATCTATTCATGTTATAGATGAGCTCGGATCATTTAGTAGACGACGTAAATATAGATAGATAAATAAGTTGTGTTTATATGTTTGGTGATTACTTGAATATTGTATTATTGAATTATTTTATATTCATTTTGCATGTGTGTGTGTGTGTGTTGCATTCTTGGAGTTATTTATAATTATGAAATATAAGAATATATTGAGTTTAGTTAGAATTTGTTGATTGTGGTTTTTTTCAGGTTTTTTTTAATTTTTTTGGTATAGTTGTTATATAGAGAAAACTCTATTCAAATTTTAATAAAATTATAAATATTTTAACTCTCTAAAATAAAATTTAGATTAACAAAAACTATGATTTTTAAATTTTTTTAGGCTTAAAACACGAAAATGATCTAAAACCTTGTAGTAGCCAAAACGGTTAGATTATTTTAACTACCATGTAACCATTTTATCAAATTTCTAATTATTTTTAAAAAATGATCTCCTTGAAAATGTTATGATTTAAAACTGCAATATTAAATCAGATGTCGCGATTATGTATCAAATATCATTATTCTAAACATGATATTACTGAATATTACGTTTCTTAATAATGATATCCTCAAACTACACTATTTCAGCATATTATATTTTGAATAATCCAGGCTTTCTCGAAACCAGACAAACCGAGCTTTGACATGTTCTAAAGCAGCTGTTGTTGGATCGGTGTATACCCCAAGAAACGTTGCTGACCACGGGTCCACACGCTTTAACATATGGGCCTGGCTTGTACTGAGCTCAGATAGATGGCAGAGACGTCGTCGTTTCAAACAACAGTACACTGTACTGATAAAAGAAGCATTGACCAATAACCATATACATATTTATATCAGTGGTCACTGCGTACCGCATGGTTGCCGATTTGATGGGAATGTGTAATCCACCACCGTCACTGCTCCTACCGGGGTACGAGTAGGAGTAGGTGTAAGGTTCCTAAAGAGGTACTTTTTTTGGTACTTGAGATTTAGATTTGGATAGGTTGACCCCACGCGCAATTTGTCTGAAAACGACAACATCACGAACGACATGTAAGCTGAAATTACTGTTACCGAGATTGCGACTTTTCAAACGTGAACGTAATTTTTTTCCTAACACCGATTGCTAGGCGGTGATTAGAACAGTACAGTGTGGGGTTAGCCACAACAACTCTCACGTCATAAGCGGGGAGATTATTGTACTGCTGCCTTGGCATTGGCAACAAGATGCAGGTTCGACGCTAGAACTGGGCGGAATGAAATCACATGCCAAGCTCAAGAGGTTATGATGATGCTAATGTTAATTCCTCTTAGAGTTAGGAGAGGGAGAGTCTAATTCATCGTATAGGTTGCTTAATTTTCTTATTCTAGCGTAGTTTGGTGACCTGCTTTATGACATTCCCAAGCAGAAAGGTGCTGTGAAAGCATTCAATTAGGCTAAACAATTTTCTTGGGAGGCCAAAGTTATGATATTACGGAAATTCTAAAGACAGAGCAACTGGTTTTTGAAGGATGGATGTGAAAAAATCAGGCCACATTGTATGCATGGTGTTGAGCATTTGAAAACTTACGGAGCCTACCTATGACTGCATTCAAATCACTCACAGATATCAGTGAATTTCCATTCAAAGTCGTCAATTAGAGGGTGAATGCACAAATTAGAGCTAATCTTAAGGACGTGAATAGGATTGTAAGAAAATAAAAATCCATCCCAAATTGCAAATACACGAAAAGTAAAGTACCTAGCCAAAAACCATGGATGAAAAAGAAGTAACAATGGAGGAGAAGTTGAGACAAGAAACAACTCTATGCTAAGAAAAAAAGAAGCCAGAAAGCACGCCGCTGGCGGCTGGTCGTCCGCAATAGCCGCTGGTGTAGTGGGCCCATTAAAACCTCTACTCACTGCCATGCCACATGTCATCTATCCAAGCCTGCACCGCATCTAATCTCTTAAAAACTCTGGCTATGTCACCGTACGCCCTGCTGTCACCCAAAACCTCGCGTGCATGGTAGGCCATTTAACTATCCTTTGACCAAAACTCAACAATCTCTCTCTCTAGGCTTATAGGCTTATATATTGAAGCACGAGCCAGCCCAAGCGTGCACAAATGCATGCGCTCTGTGAGATCCCGACGGTGATGCGATGCGATGCGTAGTTGTAATCTTAGTGGTAGGGCGTGTTTGGAAGTTATTCTGATTTTGTTTTTTATTTTATGCTTTTCACGAGCGTTTTAAATTTGATAAAATATCAATGTAATATTTTTTTTTATAATTTTAATGTTTTGATATTAAAAATTATTAAAAAAAAACTATTTTCAAAATCACCATCATCACAATCTCGAAACAAAAATAGTCGTAGTGCCTTCCCTTCTTTGCACGCTCATCATTTGTTCTGTTTCTTTTGGATCTCTAGGATTACGCCACGTTTTCTGTGACATTTGATCGTGTGGTATAGATCAGGTGAGGAGGAGGGGCACGGGAGAAGCAGGTACGCTGATGTGGAAAGATAAGACGGCGTGTTATTTAAAAGTTGTAAGTCGCGTGTAACACTTTTTCGCATAAAGTCTGATGTTTCTTACTGTATCCGGAGATTTGGTGGTCGGAATTGGAAGATTTTCTTCTTTTCTTTTTTTCTTTTTCTTTTTTATTTTATTTTAACTTCTTTTAAAAAGAAAATCGAGATAATTATACTGGTACGGTACCAGTAAACCTGTAAGTCCTTTGGAATTGTTTAATTTGGATATCTGGGTCATTATAACTGATCGACTAATTAAAAAAAAAAAAAACATAAAGGCAAAGGTGATTTCACTGTGTTTACACAGAAACATTTCGTGGAATGATATCCATGACTTTCTTAAAAGAATTAATTATCTTGAATTAGGGATATTTTTGTTTTCTCGCACACTTTATTCATAGTTATATATTTATTTAAGGGTATTTTTATCTATTTAATTTTTTAATAAATAATAAAATAATCAAAATACCCTCAAATCAGAATAACTAACATTGTCCATGTTTAAATCTTTTTTTATATATAGTTAAATTACAAATATCCTTGAAGCCAAAAAAAAAAAAAAGAAATCAGGGGTATTAAGGTAATTTTTTTTTGTTAAGTGTTGGTTTTATCCGGGGTAATAACATCGTTTAGCATTTAATTAATTTTTTTAAAATTCAAAAACTCATTGGCGCGTATTGTGCATGCACCAATGCATGAGAGCTGTCTTGCACTTTGGGCAGTGCATGCGATGACTCCCGAGAGTGGAAAAGATGCTTCCACCATCTTATTTTATTCTTCTTCATCTACTCTTTCTTTTTGGGTGGCGCATGACATCTTACGGTAGATGATTTATCGTCGGTGAACCTTTTTTTCCCTTCTTCTCTCCTTTCTACACCGAGAAACGCACTTTAGTCCTCGTTGTTATTGATGTTTCAAATTCAGCTATTTTGGTTTTGATTGTTTCTTTTTTCTTTTATTAAAGTTTTATTTATTTTCAATTTAATCCTTTAATTTTAATTTGTATATATAATGTTTCTCGATTCGATCGTTCTACTTTTGATTTTTTTCCTTGTCTCTTTTGTCAACGTTTAATTTTATCCTTCAAATCAAACTTATGATTTTTTTTTCAATAATAATAATAATTTTAATTTGGTCCTCCTGGTTTGATTTCTTAATTTTTTTTCTTTTTTTTGTTAATTTTTTTTATAGTTTTCAATTTTATCATTCAAATCAAGTTTATAATTTTTGCTTTTTCAATAATAATAGTGGTGGTGGTGGTGATAATAATAATGATGATGATGCTACTTTTGATTTCTTTTTTTTTTCTTTTTTCTTTCGTCAAAGTTTAATTGTATCCTTCAAATTAAGTTTATGATTTTTATTTTTAAAATAATAATAATAATAATAATAATTTCAATTTGGTCCTTTTAGTTTGATTTTTTATTTCGCCCTCTTTTTCTAAAAGTTTTATAGTTTTCAATTTTATCATTCAAATCAAGTTTATGATTTTTTTTT
>Ga0325400_1004751_pt1 | contig 12645 bp, 13 predicted proteins | sample PopdelMetagenome_2_FD_205662 | JGI IMG/M metagenome (GOLD analysis project Ga0325400, IMG submission 205662) | Populus deltoides microbial communities from Bellville, Georgia, United States - Xylem-PdKOR-R1 | ecosystem: Host-associated > Plants > Phyllosphere > Stem > Wood/Secondary xylem...
GAGCAGGTCGACGCGGCCCCCGGTTTGCTGGTTGCCGAGCTTCGTCACGGGGCTAGCCGGGCCTTGTCCCTGGCGATTATTCCGCTGCCCACCGGCGCCCCCATGACCGTACGGGAAGCCGCGATTCCGTTTCATTCTTCCCTCATTGCGGTCTGGAACGGACTGGCGCTGTACCACCGCTTCGACAACAACCGGCTGCCGGTGCCAACGGCGATTGGCTGTCTGGATCTGCAAACGGGCCAGTCGCGCTGGGAATGGCCGGGGCACTCGTTCGTGGGAGCCGATGCCCGGACAGTCTGGACCCGGCGCACCTCGCTGACGAATGCCAGCCTCCCGACCCTCATTGGGTTCCGGCTCACCGATGGCGAACCCCTGGAAGAAGCCGGCGATTTACCCCAGAGCCACAATTCGCGACTGCATTTTCCCGTTTCATACGCGGAAACCAGCTCCTACTGGCCGGTCATCAGCCGTTTTCTGGAAAGAGTGATTAAACAACCCGTGATGCATTCGGTCGATTACCTGGAGCGTGGTGATAAGATTCTTTTTTCGTATTATATTCACGAAAACAACCAGCCACTCCGTTCGTCCTTATTGATCATCAACCGCCAGCAAACGCAATGGCTCCACCTGCCGCTCCCCGGCGGGCCGCCGACCGATCCGGCTGATCCCGAATCGACCCATCCCGTTTTACTGGGTAATGGCAGCTTCTGCGTCTGGCAGGAGCAGGTTATTGTTCTCACCAGTCCAAGTCATATTCGTAGTTATTATTTGAATCCAACGTCATGAAGCGATTGACGCTTATTACTTTGGCTGGTTGCTTAACTAGTCTTTTAGCCCAGGCCCGTCCGAACGTCCTGCCGGATTCACTGGGTGTTGAAAAAAAGGGCAGTAAACTGCTGGTCCTGCACCGCATCGAGCAGGGTCAGACGCTGTTTTCGCTCGTTCGTAAATACAAAACATCTATCCAGGCCATTCGGGAAGCCAATCCCGGCATGGGCGATAATGTCCGCTTCGATCAGGTCGTCCGGGTGCCCGTTACCACCTTGTCCCGCAAAGAAGAGAAGGCCATCACCAAGGTGATCAAAAAAGAAGAAAAAGAGCTGAAACGGGAAGAACGTAAGGAAGGCGCCCGTAAGGAAGACGCCAACAGCGGCATTCACCAGGTGGAAGGCGGTCAGACGCTCTACAGCCTGTCGACCCGCTACGGCGTTTCCCGCGATGAACTGCGCAAATGGAACAATCTGTCCGACGACCACATTACCATTGGTCAGGCCCTGATCGTGTCCGAAAAAGCCTGGCGCGTCCGGGAGCCGTCCGCCCGCGAGACGCCGGCCAAAGTTTCTAAACCCGCTACGCCCCCCGCCAAACCGGAACCCAGCCGGACTGAGTCCGCACGGCCCACCCGCGCCGATTCACCCAAAACCGAGCGCCCGGCCACTCCGCGAACCCTACCCAGCCAACCGGCCCGCGAAGAAGCCGAGGCCGAACCGGCGCGCCCCGCCAGCCCCGAGCCGGCTCCGCCATCGGAACCGCGTCTGATCCGACCGGGGGATACGGGACCGCTGCCCAATCCGGGCGCCAATGCCCGCAAAATAGCGGAAGTGGGGCTGGCTGAAATTATTGACGATTCGGATAATATGAACAAATACCTGGCTCTTCACCGCTCCGCCCCGGTTGGGACCCTGATTCTGGTGCGCAACGACATGAACAACCAGTCGATCTGGGTTAAAGTCATTGGCCGGCTGCCGGATACCAGCATTAATGATAAAGTCATTGTTAAGATTTCGGCGCGCGCCTTTGAGAAACTTTCTCCGGCCGATCGTCGTTTTCGTGCTGAGGTCAGTTACTTAGCTCCTTAAATTGCTGTTACTCTGTTTATGGAAGAATTATCAAAAGCCGAACGCATCGCCCGTCGCCGGAAAGCCAAGGAAGACCAGATGAAAGCCACTACCGGCTACAAGGTCTGGAGCGTCGCCTTTACGCTTATGTATCCTTTTATTGCCGTCTTCACGGCTCTTTTTTCAGTCGTTGTTTCTGTTTTTTCGGCAATCTCCCAGGGATTCGTTTGGGTCCTGAGCGGAGGTAAAGTGAAGTAAGTGTCCGAATCAGTGCCATCCGTCGATTACACCCAGTGGGCCGAGTTGCTGGACCAGAAAGTCGAGCAGTACAACCAGCCGTCGTTTATTGCGAAAGACCCCATCAGCATTCCGCATCGCTTCCGGCAAAAGCAGGATATTGAGATCATGGGTTTCTGGGCGGCTGTGCTGGCCTGGGGACAGCGACCGGTTATCCTCAAAAAGTCCGCCGAGCTGATCGAGCACATGGATGGTGCGCCGTACGACTTTGTGCGCAACCACCAGGAAAGTGATCTAAAGCGGTTTCTGGCGTTCAAACACCGGACGTTCAACGCGACGGATGCCCTTTACTTTCTGCATTTTTTCCACCAGTATTACGCGCAGAACGATTCGCTGGAAACCGCGTTTAGGCCTCTGACGCCGGGCGCGAATGTGCAGTCGGCGCTCGAAGCCTTTCACGACCGCTTCTGCTGCGACCCTTTTTTTCCCGAACGAACGCGCAAGCACATTGCTACGCCCGCCCGCAACTCTTCCTGCAAACGGTTGAATATGTTTCTGCGCTGGATGGTTCGGCGGGATGACAAAGGCGTTGACTTTGGCTTGTGGACGAGCATCCGCCCCGACCAGTTGGTAATACCCATCGACGTACACGTCGGTCGGGTGGCCCGGAAGTTAAATTTACTAACGCGCCCGCAAACCGATTGGCGGGCCGCCGTGGAGCTGACCGAAACGCTCAAAAGCTTTGATTCGGCCGATCCGGTGAAGTATGATTTTGCGCTTTTTGGGCTCGGTGTCGAAGGCGAAATGTAAATTTAAGGGGCTCGTTTGCTCGAAAATTTAACCTTTTACGGCTTTTTGGGCTTTATCTCTTCGTGACAGGTCCTTAATTTTCGCGCAACGAATCCATTAAGCCATGCCTTTTGAAATTTATCATGAACCGTTCGGTGTTCTAGCCGAGTACTTTATTCAGAATACCGCAACGGGTGAATACATCAGCGTTATCCCCGCCCACGGTGCTATCCTCCGCCGATTAGTACTGCGGAAAGGTGACAAGTTAAACTCACTGCTTAAAACGCCGGACTCTCAGCAGGCGTTAGCCGCCAGCGAAACGTACGCCAGCGAATTCCTTTTTCCATTTCCGAGTCGCCTGCGCCACGGTATCTATACGTTCGAAGGAGAAGCCTACACGCTTCCGCTGAACGATACCAAACGAAACAACGCCATGCACGGCTTTGTGGCCGGTCAGCCTTTCGAACTGGCGGGGCAACGCATTACCGATACGGAAGCGACGCTCACCCTGATCTACCGGCACGACGGCAGCCACCAGGGTTATCCATTTCCCTTTGATTTTCAGGTTAGCTACACGCTGGCGACCGGCCCCGAGAGCGGCCTGACGGTGCAGTACGAAGTACTGAACACAGGAACCAAGGCGGCCCCGGTTGGCTTTGGTTGGCACCCGTATTTTACGCTCAATGGCGAGCCCGTTGACGCGCTGACGATCACGATTCCGGCCCAGCGGAAGATTGTTCTGGATGACGCCATGTTACCTGCCGGAGAAGAACTATCCGGATTAACGGGCGAGGTTTCTCTCCACGAACGGAATCTGGATGCCGCCTTTATCGTCGACGAAACCCCGGAAGCTGGCGTGACGACCACACTGCGTTCCGCTCGGCAGGGCCTGCAACTGAATCTATGGCAGGAAACCGGCCCCGGTAAATTCAATTATCTGGTTGTCTTTACCCCGCCCGGCCGCGACAGCATTGGCATCGAGCCGTTGACCTGCAACGTCGACGCGTTCAACAATGGTGAGGGGTTGACGGTGCTCCAGCCCGGCACGACTACTGTCGGCACGTTCCGCATCTCCTTGTCTTAGTCACCAGCCAGCCGGGGCTCGTATCGAAAGGCCCCGGCTGGCTACCAACCGGTATTCACGTCAATTTATAAATCAAATTTAATGCCCTGGGCCAGCGGCAACGCCGTGCCGTAGTTGATGGTATTGGTTTGCCGACGCATGTAGGATTTCCAGGCATCAGAGCCGGATTCACGGCCTCCGCCAGTTTCTTTCTCGCCCCCAAACGCCCCCCCAATCTCAGCCCCGGACGTACCAATATTCACGTTGGCAATGCCGCAATCGGAACCGGCCACGGAGAGAAACTGCTCAGCTTCCCGGAGATTTAACGTGAAGATGGCGGATGACAACCCCTGCGGTACGCCGTTCTGCAACGCAATGGCTTCGTCCAGCGTGCCGTATTTCAGCAAATACAGGATGGGGGCAAACGTCTCCTGCTGAACAATCGGCGTCTGACCAGTCATCTCGGCAATGGCCGGACGAACGTAACAACCCGATTCAAAGCCGGGTCCTTCCAGGACTTCGCCGTCAACGAGCATTCGCCCGCCCTGCTCCTTAATCTGAAACAGCGCCGACTGATAACTGGCCACCGCCGATGGATCAATCAGGGGCCCAACGTGGTTCTTTTCGTCCAGCGGATTGCCAATGTGCAGCTGGCCGTACGCCTTCGCTAACCGCTGTTTCACGTCTTCGTAAATGGCTTCGTGAACGATTAACCGGCGGGTACTGGTGCAGCGTTGACCCGCCGTTCCTACGGCGCCGAACACAATCGCCGGAATGGCCACGTCCAGATCGGCGTGCTGGGAAACGATGATGGCGTTATTGCCACCCAGTTCGAGCAGATAACGGCCCATCCGGCTGGCTACCGTCCCGGCCACAATTTTCCCCATGCGCGTCGAGCCCGTGGCCGATACCAGCGCCACCCGGGTGTCGGCGGTCAGCCACTCGCCCGCCCGGCGGTCGCCCGTGATCAAGCACGAAACCCCCTCCGGAATATCGTTCTGTTCCAGCACCTCTTTGATAATCTGCTGACAGGCGAGGGCCGTCAGGGGCGTTTTTTCGGATGGTTTCCAGATGCAGACGTTACCGCAAACCCAGGCAATCATGGCATTCCAGGACCAGACGGCCACCGGAAAATTGAACGCCGAAATGATCCCGACGACGCCCAGTGGGTGCCACTGTTCATACATTCGGTGGGCCGGGCGCTCGCTCTGCATCGTCAGGCCATAAAGCTGCCGCGACAGCCCTACCGCAAAGTCGATGATATCAATAATTTCCTGCACTTCGCCCAGGCCTTCCTGCAGGGATTTGCCCATTTCGTAGCTGACCAAGGTACCCAGTTCTTTTTTGTAATGACGGAACTGCTCCCCCATCTGCCGAACAATCTCCCCCCGTCTGGGCGCCGGAACCAGTCGCCATTCGGCAAACGCCTGCTGGGCCGTTTGAACCACTTTTTCGTAATCCTCGGCCGTGGTTGGGTGAACCTGAGCCACGAGTTTACCATCAACGGGCGAAACGGACTGGAGCAGTGAATTGTCCGTCGATGCAGAATGCCAGAACGCCCGCCCGGTACTCGTGCCGGCCATAATGGGCTGGGTCTGTAATTTTTGAAGGAACTGCTGCATGGTTTTGTTGAGTAACGTTTACTTAAAACGCGGATAACCCTTGAAACTAGCCACTAGGTCTTGGCGAACAAACCCAAGGCCTATTCGATTGGCACAGGACCAACCGCCGGGACAACGGCCGCCAGGGCCGCCACCAGAGCCGCCAGATCAGCCGCCGTATTCCAGACATTGGTCGAGACCCGGATGGAATCGCCCCGCACCGATACGCTGATGTGATGGTCGGCCAGCGACTGTTTGACGGTCGCCATGTCCACACCGGCGGGCAACCGTACGCCAAAAAGATGGTTGCTGCGCCAGTCGGCCTCTTCCATCTGGTAACCCAGACGGGACAGGGCCGGAATAGCATCGGCAATCACCGCCCCGCAATAAGTCTGAATGTTGGCGACACCCCATTCCAGCAGTTGGGTCATGGCCGCGTTGAGCATCGGTAACAGAATAAAATTACTTTGTTCGCCCATGTTGTAACGCGTTGCGGCCGGTCGGTATTCGCGCTGGTAGCGGGCCAGTGAACCAAAGTCGTCGGAGCCGACGCGGTTGATCCAGTTATTTTCGATGGGTGCTCCGTCGTCGAAAGTTTCGCTCCAGTACGACAGCGCCATGCCGTAAGGCCCCAGCATGGTCTTGTAACCGGCCGAGATCAAAGCGTCCGGCTGCACGACCTGCACATCAAACGGCAACGCCCCCATCGACTGCGAGGCATCAACAACGAGCCAGGCGCCCACCTCGCGGCTGCGCTGCCGGATGGCCGGCAGATCAAACAGGGTGCCATCAGTCCAGTGCACATGGGGCACCATCACCAGACAGGTGTTCGTGGTGATACTCTCCAGAATGTGCTGATTCCAGCGCCGGCCCCGCTGCAAACTGCCGTCCCCGGTTTCGGCGGTTGGCGGATCAACGGTTTTAATGACGACTCCTTTTTCGGCGCATACTTCCTCCCAGGCATAGACGTCACTCGGAAACTCCTCATAAATGAGTACGATTTCCTGTCCCGCCCGCAGTCCGGGCTTTCGGGCCAGGTTCCTGGCGACGGTCGCCATGCCGTAGGACACGGACGGAATCAGGGCCACCCGGTCGGGGTCGGGGCAGTGAATGAGCTGGGCAAAAAGCGCCTTGGTTCTGGCCACGTCCGTGAAGAAGTCGTTGGGGGTTAGCAGGTGCGGCATCGACTTCCGCATGATCCCCCCGATTCCGGCTTCCATCGCCTTTTTGAGGTTGGGGCCGGTGGTCGCGCAATTGAGGTAATGAATGCCTTCCGGCAAATCAAAAAGCTCTTTCTGGCAAGTCAGCATACTGGTATTGTTGATGGAAAGCGAAGTTAACGGATTGACCGATGTTACTAAAAAGTGTTTAAATTACGACAGTGATTTTTTCATCCATTGATCATTTCCTATGAAAAAACGGCTATTTGCCTTACTGGTAGCGTTGGTGACCCTGCCCGCGCTGGCCCAGCCATCCAACCCGGGCGCGGATTTTATCCGACAAAATTACCAAAAGTACGAGTACCAGATTCCGATGCGCGACGGGACCAAACTGCACACCAATGTCTACGTGCCGAAAGATGCCTCAGAAAGCAACAGGTACCCTTTTCTGATGCAGCGAACCTGTTACAGCGTAGCGCCGTATGGCCCGGACAATTACCCATCGCGTCTGGGACCATCCGGAACGTTGATGCGCGACAAATACATCTTTGTGTACCAGGATGTTCGGGGGCGGTATTTATCCGAAGGCACCTGGACCAACATGACGCCTAACCATCCCGGCAACGGTAAAAACACGGCGTCCGACGAAAGCTCGGATACCTACGACACCATCGACTGGTTGCTGAAAAACGTAAAATTCAACAACGGCCGGGCCGGACAGTGGGGCATCTCCTACCCCGGTTTTTACACCATTGCCGGTGCCGTCGACGCCCACCCGGCGCTGAAAGCGTCTTCCCCACAAGCTCCCGTTTCGGACTTTTTCTTCGATGATTTTCACCACAACGGCGCTTTTATTCAGGCTTATCTTTTCACCTTTCCCGTTTTTGGTATCCAGCACCCAAAGCCGACCAGCGACAGTTGGTTTGCTTCCCAGATGATCAACACGGGCACGAAAGACGGCTTTCAGTGGCAGTACGATCTGGGTCCGCTCAAAAACGCCGATAAGTACTACAAGGACAATTTCTTCTGGCAGGAAACGGTCAATCACCCGAATTACGACGAGTTCTGGCAGCAGCGCAGTATTCTGCCTCACCTTAAAAACGTCAAACATGCCGTGATGACGGTTGGGGGCTGGTTCGACGCCGAGGATTTGTACGGTCCGCTGAACATCTACAAAGGCATTGAGAAGAACAGTCCCGGCACGTACAACACGCTGGTGATGGGGCCGTTCGGTCACGGCCGGTGGTCGCAGGAAACCGGGCATACGCTGCACAGCAACGTTTATTTCGGCGACAGCATTGCCACGTTTTACCAGCGCAACATTGAAGCGAAGTTCTTTAACCACTTCCTCAAAGGCCCCGGCGACGGCAAGACTGGTCTGCCCGAAGCGTACCTGTTTGATACGGGTCGCAAAGAATGGAAAACCATCGACAAATGGCCCGCAGCCAGCGCCCAGAGAACGAGCTACTATCTAGCCAGCAACGGCCAGTTGACGCAGCAGGCGCCGGGTGGTCAGGCTTACTCCGAGTTCGTCAGCGATCCGATGAAGCCCGTGCCCTATACCGAAGATATTCCCTCCACAACGGGTTTTACGCCGTTCAGCTACATGTCGGAGGACCAGCGTTTTGCGGCCCGCCGACCGGATGTGCTGGTGTTCCAGACCGAGCCGCTGACGGAGGATGTGACGCTAGGCGGAGAGATTACGGCCCGACTGAAGGTGAGCACCACGGGCACCGACGCGGACTGGGTGGTGAAGCTCATTGATGTTTACCCCGCCGATGAACCCAACCACGCTTATATGCCCAACAAAAGTGTGACCCTGAGCAACTACCAGCAGATGGTGCGTTCGGAAGCCATGCGCGGGCGCTTTCGCAATTCGTTCAGCAAGCCGGAGCCGGTTAAAGCCGGTGAAATAACCGACGTGCCGTTCCGGTTGCAGGATGTGCTGCATACGTTCAGGAAGGGCCACCGGATCATGATCCAGGTGCAGAGTACGTGGTTTCCGCTCATCGACCGCAACCCGCAGAAATACGTCGAAAACATCTACAAAGCCGACGTTTCGGATTTCCAGAAAGCGACGCATCGGGTGTACAGTACATCGGCCATCGAGATGCAGGTGTTGAAATAAGGGCGGTAAACATCTGGCCATTCTGGCGGTTGTAGGAGTACAACAAAGACCAGTCAACGCTATGGAAAACGATCCTAAACAATACCACGAGCCGCCCAAAATACACCATAATACGGAAACCGGCGCGGTACGCGATGAAGACAACGTGTACAATGCCGTGGGCGGGCCCGACGACGAAACCCTGGGTTCAACGGAATCTGAACTGAATCCGGACGACGCCATTACGAGTTCGACGGAAGAAAAGGAAGGTGACGTGGACGAGATTTCCACCGAATCCTGAATAGCCCTCACTGACTAGCGAAAGCGCACTTTCTAACGTGCGCTTTTACTTTTTACTGATAAACGGATTGCCCTTGACGTAAAACCGGTACGGCAGATCAGCGCCCTGCGTGATGCCAATGCGCGTGGTGGTGACCATTTCAAAATCGTGCAGAAACGGCCCGCGAATAGCGATGGGGCCGGTGGTCAGCGAAGAGAAATTGTGCTCGCGCTGCGTAATGCCCATTGCAATGACCAGTTTGCCGGGGCCACTGCACAGACCGCGCAGGCCCTGTTTGGTTGCCGGATCCAGATTCCGGCGGAGGCCCATCAGATCCAGTCCTTCGGTGGGTTCGAGCGCCCGAATCAGAACGGCCTCCCCCACGTCTTCCGCGCCGGAGACAACATTGATGCAATAATAGTAGCCGTAGATCATGTATACGTACAGCGTCCCGGCCGGGCCAAACATGGCCGCGTTGCGGGCCGTCTTCCGGCGGTACGCGTGGCAGGCCGGATCACCCGTCAGGTAAGCTTCGGTCTCGACAATAATGCCCGCCGTGGTCCCCTCCGGACTTTCGTGGACCAGTTCGCAGCCGAGCAGAAGCTGGGCCAGCGTCAGCGTATCGTGTTGCTCGTAAAAAGCGAGCGGTAGTTTAAGGGTATGGTTCATTTCGTAGTATGACTTACGCGACGGGTGGAAAGTTTTCGTTTTCGATTAATTAAGTCGCATCCCCCAACCAGCCGTTCCGCCTGTCTGTAGATTTGTTCGTCTCGGAAGCTCATCCTGGCTCCCTTTGGCTAAAACCAACCGGTGCGATTGCTCCTTTTTGATAAACTTCTGCCTTAATTTCTTGCGTCGGAAAATTCAATGCTTACTTTTGTTTAAACTTAGTCTAAATAGTAATACAGGGCCCATTCAGGCAACAGGCCGCGGCTATCGCTGGCGACTATTTGGCTAGACCGAACAGATAAACAATAAATCTTTTCAACGGATCGAAAAACCAGACCTTTATGGAACACGAACACCGGTTACGCACCCTGGCCGAGCGGGAAAATGGGTACGTGGGCTATTGCGCAGGTTGCCGCAGTTACAACATCGCTTACAAAAATTCACTGTTCATCTTACAGGAACAGGAGTATTGGTGTTACCGACAGGTGCTGACGGATCGAATTGGCATGCGGTCTTTTTTTACCAGCCACGGCAAGGAATGGCTTCTAAATACGCCGATGGCTAATTACTATATTCTGCTGAACGATGCCGAAATCGAGGAAATTAGTCAGATGATGGACGAAGCGAGTGTCCTCATCGAAGTCGGTCAGATTCTGGGAGCCTCCGCCGAAACGAGTTCTCACCCGGACGACATCCTTTAACCAACCGGTTCCGGTTTTCTCCCAATTCCTATGTTTGAGCAACGTATGTTTTCCCCGCGTCCGGCGATGCCGGTCAGTGTACCAGGCCGGACCATCGACATTTGCTTTAAAGGAACGGCCCTGACGCTTAGCCAGCAGGAGTTGGCCCTGCTGCTGAACTGCGGAGCGCCCGGCTGGCGGTCAGCCTGCTACCACATCGGTTTACTGGATGTGTGCGATACCTGCATCCGGACGGGTTTTCAGGGCCGGAGTCTCCAGATTACACTCAAGGAATACGACGAATTTCACCAGGTGCTCCAGGACGCTTACTTCCAGCTGGACAGCTGAGCGCCGGGGCTTTGATACGCATCGCTTTAGTAATACTTAGGTTAAGAACGAAAGTAAAGGAACCGCTCACTGGGCGATTCCTTTCTCCAATTCTCATCGATCATGCAGGATTCATCATTATTCGACACGGCTCAGGCCAAACTAGAAAAGTATTTAATTGCCAAGGGCCTGCGCCGGTCCTCGGAGCGTTTCGCCATTTTAAAGGAAGTCTATTCGCGCGATGATCACTTCGATGCCGAAGAACTGTACCATGCCATGCACGGAAAGGCTTATCCCGTCAGCCGGGCCACGGTGTACAACACACTGGAGGTTCTGCGCGACTGCGGTTTAGTCCGTAAACACCAGTTTGGCGAAGACGATAACATCAAAAGCCGGTACGAAAAATCGCTGGGACGCCAGCAGCACGGCCACCTGGTCTGCCTAAACTGCCACCGGGTCAAGGAGTTCTGCGATCCCCGGCTGCAGTTTATCAAAACAACGGTCGGCACTGCCCTTCACTTCGAAGTAGACTCCCATTCGCTGGTTTTGTACGGGGAATGCACCGACGAACACTGCGAAGCCCGGATGCTGGGCAGCGTCAGCGACGACATGGATTAATGCGATAGGCTCAGGCTGGAGCGGCACCGTCCGTTGTCCGCAATCATTCAGCTCATTAGCCGGCTGCCTGCCCCAATGGGTTGAGAAGACCTTACGCGTTCCGGTTGCCTCAAAAGGGCTTCTGCGGTACTGAGCCCCGGGGTCTGGTTTCTCCGGATAAAGACGACGGGCTTCCCCGCCAGAACATACACCCGACTTGGCGGTTTGGGTACTGTAGGTAGCCTACACGCCCATGAATTCGCGAAACTCATCCGGTCCATCGGTAACCGACAAATACCTCGCCCTAGCCAGTCACATGCAACAGGGCTTCTGCATCATTGAAGCGCTCTCTGATGCGGCAGGACAACCCCTCGATTATCGTTTTGTGGAAGTTAATTCCGCTTTTGAAACAATAACCGGCCTGGCCGATCCCGTGGGCAAGACCCTGCGCCAACTCCAACCGGTTTACGAACTACCCTGGTTCGACGCCTGTTCCCGGGTGGTCGCGACTGGTCAGCCCATTCATTTCGAGCATGAGGTCACCCGCTCAGCGGGCCGGGCCTGGTATGATGGTTTCGCGTTTCCTTTTGGCCCGGAGCAAACAAACCGAACAGGCCCTGCGTCAACGGGAAGAGTGCATCGCCTTTTTGCTCAAGCTCAGTGACGCCCTGCGGTCTTTATCGGACACGGAAGCGATTCAGGCAACGGTTACCCGCATCACCCGGGACCATTTTGGGGCCGACCGCTGTTACTATTGCGAAATTCACGAGGGAAAAGCCCTGATCCAGCGCGACGCTTCCCGGCCCGATCTGCCGTCCGTGGTTGGTGAGTATCCGCTACACAGTTTTACCCTGCTACAGACGGTGGTCGATGCCGGCCAGCCTTTTGTTGTGTCCAACGCACACACCTCCGAAATTCTGGACGAACCCATCCGGCAACTTTGTATTCAGCTACAGATAATTTCGTTTCTGAATGTACCCGTAATTAAAAACGGTCAGTCTACCGGCGTTCTGTGCCTCACGCAATGCTCGAGCCGCCACTGGGGCGAGCAGGAAATACAGCTGGTTCAGGAAACGGCGGAGCGTACCTGGCCCGCCGTCGAGCGGGCGAACGTCGAAGAAGCCCTGCGGGAAGAGTACCGCCGTAAGGATGAGTTTTTGGCCATGCTGGGTCACGAGCTGCGTAATCCGCTGGCGATTGTTGCCAATACCCTTGGTCTTAGAGCTGACCCGGGGCGAGGATGAGAGTTTGCCCTATGCCAAAGGCGTCCAGATTCTGACTCGTCATAGCCAGCACC
>Ga0325400_1004753_pt1 | contig 12643 bp, 11 predicted proteins | sample PopdelMetagenome_2_FD_205662 | JGI IMG/M metagenome (GOLD analysis project Ga0325400, IMG submission 205662) | Populus deltoides microbial communities from Bellville, Georgia, United States - Xylem-PdKOR-R1 | ecosystem: Host-associated > Plants > Phyllosphere > Stem > Wood/Secondary xylem...
ATTTTTTTATTATTTTTAAATTTCATCTTTCAACATTGGATTAATTAGAATTGACCTTCATAATTTATTTTGATTTGTTTTCTATAAGGTTGTCACGGTCTCATAACTTAGTCGTAAATTTAATAGATTAAGCCAAGTCGATCTAATATGCTGCGGTCTCAATATTTTTTTAAAAAATAATTATTTAATATGTTATCATATTAATAATTTTTTAAAAAATAATATTATCCAACATATATAATATTTTGAGTGAGTTGCAGTCTCATTATTAGAATTTCTATTTAAATAACATGTCTTCAATTCTATCTTATAAAAAACGTTTACTTTTTTTGATTCTCAATCTGATATTTCTCGAAGAATAATATAATTAATATTTAGTAAAGTTCCGTTTAGTTTATTAATTAGATTTCTTATCTCTAATATCCATTAATATTCTACATTACGTTTTATTTTACTTTAATTCATAGTATATAAGATACTAATATTATGAATTTTTATCAAGTCAAAAGTTCTTATTGTTTCTTCATAGCGGAATTGAATTATAAACATTGAAGCACTATTAATTAATGAACAATTCTGCATCGACAAACTCTTTAAATTCAAGTTCGATTCGAAGACTTTGAGATATATTATAGCCGAAATTCCACTCCTTAGTCTCTATGAAAATTATTGATTTTGAAATCTCGTATCTTATTCGTTTCTTTCATGCTGGTAGCCATTGTTGTGCTGCCCATCGATATTATTTCACAGGCAATAATAAATCATGTGATAGTGGATGAATCAGGCAGGTTTTTTGAGAGGACAATCAAGTCAAAGAATGCCATTGCCAGGCAAGTTAAAATGGGGATTAATCTAGGGTTTGCCACATAGAGCATAGCAGCTCCCTGATGCGTCACAAAACATTCAAGTCAAGTTTGCAACAGATCAGTTTAGTATTGCTTACCTTCTTATCAGCTCCCCTCTACTTCCCCCGATTGCTTTCAGCAGAGAAATGGTGTTTATCAATCTCTGTACATTGTCTTTCTATCTATAGATTTATTCTTTCCTGTATTTGTCTATATATATGCTTACTGCTTACCAGCGCCATGGTCTCCAGGAGATGCAGTGACCTTGAAGTAAGGTCAGTGACATCTGAACTAAAAAGTTATGTGGTTTTTAAGGGTCTCATTTTCTTGTAGGACCCTTCAGACTTACCTTAGGAGTCATACCTTGAGCCTTATCCAAGTATGCACATAGACTTATGTATCTGTGTTTGGAAGAGAAGAAAATGGCTGAGAAAGTGCAAGAATTGAAATTTTCTTGGCTTTAAAGCTAGAGTGTTGATCCCCTCTTCAACACTCTTCTTGCATATCACAGTTTCTGTTACCCAGTAAAAGACGGAATTAGATGATCAATATGCATATAAATATGTGGTCCAAGGAAGAGGAGTGTGCAACACTTGGCTTGCTGACTCAATACCATGGATACCCACAAGAGGATATTTGGGTTCAAGATCATATTTTTCGTATCCATTTTTATTCTTCTTAATGAATGTTTAAAATGCAGCAGCTTTGGTGTTATGGATGGTGACCAATGGGATACAACAGTGGAGGAAGTAGACAATCATTTGCCATCTTCTAGCTCAAGTCAAGGGTAACCATAAGCGAGGACTATATTTCATTTAATTTTCTGTAAAATGAGATTGTTAAGTTTATTACTCTGATTATTCAAATGTTCAGGGCCTATGAGTTGAATGGTGTGGGAGAAGATGAATGGCAAATGGTGGCCAAAAAAGGAAACCAGTTTGTGATCAATGACCAACCTTTCTATGTCAATGGATTTAACACATACTGGTTGATGGTGTTTGCTGCTGATCAATCTACAAGAGGAAAAGTCACTGAGGTTTTCCAACAAGCATCCTCAGTTGGTCTAACAGTTTGTAGGACTTGGGCTTTTAATGATGGCCAATGGAGAGCTCTTCAGAAATCTCCTGGTGTTTATGATGAAGATGTTTTCAAGGTACTGTTGCCTAGTTTTTGGGCTTATAACAGATGCAACCTCGCTAGGCCACTGATAGCTAGGCTGCCAAAGCTATTTTACTTTGCGTTCTTCACGTCTCATGATTTTTTTTTTTTTTTTTGAGCTGGCCTTGGATTTTGTGGTGAGTGAAGCAAAGAAGTACAAGATCAGGCTCATATTATCGTTGACTAACAACTGGGATGCATATGGTGGAAAAGCACAGTATGTTAAATGGGGAAAAGCTACTGGCCTTAATTTGACAACTGATGATGATTTCTTCTCGCATCCAACACTCAGAAGCTACTATAAGGCTCATGTCAAGGCAACTTTCATACCGCTGTCCCAAAAAAACTTATTTTTTGTGCACTCTGACATCGAACTCGGAAAATAATCCATTGACAGTTGGTCTTACAGTTTCTTTATTCATTGAATGCAGGCGGTACTGAATAGAGTCAATACACTCACGAACATAACCTACAAGGATGACCCTACAATATTTGCTTGGGAGTTGATGAATGAACCTCGGTGCACCTCAGATCCCTCGGGTGATAAACTGCAGGTTTGTTGTTCATCAACACTTGATTTTACATTAATCCTATACAAGATATTCTGATAGCTGGTAGTGCTTTGTGCCATCATTTTCTAAAGCAATTGAATGTTATTGTTTTTTTATAGTCATGGATAACAGACATGGCAGTATATGTGAAGAGCATGGATGCAAAGCACTTGGTAGAGATTGGATTGGAGGGATTTTACGGTCCATCGGCTCCTGATAGGGCCCAGTTCAATCCGAATTCATATGCTACACAAGTTGGAACTGACTTTATCAGGAACCATCAGGTTCTTGGTGTTGATTTTGCTTCTGTTCACATTTATGCAGACTCCTGGTAAGTACTCACTGCATCAACAATGACAAAAAAAAACTGACAGATTAAATTGTGCATTATTTCTGAGCGCATCATTGTTTGCATTGTGGCCTATTTAACTTTAGATGCAAATTACCTTTTCTCATTTAGGATCTAAACAAATAATTAAATCTATTGATGAAGGATTTCGCTAACAATCTCGGATTCTCATATCCAATTCATCAAGTCATGGATGGAAGCTCACATAGAGGATGCTGAGAGATATCTGGGAATGCCAGTTGTGTTCGCGGAGTTTGGTGTTTCTTCAAAAGACCCTGGTTACAACTCATCATTCCGTGACACGATGATTAACACAGTGTACAAGACCCTCTTGAACTCAACCAAGAGAGGTGGGAGTGGAGCTGGGAGCCTTCTGTGGCAGATTTTCCCTGATGGGACTGACTACATGGATGATGGATATGCGATTGTTCTATCAAAATCTCCTTCCACGTCAAACATCATTTCCCTCCATTCAACGCGAGTCGCAATCTTCAATTCCATGTGTTCGTGGAAATGCAAATGGGGCTGCAAGAAGAAGAATCCCTTAGAGGCCTTCTTCTACCATGATGATTTGTAAAAGTACCTCACCAATCACAACAGAAAAGGGAAGAAGTACAGTAGTCATGATAACACCCTTGTTTTATAGTACCTCCAAAAACATTAATGCTGGTGTTGTTAAATAAAGTGAATGGCTTAAAGAAAGAAATTTGTATTTCACAAGCTGTTATTGTATTATCTGCCAAGCAATTTTACGTCTTCCACCCTTGGTTTTTCAGTTCAAATTGTCTGTTACAAAGTTCTTCCTTCCCACTCTTTGTATTAGGTATCCACTTCCTCCGATTCTAGTAACTAGTATCAAAAACATATTCTGGCTTTCATTCTGCACATCTAAAGCTTAAAAATGATCAAGAAACAACAAACCATTCCACAAGTTAACATTCGTTAATCTCTTCGGCGTCTAAAACATGAAAACTATTACCCATGGTAGCATCGCTCGTGAAGATCATCTCTGTCTTCTTTGGCTGGTTAAAAGAGAGACTTGGAAGGAGGATTCTGTATCTACCATGTGCCACGTTGGCAGTGAACTCATCATATAGGCATGCATGGGACTGCATAATGGTTTGGATGATGTTTGTCAGGTTCTGGCTTGGTTTCGGTACTGGATATGGCTACCCTCTTCCCGCAACCTTAACAGCAACAGGCTTTTCACCCACCAGTTGTGCGATTCCGGGGCTAATGAATGGAACTTTATGCCCAGTTGTTATAGTCACCGCTGTTTCTAAGATGTTCTTTAATCTGACAGATTAATGATGTCTATCCTCCTTGTCTTCTATCAATTGTATTAGTTAAGGCAAATTAATGGACACATTGAGATCGTTAAGTAGCTTGGATTGATGATTGTTTCCAGCCTTAAAAAAGTTGCACAGAAACCATTATAAATTAATTTCCACTCAATTTTTCAGAAAAATAGCTTAATACTCGTGTTCTCCTCTGTTTGCAAATCGTCTCCAATATGTCTCTAGCTGTTTAATTGCATCTGTCATGTCCAGTGAACACGATGCGAGCACAGGCTAGTTAAGTTTTGCCTAAATAAAAAACCACAAGTTCTGCATAAATCAGATTTTGGAGTAATTGAGACATCAAACGCCTTTGCCATTACGCATAAGAGATCTACTTTATCTAGTTCAACTTCTTGCAACATCATTAAAGAAAGACATTGTGCTTTTTGTTATGAATCTTTTTCCCCTCCGCCGATTATAATTGCTGTAAAGCAGAAGTCATATTATCTGCTGAACCTTGTTCGTGCACTTCTCCATGACCAGAGGAATGGCAAGCAGGCTTCTAATTCACGTAGTAAACATTCAAATGATTGATTCAATGCCCAATTGGTATTTAAATTTCTCACCCAAGCATGGTATGGTAGACCACTAAAAGAGCATGGTACGTAGGCCTCATGCATAAATTGATTTTCACTTTGGCACTTATGGTTGCCGTGAAATTTATAGATCAAACGAACAAGATTAGCAGCAACTGGAATTAGCAAATTTTATTGCAGAGAGACAACATTTTGATTTTTGAAAAAGAAACCTCTACCATAATATGAAAAATCAATGAATGGAACTTTGGCCTTATGGCTGTTCTTATAGCACAAGTGCCACACAAAAATGAGAGAGCTATGTGCATAGAATAACAAATCAATTACCTTGGCCATTGCCTGCAGAAACAGCAACGCTCACGAAATAGTTAACAAGCAGTTCACAGTGGCGAGCCTCTTCCGTATTCTCATCATCAAATCAAAAGGAAACAGGATGCAACAGTTTGATATCATAACTTGGATTGTTTAGAAGAGTACTCGCTTGAGACTTTTATCATGCAATGAGAGCAATATAATGATCGAGACAGATGAGGCACAAGGTCTGAATAGGAGGAACCATGAAATAAATTGTTTCTCAGTTTTAGGAGGCCTCAACCTTTCAATCAACAAGAAGACAAATGGATGGTGAACAGCACATCTACAATTTTATTTCATTAATTTGTTGAATTTTTAGTGTTGGATGATTCACTACGTTCCACCCATCAGACAGGCTCCAGTGCTGTATATGATAGGCCTGATTTTTGACATGTTATGCCAAGAAAAAAAAAAACAAAGAAAAGAAAATGGAAAATTTAAGGGAGCAGAATATGGACTCACATCACCAGGAAGATATCTATTTGATTAAGCTAAACTTTGAAAGAACTGCAGCTGCCTGATCACCACCCAACAAGAAATAAGGATGCCTTAGCGCAGCAGCAGCTGATAAACGTCCCCTTCCAAGATAACCTCTCTCTGAAATCAATTTTGTAGCTAGATCCCACCCTCTACCCGAGTCAAGTTCAAGAATTGTCAAGTCAGGCCTCAATCGAGTGCTCTCCCTCCATTTATTCAAGTCATATCTAGCTTTCTTTATTTCTGTATTGAAATTCTTTAAGCCTGATACAGGCCTTAAGCTTGGTATTGCCATTTGCAGGAGAACAATCCCAGCAGAGTACGTATCAAATAGATCAGGACTGTTTAACTGCAGCAATAGTTGCAAATTTCATTTCAGCATACTAGAAAACTTCAGTTAAAAGACCAAGTCTGTGAGCAGGGTGAAGTGATCATATAAAGGCTGGCTAACAAATCAGATTAGAACCCAATCAGCATTCGATAAATAGATGTGCACATGGAAAAAGCAAACTTATAGAGCCTGTCAACAGATTAGATAAGAATTAGCGAAGGAAAGTGAAAATTTGATACATTTGGTTTCATATTTGGAGAAGAGATTAGACGGTACAGTACCTGCCATATAACTGGAGAAAGAAGGGCAGCAACCGGCTCAGGTGGAGGACTTGGTGTCTCCTCTGGGAGCACAAATAGTTCTGGTGGACAATAGTCCGGATCAAGCAGACTTTGGTCAGGTATGTAGTTCTTGCCAATCCGGAGGTCAGTGGCCGCCCCAAAATCTATGAGCTTAATCTGTCCCTTCTTTGTCACCACTAAATTAGCTGGCTTTACGTCCCTGTGAACAATCCCAGTATCATGGATTTTCTTAAGTGAAGTAATAATCTGGCGCATTACTTGCTTGATGATCAATGCACTTCGTTTAACAGAATCAACTCCTTGCAAGACACGCCCAAACATGACAGACTCTAAGTTAAAAGGGAAGTTACGATCTTTCATGTAATCACCAAGGGTCCGATCTCCCTACAATTGGTGCATGGGACAATAGTTGTATCATTAAATGAATTTAGAACTGTAAACAAATCTGTGTGCATCAAGATTGATTTGAACCAAAGTTTCAAAATAAACAAATGAAACTGCAAAAGTCCATTCCATCCAAACTCATATGTAAAGAACTCGCAACTTATTAGGGAAGTTAAATATAGAAAATACTTTTTATTTAGTTTTTCAAAGTTCTTGGAAGATTTCCAGCTAGGTGAGTACCTCAAATTTCCAAACAAGCCATTTTCCACCCTTTGTAAATTGGGAACTCGTTTGATCAGCAACAAAACTTCCAAGGAACTTAGCACATGTTTCAGGAGCTGCTCTTGACAGCCTGTAATTAAACCACTCCTCAACTTCGCCGAATTGTTCTGCCCCTGTGATTCCTACCTTCACCTGCAAATTCCCATTAATATCACCATCACTTCCACACATTCCAGATTGAATTACAAAGTTGATAATTCAAACGCAAGGAGGAGGGCTGCTATAAGAGAGAGAACTCATCTTTTGATTACATTTTCCTCTTTAAGAGTTAAAATTCATTGAATGTTCTAAGAATGATTATCTTTTGATTACATTTTACTTGTATTCTTTTATATAAAGAATAAAAGAACTTACCTTTTTTAGTATGACCTTTTCTTTGAACCTCTCATCCAACTGTAATGCTCTTCCAGTTCCCCTCTTCGGCACCTTCTCCTCTACAGTTGCATTCCTTGGAACAACCACCCCAGAATAGACAACACCAAAAGAACCTTCTCCCAATTTATCCCCAACCAGAAAATCACTCCTCTTCAAGTTCCTCCTTCCAGTCAAACTGTCCAAACCAAGTTGCAGAGGAGCAAGAAGGTATGCATCTATGGCACCTATGAGAATACCAGGCCTTGCAGTTAAATAAATCCATGCCACCCCAGCAAAAACCATAAGACCCCATTTCTGCGTATCTGACAGTTCCTCAGTAACAATCTGAAATTGCACCAACCCAGATTGAAAAGCTGGGAATTGGTCCAGTTGAAGAGTGTTCTCCAATAAATCATCTGGAATGTTGCCGAAAAATGCTTTACACCTGCCTGAGTTACTTCTCAAACGGTCAGTGAAAGGTGTATCATGATGCAAAGTAGGCTTGAAAGCAGAATAGCAAATAATTTTAGGATTATGCTGAAGTGCAGGTGTCATAGGTGATATCAGAGAAGCCATGCTGCTTCTTCAGCGGGGAGTAAGCTCTAATGTCAGCAAAGGCTGATCTTTTGCCACATGCCATTCACAAATTTATCCACTGAGAAGGAAATTCGTGGACAAAGATACAGCCCCTTTTCCCTGCCAAGTATATTCAATAAGCTGATAACGGGCCTGAGGTCTTGTTCTTCTCTTCGTTGAATAAGACGATTTTGGGCTTACCCATGACGTGATAAACTCAGAGCTTCGAGGGGCAAATGCATACCTTTTCATCGTATAAAATTCCAATCAATTTTGTTTTTTAGTCCGCATAGCTAAATATACGAAAAGAAAACAAGACCTTTAATTTACTCTTGAAAAAATAAAGATAAAAATAAAAAATCAGAGCATACTAGGAACTCTGGCAGTAGCTCTTCCAGTTTCTCATTCAACGTAGTTTGAGTTAAAATTTCAAAAAGACCATAGAAACCAGAGAATATTATCCACAGAGATGCCTTTTGGCTTCTGCAGAAGAAATGGCTTCTGTCCATAGGCAGAGCTTTCTTTGCAGCTACAATTCACAAAATGATACCTAGAGGCTTCCTAAATAAACCACTTCAAACTCGAGACCACATATCGTGGGAGATAAAGAGCGATCCGATTATGGAAAGAGGCCGCAGGCCTTACATATGCTAGTACAAGGGGCTGCTTTGTTGAAGGAAAGAGGACGCAGGCCTTACATAAGTGAAGTTCACAAAGGGATTCGTATTCATCTTAGGGCTAGCAGCTGGGGAATCTGACAATGTCATGTCAGTCCAACACTTGTCAAAGTTAGCAATGCAGTGCTTCCCAGCCACATCTGGACGGAAACTGGGTTGGATCTCCCTTGCATCCAATTTCTTCCAGTTGATTGCCTTGAACCACTTGTGTCGCTTAATCTCTTCACTTCCCAAAGGTCCACTTCCTAGGCGTTTGCTGGCATCCTTGTTGAGGAGCTAAAACAAAACCAAACAAGTTCACTTAGCTCTTTTAGTTTGTGATGAGCATCATAATTAGTACCTCACACACCACCCCCCCCTTCCCCCAACCCAAAACTCAGCACCGATTCAAGGTTGATATCACCGCAAGATTAACAAATAAAGAATTGGGTGTTTGTAAATCTTAATCCGAACAATTAAAGAACAATATGCCAGAACCAACATTTTCTTCTTACCTTAACCTTTAATTTTATTTTATTTCATTCATTTCTTTTATTTTGGTGCAAACCAAAACCAAAATTCAAGCCCTGTGCTAAAACACTGTTTAAGACATAAATAGAAGATGGGTATAAAATTTACCCCTTTCAACAGAGTGTGCGCTTCACTTGTCAAAAATGATGGCAGCTTGATCTTATCCTTGACTATCTTCTGTTGAATTTTGTCTCTGTTCCCACCAACAAAAGGAGGCTGCAAGAGCAAAAGCCAAGAAAGCAAACATAATAATTAGGCAACATTATTGATATAGAAAGGCTTGGCAGCCCTCATAGACACGTGTGTTCATACTTCTTATCAACAAGAAATAAGCTGCAAGATGAGGGGAAAACGGGGATTATCCCCAGTACCCAAAGTAAGCATAAAAATACATAAGATAGTATATACCTATGCATGCATTATAACAATATCTTATGTTTTCAAACAACATCCAAAACTTGCCATCTGAGCTTACCAAATTTCCTTTAATTCCCTTGGATCACAGACAAATGAAGAAAATGCTTTGCAAGCAGAAGTGTACACAAAGAGAAACCAGGATAATAATTTCAACAAATTATGAAAGCATCTAAGTGACAAGCGATTGTAAGATTTAGAAAAAGGAGGATAACACAGAAAAATTACATTGAATTTAGTGAAGAAAGCCAACCTTGCCAGTGAGCATCTCATACAATAGAATTCCTACACTCCACCAATCAGCCGCCTTATCATGGCCTCTTCCCTGAACAATTTCAGGTGCCATATATTCAACTGTTCCACACATTGAGTTTGATCTTGTATTTTCGTCGAATTGCTTTGCCAGGCCAAAATCAGTCAACATTACCTAGACAAAAGATTGTATAAAACATAACTTTTTTTGTTCAGAAAAGAATATGTTAGTGCATGTGCATGTGCATGTGCATAGAGGGAGGTGGGGAGGTAGGGAGGGAGGGAAAGGAATTACATGGCCATCTGAATCCAGCAGGATATTTTCCGGTTTAAGATCTCTATGCATGATGCCATTTGCATGAAGGTGACAAACTGCAGAAACAATCTCAGCAGCATATATACGTGCCAGATCCTCCCTAAAATAGAATAGCCACATAATAAGTATCAATCTACTTCAAGCCTTCAGCAAAATGTATCCAAACCAATGAAATTATAGATACCTGAAAAGGCCGTGGTTATAGAGCTGGAAGAAAAGGTGACCCCCATTTATGAAATCCAACACCAGGTACAGTCTGTATTTGGTCTGCATGCCAGCAACAGCCAAAATTTAACGTTCAGCAGTCTCAATGGTAAAAGGAAGAAATTGAAAAATAGATACTTTCTATATTAAGATCCTGTTGTCTGGATAGATTTTCACACAAAAAAGCAATTCCTCAAAAAGATTCTTTTTCTCCCCAGATGGCTGAATTCATGTTAGAAACAAATAAAATCAATGCAGTAACTAGACTATCAGACGGATAGTTACTTGGAAGGAGTACTTGAGCTGGACAATGAAGGGATGAGCTATTTTTGTTAGAATATCCCTTTCACCTCTCATGTAATCAACATGATTTTTCTCCACTATTCTGTCCTTCCGCATGACCTTCATTGCATATATTTCTGGTGTACCCTTTTTCCTCACCTGATAAACTTTCCCAAATGCACCCTGCCCAACAACCTTTAAAACCTCAAAATCTTCAATGCCCACAGTTTGGACCTCCAAAGTATCTCCACTGACACCCTCCACATCTTTCTCAATGGCATCATCATCTATGGAACATTCCTCTAGTTCTTTAATAGTGTCATCCAGGACACACTTCACTAGTTCCATTGAATCTTCTGTCTCGTTTAAATTAAGCTTGCTGAGCTTCAATGATTGGCTACCATAAGAAGAGGGGCCAACCAATGAATGTGACCGGTTGTGAATGACAACAGGGTTGTCATAAATAAGCTCAATGTCATCTCCCACAGACAGAGGATCACCACAATTCACATCTATCGATGGCAAAGGACCAAACACATCAGTGAAATCAAGTTCAACATGATCTGATACTACAGTATCTAAGGAATTCACAGGAAACAACAACCGGTTCTTGGTCAAACCAGGTAATTGAGAGGAAACCATTTCGCAAAAAAGCCAAATATCACTATGACACCAACTGCAGCTGACTGAAATCTATCACTACAACAGATGTTAACTGCAGAAGGCCAAATCTATAACAGCTAAAGTGTGATTTCTCCACAGGTACCCAAAACACGAACTACTGAGGGACGCCTGTCAATGGCCTTGATCAAAAGGAAGTTGACGTATGCAATAGGAGTCCCAAGAAACTTTGGCAATAGGCAAAATAGGATCCAGAAGAAAAAGTTGTTCTTGTTTCCTGATTTGCAGGAAACGGTTGATGCTCCAGTGGTACTTGAATTCATGAAGATCAGTCCGTCAAATCTGCAAAATTCAACACAAAAAAGAACACGGGAAAAAATTACCCATCAGTGCCAAAATACCCACTATTCACCATCATTTCTACAAAATTTAAATCGAGGGTTTGTTAACAGATAATTCAAATAGACAAAATTAATAAGCAAAGATGAGAAGCTTAAAGAAAACTTCAATTATATCCACCCATTATTCAAATACTAATTTCTCTTAATAAAAAAAAATCAAAAAACCAACTTGAAACCGAAAAACCTACACTTAGTAATTATAAAACAAGAATCCAAAAACGATATAACTAGAAACTAATAACAAATTAATGAATTGAAACCAAAGGTAAATTCCTCTACAATTATTACTTCAAATCTTTTCCAAAACAGATCAAGATATTAAATCCAAAACAAACAAAGACTGTAACTTTCATACCAAATCAGGAAAGGAAAAAGATTTAAATTCTGGGTTTTATAAACAGAACTAAATTAAATCAAGTGAGCAACCCAACTCAGATCCAAAACAACAAAATTTACGGACACTTTCAAATAAGAACCTGCATGTTTTCATACATAACTCAAATATTAATTTCAATAAAACAAAGCAAACAAATGCCAAAACCCATACTCAGACCCAAAAAAAGAGACTAGCTTGGGAAATAAAACAGCAGCAGCAGAAATGCAATCCTCAAAAAATATATAAAATTAACAAGAAAATCTTAAAACTCCGAATTAAAAGATAGAAAAAATAAAGAGGGAGTTTGGATTACCTGGGGAGGATGCCGAGGGAGAGAAATAATGGGAGAATTTAAAAGGAAAGAGAGGGAGCTCTCGAGGAGAAAGCGGGAGGCTGCCAGTTCTATTTCTTCTTAACACTACTTTTATGCGTGTCCAATGTTTACGTGAATGGCAGCAATTACGTGGCGTTCTTCTAGTTGAGGTTACGTAACTGAGTTTGCCTGAACATTTGGATCTTGGAATATGCCTTTGCGGATCGCTTCGTGGATGACTGCCTGCGTTCCTCTATCTAATCTCAATAAAAACAAAAAATTATTATCCTAAGCATCATAAACTAATTTTTATTCTTTATACTCCACGTTTGATTTTAAAATTATATAATAATTTTTTTCTGATTTCTTATCTTCCAATTCTTCCAAATGCAGGATGTGGGGTGGAGCTTTAAAATCATTAGAGATTTGATTTAAATA
>Ga0325400_1004758_pt1 | contig 12637 bp, 6 predicted proteins | sample PopdelMetagenome_2_FD_205662 | JGI IMG/M metagenome (GOLD analysis project Ga0325400, IMG submission 205662) | Populus deltoides microbial communities from Bellville, Georgia, United States - Xylem-PdKOR-R1 | ecosystem: Host-associated > Plants > Phyllosphere > Stem > Wood/Secondary xylem...
CTGGTGGCACATGTGGTGCCTCGTAGCAACCAAAAACTCCCTTTTGCCATGACATCCTTTTCCTAGCGGGGCTGCACCGTGGTTTGTCGTTGGCGGGGTTTTTTCCTCTTTCTTTTCTCTCTCTTCCCCTCAAAATTTGTGTTGACTTTTCAAAATTTCATAGTTGTTCTCTTAGTTATTGATATTTCAATCTCAGTCTTTTATTTTTATTTTGATTTTGATTTTTTGTTATTGGCCTTTTAAAAAAAATATTTGTTTTCAATTTTATCTTTCAACCCGAATTTATGATATATATATATATATATATATATATATATATATATATATATATATATATATTTGTTTGAATTTGATTCTTATTATTTTGTTTTTTTGGGTCTTTTTGTTAAATCGATTTTTCTTTTCAATTTCACAATTCAATAAAAAAATTATAGTTTTTCTCTAATTTATTTTTTATTTTAACTTTGATCCTTATTCTTTTAATTGATATGTTTTTTTTTTTAATTTTGATCATTTTTTCAATTTCATTCTTAAACATTTGATTGGTTGGGGATTGAGTTTGGTGATTTTTCAAATATGATGTGTTAACTTTAATGACTTTGGTCAAATGTTTGAAAATTTAACGTGGGTTGACATCATTTTTTTTTGTTTTTTACTTATTTTATTATGATTTCATCATTGTAAATTGTTTTTCTTTAAATGGACTTTGTGATTTTCTTTGTTTTCTTTTCTATTAAGTTATTCTGATCTCATGATATGGGCCGCAAGTTTGGTTGGTTAACTCGAGTTGGCTCGCCCCTTATTACCTAGTTTACAGGTTTGTCATAGTAACTCGGGTTCACTTTGATTGAATTTTTTTTGTCATTTTTTTACTAAATTTCATCATTCCATATTTAATTAATTAAGAATTGAGCTATATTATTTTTCCCTTTTGAAAAATGGTTTTTTCCCAAGTTATCGTGATTGTTTTTTTTGTGTTTTTTAATTTGGTCAATTTACTGTAGTTGTCTTTTTTTTTTATCATCTAATTAAAATAAAACCAACTTATTTGACCTAGCCATGTCTATAACCCAAATCCCAAATTTTTATTTTTTTTTAAAACGCACTTGCAACACCTAGATATATTTTTTACAAAAAAATAATAATCCAACCCCTAGATGCATAGAGCAATCTATTTAGGATAGCTTTTAGTCTACAATTAACTACTTAAAGTTCAAACTAAACATAAATTGCTATGTAGTGATCCTAATAGAGTATATATCCGCATTCAAAATTATATTATTCAAAAAACAAAAATGCATTGCACGGATGCCACTCATAATTCTAAGCAAAGTTGATAAGATAGACTAAAATATGCTGCAACAAACAAAGAAAGCAATCTTTTTGCAGCAGTCACTGATAAAAAAGGATAAGATTTCTTACATTGAGCCTGCTGAATGAACTGATCTTCTCTTCATGCACACTCTCCTTGTAATTTTTTATTTGTGTTAGCGAAGTGTTTTATAAGAGAAAAGCAGTTGAAGCTTTTGCCTTGGGATAAAAAACCTTTGGAAATCAAATTACATGTTTTAACGAAACCTAACAATATGAAATGAATCATCTCAATTAATGCAAGAAAAAATAGCAATGTAAAAGGACAATTGTAAAACCTAACCAAAAGAATTGAGAAAACATGAATCTCACATTATGTGCTCATGATACAATAAGAAATCTAGTCAACAAAGAAACTGAGTATATGAATATATTTATGCGATGGAATATTACCTTTTTGCTTCTTTAATAATATTGCGTTGCCATTCATTGCCTTTTGCTAATAAGGGCTCTTCAATTAAAATTAACACATAACCATGCTATTTGGCTGGACTATTTATGCTTCATGTCTCGGATTTGTCAACAATGGAAGGGATTAAGACTGCATAGATTTGAAACAAGGAAAAAAATAAATGGTTATATTGTCACTTGCGTATGAATGTTTAGAACAAAGTGAGCGAAATGAAATAAATGTGCTTTATTCTTTTTTTAGAAGCTTAATATTATTTCTTTTATATTTAAAACTATTTTGGGTCTTGTTTGAACTTAAAATTAATTAAAAATACAAAGAAAGGAAAAAAAGTTGGACATCTCCTTAATTAACATATATGCAAAAGTCAATCTTCGAAGTGTTTGAGTCTCGTGGCCTATTAACTCTCTAGATGAAGCTATAGATGTTGTGAGTGGAGATTTAGGAGTCACTGTATGTGGTCTAGCAATGTTGGGAGGGTTAGTAGGGTTCACTAGCGGGGGGGAATAAAAGATGTTGGCAAAAATATAGTAGAACCGGTAAAACCTATAGGATCAAATCTTACTTGATGATGTTTTAAAATCTAGTATGCTTAGAAATGAGATTTTTTTGGTATTCGGACAATGAATAATCATATATTCATGTCACTATTCAATTATCTAGAGCTTAAAAAGTGGGTGATTGGTAATACAATACCTAACATCTGCAAAATAGACCAATGTTTGCTTGAGTTTACCACGTAGCTGAACCCAAGAACTTTTATATGACACCTCACTAGATCTATGTCTGCTTGGGCTCAGCTCATTATTGAACCCAAGGATGTTGGGTCTGACACCTTGCTAGACCTATGTCTGAAGAAGCTTTGAGTGAGATTTGTTCTCATTTACAAGAAAAACTCTGTTATTTTAGGTATTCCCAATCATAAACTACCTTCTTCTTCCTTCGTGCTATTTAGTTACAAAAAATAGACTCTAGAAAAGTTATGTCCGATCTTAGGAGTAAAGTGTTACTTTTTCGGGTGATGAATTTAGCTTCTAATCGAAAGCCAGGGAAAGCAATAAAGGATAGGGGTCCACTAGACTAGGCCCTAAGACTAGAACATGTGGAACACATCCAAGAGCTGTTATGAAAAAAGTCTAAGGTTGTGCCTATTATTGAAAACTTCCTTCCTTTGAGGAGAACAATAAACTTGTTTTGAGCTCGATCGAGGAAGAAACATGTGCTATGTTGGCTCAAACCTCAATAGAATATAAGATAAACAAGATGACCAAATGGCATTATCAGCTCTTTTGCAAAGTAAACAACTTTTTATTTTTTATTTTTATGCATCTAAATATTCATCTTTGACTTTGTTTTTGTGCAAAGTTAACAGTTGAAGAGGAAAGAAAATCTTCAGCATGATCTGTATCTGAGAGGGTGTTTTTATCCCTTAACTTATCTGGAGTTGGGATAGAAATAAAGATAGAAAATGGCCCTATCAACGTGGATGAACTTCTTGTTTATGAGCAGATAATGAAGGGAGACACTATTCCCGTGGAGTTGGAGGCTAAAACTAGTAGAGGAAGTCGTTCTCCCCTAATTGGGGGTTAAATGAAGTTGAGCCCTTCTAAAGTGGTTGTGGGTACTGTTGTCTACTTCAAGAGATGAAGGGTCTCCACCCTTATAGAGTCTGGCGTTGTAACCGCAAGCCTCTCTTATAACCTCATTGTTAATGCCCTTACCATTGTTTTCAACTACATAGACCTTTTTGGCTACGGAGACTTTTACCTATGGTGGTCTACTAAGAGCTAGATAGCTTAGGCTCGAGGATGCTTTTTCCAACCTCATCCTCGATCAAGCCCCCTACACTTTCCTTACATTATCTAAGAAGGAAAAGTAGGCCATAAAGGCTATCCTTGGTGGGAGGTCCAGTCTTGGGGATGAAGGCCTAAAGGTGGTAAGGAGCCTAAAGAGGCTGACCATTCCTTTAGATGTTTAAGCAATGTCTGATGAGAGCTACAACCACCATTAAAACCTTATTGGATAAATTACCTTCCACGTAAGAAAATTTCTCTTATCTGATCTTTTTTTTATTATTGTTTTTAATAATCATCATTTGTCTTTATTAGACTTTTATGATGTGTGCCCATTCTAAAAGGCATTGGATGGGTGAGAGAAGCCAAGTGAGAGGGGCCATCGCCAAACATAGGGCATAACAAACTACTCTTTAAAAGCTAAGGGATGAGAAGGTTGTAGTGGAGGCTGAGCTGAGGGAGCTCAAGACATGCAATACAGTAGTAAAGGATGACATGAGAGGCTAAGTCCTTTAGCTAAACTCCACTGAAAAAAAGGAGCTTCATCTAACTCATGATGAAATAGCATCCTTGAAGAAAGGGATGATAAAGATAAGGGAATCCCATGAGGCTCTAAGGGTTGAGCTCCTAGTTGCTAGATAAAAAGCCTATAACTCTCGTGCGAGGATAGAGGCTTTGAGAAACTCTTCTGAGGAGTTTTAGAAGATGTTTAGAGGGTTTGCAACATTAACTGAGATGATTGGGGACAAGACTTTCCTTTCCATGTTTAACTTATATTTCTTCAACTTGTCAAGATGAAATCAAGTGGACTTCAATGCTGTTTTCCATCCAGTGCTCGTGCCCGACTTCGTTTGATGTCTTTAATACAAGGGTTGCAGTTGCTCAATGCAAAGTCTACCTTGTCAAGAGGCCTACCCTCGATGTTTAGGCCCTATCTCTTTATTCCTTATGGCTTTGTACACAACCTCAGTCCTGTAGGGGTTTTTTCATTCTGTAATGAATATTTCTTTTAAAAATTTAAAGCCTCTTGATAAAATTATGACTTCTCTAAGTACTCTATATCATTGTATCCTTAGGCAGCCTAGATGGGTCTAACACCTATACTTAGAATTTTTTATATATATATTTGGTCTAATGCCCATATGCAGCTTACAAGTTAGACTTATGTAGTCTAGATGGGTCCAACGTCCATACTTAATAAAATTTTCATCTAGATTTGTTGAAATCTAGAGGTATTTTATACATAGTATGAATGGATCCATTTCCCATAGACTATTGACAATTATAATAGGGGATATTAGAATCATTTTCCATGGGATATTTGCAGGTAGTCTGGATGGGTCCAACACCTATACTTAGAAAAAAATAATTTAGGAGTAACTTGTATAGATAGTTTGTATGGGTCCAACATCTATACTTAGAAAAAATTTCAAATTTTGATGAGATTTGAACTTTATCTATCCTTCATAGATGGAACTCGCCCTCTACCTGGAATTGAGTGGAAATATTGGTTGCAGGTATACCCAATTATTATTTGGTTGTAATTCAGGAATTCATTTTCCTTTAATCTAGCTATCCATTAGAGTATCCCTAGCGAATTGGTGAGAGGCCTTTAGACATTGCTTGAAGAATGGTCTAGTTTAGGATTGCATTGGAGAATGAAGGATCCAAAATCAACCCCTGGTGAATTGGTGAGAGACCTTTAGGCATTACCTGAAAAATATATCAGTCCAAGACTGCATAAGAGAATTTTATAACCTCCCTCGGCTTATTTTCTTATGTCCTCTCTCCTTTTCTCTCCTTATTTTTTTATGTCCACCCTATGCTTCAATTGAGTTTTTTCTCTCTTAGCCGAATTTGAGTATTTTATGTCCTCTCTTATTATTTCTTTAAGGCTCACTTTATTTTTATTTTTAGTTTTTAAACCTAAGGCCTCACATGGTTTATTTGTCTCGACTTTGCTTTCGCTTTCTAGCTTTAATTTGTCTTGTTTAAGCCCTCAAAACTTTTTTCTTTAACAACTTTTGCCTCCAACAACACTATATGAAAATAGTAGACGATAATAATTTACGATAAGCATGCCTTACTAACCAATTCCATACATATTCCAAAGTAAAAAAAAATCAACGGTCAAGAAAATAGAATAGAAAAAATAAAACTTTGGATTTTCAGGAATGAACTCTCTTTTGTTTTTAAATCTCTGTCTACCCACTAAAACTTGTTTGATCAGCTACATAACTTTAACCTACCCATGACATCTTGCGCAAACGCAAATCAAGAAAATGTTATACTTTTTTCATCATAAACTGTACAAGAAACCTAGCTAAATCTCTTTTTTACTCACAATATTGACAAAATTGAACGATCAAACTTAAAAACCCTTATGTCTAATTTCTCAAGTCGATGAAAACCTCATAAGCGACAATCGTGTTTGTGAATTTGCTCTCGTATATGTAAAATATTTTTATTTTAAAGAGATTACCCTCGACAACTCCACCTATCAGTAGTGGAATGTCCTGAGCACTTGTTGATCATTGTATAGTATCACCTTATCAAGAAAAAACTAAATGTTAGATCATTTGAGAAAACATAAGGGAAAGAGGGAAATAAAGAAAAAAAATTGCAACACTGCAGCATATTAAGTGTTAGAGAATAATATAAATCATATCTTGGGATCTCACCTAACAGTTTAAGCTATTGGGTTGAGTTGGTTCTTTGACATGGTATCAGAGCTTTGATGACCAAGCGGTCATGAGTTCGAATCTCACCATCGCTATTTGTTTGATAAAAACTAAGCACAAAGTAATATGAGCCCGTGCAAGTTTCAAGCCCTAAGGGCTTTCATTTGAGAAGATATGTTAGAGAATAATATAAATCATATCTTGGGACCCCTCACCTAACAGTTTAAGTTATTGGGTTGAGTTGGTTCTTTAATATTAAGAGACCTATAATGCTAGCCATATTATAGTTTTAAAGATTTTTGAGAAGGTAAAATAAAATAAAATATAGAGGATGCGCAGACATGATACTAAACCAAAAAGATTTCAAAGAAGTTAATTTGATTTCAAAGAAGTTAATTTAAAATTAATCGCAATTGAACTTACCCCTCCAACTCATTTGATTTGTTCTATGTTACTTGAAATGTCAGCAACACAATTAAAAATCTTGAATTCATGCTTCTAAGATTAATGCATAAAAATCAGATATTGTGTAACATTTTGGAGAAGACGAAATTCTGTCTAAATTAGCATACCTTTGTTAATTAATTGTGGAAATAACATCTTGATATACAATTTCATGAACTGGAAGGCTTTCTTTCATGTTAGCAGGCCTGGAATGTTTAGAAAATCAAAACAGTGACGTTGATCGCAAAAGCATCAAAATCCTAATTTGCTAAATTGTATATATTATTGTTTCAAGGCATATGAAACTTATTTGAAATTCCCAGCAGGCAGTTTCATCATCATTTCTTCATCAACTATGCTTTCATATATAGCCGGCGCATTTGAAACAAAAAGCATCGATGCATAGTAACTCCATTTCTGAACCAAAGAGGTATTGGAATTCTTCTTATTTGATCGCGACTGTTGTGGGTTGCCACCCTTTCCGAATCTTACTGTTACTCTCACACACATATGGTTGTAATTGAGCTGGTAGGGTTACTAGATGAATAAATACATCAAGACCACATCCCTAACCAGCCCCCATTGGAGAAGTTGGCAATTTTGCCTATTTGGTTCAGACCTAGCTAGCCTTTTAGTTTTCTAACAGTGGGGCACCCTGTTGAAAGTAAAGCAGATGCGGTATAATATCGATACAATAATGCAAGTTCAGAAACTCAAAAATAAAAAGAAAATATATTTTTATTAAGTGTTTTTATCTGAACTCTCTTTTCTAACAATGGAGCACTTTATTGAAAGTAAGATAGGTGTGGTATAAGATGAATACAGCAATACAAGTTGAAAAACTTAAAAAAAAAAAAGAGAAATATAATGTTTCCTTTTAAACTCTCTTTTCCAACGATAGAGCACTCAGCCTCTCATAAACCCACATAAACAATCTTGACTCCATGTGCTTTTGGTCTATATTGGCAAGGACATAAATTAGAGATCAAATGAAATTATTGGTGAGGCCCATTTGCACATTCCACACATAACATTCATTCAATTAAGGTTGCATGTACAGAGGGGGGTCTCTAACAAGACAGGACTTCCAATGGAAGATCATGTCAAGAATCTCTAGCCTTCTTAGAATATGGTCAAAAATACCAAATCTGTAATGTCTGTAATGGAACAGTCACAGAGGTTAACAGAAACTCTCTAAGAGAATTGATCATTGGTTCATTCATATTTTATCAATCACTGACGTTCAAAGTGGAACAACGTAAAATGCCGTGAAACACAAGTTACCTTTTAATTGAGAATGTTCAGTCATTAATCTTGAAAGACAATGATGGAAACCTAATAATACTGCACAGGCTACTGATCCATATAATGGCATCCAGTATCATTTTATGTTCAGCAAGGCTAGACCACAAAACTATAATTGCAAGCAGTGTCAAAGCTATTAATTGACAACCAAACTAAAATTCTCTGCGATGTCCAAGATTTTTGGAAAGTTCAAACTTCAAAAGAACCACCTCGCTTGTTTGTGGAAAGTAATGCGAATAGAGGGCAACTCTACACTAATTACTGTTAATTACTACATGTCGAAGTGCGGATTAAAGCACCAAAAATGCTTCTTAGTTAGTGGTTCTGCAACTGCATCAGCTAGTTAATCTTCTAGCAGCAGACGAGTTTTTTGAAAATTTAGATCAATGCTTGCCACTTGAAATTCCCCATCAGCATATAATCCACAAGCAGTACTATTTCACCTTCTATTGTGATTTTATACGCATATTCGTAGTCTTCTCTCTTTTTCTTGGTGGAACAATCTGGTCCTTGCCTTCTGTACTGCCGAGCTGTTTGGTTGGCTCCACTCACTGTGTTGAAACATGAATAACCAGAATGCTTGACTAGGATCCAGTCCTTTTGGCGCATTTTCCAACCGTGTCAAACACAGCCAGCATTAGTTACTCTATAAAGAAAAACTAGCTTTACAAATGAAAATACGTATGACGCAAGTAATGTTGGTGAGATGGTATTAATTCCAGAATCTTTTTAAGCGCCAAAAGGTTGAAAAGGTGAATCGAAATTCCAAGCCCACGTCCTCGTGACCTCTCTCTCTCTCTCTATATATATATATATATGATTTGTCAAGATATTATTGAGAGAAAGTCAATCAAGCAACTTTGAAATTGAGTTGCACATCACTTTGAATTTGTTGGTTTCCGATGTTGGTGTTGATAAGCTAGTAAGAATTGTTATAGAGATGAACAAGAAGCGAACAGAATTAAAGAAAGATGCTGCAATGCAGAGAAAGAAGAAAATGTTTCTGTGTATTATTCACTGCTTACATTCCTAGCATTGTTACATTTATTTTATATCAACAAAAGTTGAGAAGCTTGGTTATGTATTCTACTCAGCAGTAACAGAATTCAATAACTGTCTAACTATATTAACAAACTTGCTAACCATTATATTCTCTATTCTCTTTGACAGGTGGCTGAAGCAGAGCCTTTGATATCTTGACATTCCCCCGCAATCATATGCTTGGAGGAACCAAGCATAAGATTGGAACAGACGCCGAAATAAAAGAGTGGATAGACCTTTAGTTAGTATATCAACAAACTGATCTGCAAAAAAATATGCCATTGAAGCTATAGAATTTGGAAACATGGACCCTGCGAGTATACTTGAGCATATTGAGCTTCAAATTGCTAATGTTAAGGAGGAATCTTTTAGTAGGAAAGAAATACTTGAAAAGGTTAAGAAATGGTTGACTGCATATGAAGAGGAGAGCTGGCTTGAGGAATATAACAGGGATGACAATCGATACAATACTGGGAGAGTGCTCATTTGACTCTTAAGCGTGCTGAGAAAGCTCGCAATTTGGTTAATAAAATGCCAGGTATGGTGGAGGCTTTGGCTTCCAAAACCATGACATGGGAAAGCGAGAGAGACATTGAATTCTTATATGATGGTATCCACCTTCTTTCTATGCTTGAAGAGTACACCATATTACACCAGGAGAAAGAGGAAGAAAGACGGAGTCAGCGGGATCAGAAGAAACATTTTTAGAGTGCAACAGATAGAAAAGAAGAGAATCAAAGATTGAGAAGGAAGAATCTTGCAGGAAGTTGAAGATTTGAAGAAGAATTTTTTTTTAGTTTGACAATATATTAAACATATGATAGGCAGATTGATTATTATGAAAGAATTGGTTTAATAAGGCGATGATAATATCAGAAACAGAGATTAGCAAGATATTAGAAGCTTTGAAGTTGAGAAGTAGTCATCATTTTTTAGAGTTCAAGAGACAAAGAGGAAAAGAATCACAGATTTGAGAAGAGAGTTGAAGAAGAATTTTTTTTTCAATTTGATAATATATCAAACAGATGACAGGCAGATTGATTATTATGAAAGAATTGGTTTACTAAGGTGATAATAATGCCAGAAACAGAGATTAGCAAGATATTAGAAGTAGAGAAATCACAGGATCACAAGATATTAACAATCTTAAGCTCTAATACCATGATAAGCTAGTAAGAATTGTTACAGAGATGAACAAGAAAGAAAGATGTTGCAATGTAGAGGAAGAAGAAAATGTTTCTGTGTATTATTCACTGCTTACATTCCTAGCACTGTGACATTCATTTTATATCAACAGAAGGTGAGAAGCTTGGTTATGTATTCTACTCAACAGTAACAGAATTCAGTAACTGTCTAACTATTTTAACAAACTTGCTAACCATTATATTTTCTATTCTTTTTGACAGGTGGCTGAAGTAGAGTTGGCTGAAGCAGAGCCTTTGATATCTTGACAGGTGTTGTAAGTGCTTGGAATTGGAGAACATGATAGGACAAATGGCTTGAAAAATGTATGGTCGAAACACAATTGGCAAGTGCTCGAGCATTTTTCAGATCAACTACCTTCGAAGGTAGGTACGTAACATCCAAGAACCGCAGAGTTCAGTGTAGAAACCTTGATTAATATTGCATTTAATTAGATTGAGCAATGATGCAGATTGAGAATGTAACACATGAATTGGAAATTCCAACCTCCTGCTTAAAAGGTATGATCGATCCATATTAATTAGCCATTCCGCAGAACAAAATTAGACCAATCATGATCCCAGGAATGCCCATCAAGGAATATTTGAAGTGGTTCAAAATTTAATGCGACGTTATGTCTCATTCCTTGATCGATTCACTGATAATGATGGAAACCTAATCATAACGTGCTGAGAAAGAAAGTTATGGCATGCATATAGAAGGCAAAACTAAACCACAAATCAAGATTACACTGTGAAATCATGGTAAAGCGTCCATATCCGGAGGATAGTCTTTACTGCTTAGTATATTACGATAAATTCATCATAAAGAAGAAGAAGAAGAAGAAGAAGAAGCAGAAGAAGAAGAAACTAAAGATAAGTTTAAAGGATAAATCATATAGTATCACAGCCTATAGTTTATTATCTGTTTATAATTATAGATATTTCGGTCTAAATAAATTCAACCATGGTATCTAATAAGGAAGTTGCAGACACATTTTGTTTGAGGAGATAAAAAGGTTGATTAGCCAGAGTTAATCATAGTCACAGCCATAAAAGACAGGTTGGTGCTGGATCTTCAGTTTGCTCTCCATTGTTGATATCCTTGAATCAGTCCAGGAATGAATAATTATGTTTCCACCATGTCTATCAACAACATAAAAACCAATTTTTTTCTTCATTATTAAGGTTGTCGTAAAGTGAAACAATGCTAGAGAAATAATCTAATCTATTTTATCATTTATCTGTTAAATCACAAATGAACTAACTTGGTGATGGAATCTTTTGGCTTCTGAAAAGTGTCTGCATAAAAGGACAAATTAAAGGTTATATATAGTATAGAAAGTTCATCAAGACAACAAGACTTCCATGTGGGATTCATTTGTCAATCACAAATCATAGGGATAAATTAGTAACCAATCGCTTAAAAAACATTTAGGCCCTAGCTGCTGATATTTCTAACATAAATAATAGTAATAACTTTAGATCTTATCTGTAGATCAAACTGAAATGTTCTAAAATATGCTATTTGAAAATGTTTATAGTCTAGGTCTCAGTCTAACTACAAGGAAAAAAAAAAAAAAACAAACAACCCTATTGGAAGAGAAACAACACAAAAAACCAAATGAAATCAGAACTTAAACGGATCAAGCCGAAATACATTCGTGATTCCTATACAAATAGGCACTTGAATACCAAAATGAAGAATTCAAGTTTCTGATCTAACATGCAGCAAAGTAGAACAAATATCATAGGATATCTTTTCAGATAGACTGTTTTTCTCAAATATCAAATTATTCTTGATATTTTATATAGTCTAAATTTTGATTTAGCTCTTATTTTAACTTTATCTAGTTATTGAATTTTTTACAGTGTTCTACCCACCTTGTTTGTTATAATGTCATCAAGATAACATCATTCGAGTTCGTGAACCTGCCCAAATTCTGCTAAGAAGAAGCTATTTAGAAATGTTCTTTATTTTTTTAGCTATTTTTATATTATTTTTCTAGTTAGATTTTGAGTAACTTGTAAGAGGCTCGTATTTTACATTTCAAGAGTACCTTCGCGCAAGATATTTAAAAATTTTTTTAACAACACTAAGTTGTTTTTCAATAACTAGCTTGAAATCATACTTTGATATCTTTAGATAACAACCTCTTTACCATTTTTATCTTTGTCCGGCTTGATAGTTGATTTATCTATGTTAGAGAATAATATAAATTATATCTTGGGACCTCACTTAACAACTAAAGTTTTTGAGTTGAATTAGTTTTTTGACAGTTTAGTATGCTTGAATTGTTTTACGAAAATTCCAATGTTCAGTTTGTTTAATTTAATATAAGAGAAAGAACTTCATTAATTTTCATCTCAAATCCCATATACATACACAGCTCAAATTATTTGCATATAACT
>Ga0325400_1004761_pt1 | contig 12633 bp, 12 predicted proteins | sample PopdelMetagenome_2_FD_205662 | JGI IMG/M metagenome (GOLD analysis project Ga0325400, IMG submission 205662) | Populus deltoides microbial communities from Bellville, Georgia, United States - Xylem-PdKOR-R1 | ecosystem: Host-associated > Plants > Phyllosphere > Stem > Wood/Secondary xylem...
GCTCGTGAGCTGCTCGTGAGCTGCTCGTGAGGCGGGAGCGCGGGGCCCGGGGGAGGCTCGTGCGGTGAGCACCGTTCCCGGCGACGACAGGTTCGCCACCCCGACGGCCGACACCTCCCGCGACGCCGCGCGCGAGGGGGGCGACGCCCGCGACGGCGCCGAGCCCCCGCTGCGCGTGGTGCTCCTCGACGTCAACGGGACCCTGACCGACACGTCGCAGCTGGCGGGGGCGTTCGAGGCCGTCGGCGCGCCGGGCCACCTCGCGCAGGCCTGGCTCGCCGGGGTGGTCCGCGACGGGATCGCCCTGACGCTGCACGGCGACGCGCAGCGCTTCGCCGACGTCGCCCTCGCCGGTGCCCGCTCGGTGCTCCACCACGCCGGCCTGCCCGCCGAGCGGCTGGAGGAGGCCGCGCTCGCCGTCGTCGAGGCGGTGGGCGAGCTGCCCCTGCACCCCGACGTGCTCCCCGGCCTGCAGGCGCTGCGGGAGCTCGGCCTGCGGCTGGTGCCGCTGTCCCAGGGGGCGGCAGGCACCACGGACCGCCTGCTCGCCGCGGGTGGCGCCGGCGACCTCGTGGAGGGGGCGCTGTCGGTGGCCGACGCCCCCGGCGGCCTCTGGAAGCCCGCTCCCGGCACCTACGCCTGGGCGCTCGACCAGGCCGGGGTGACGCCTGCGGAGGCGCTGCTCGTGGCCGTGCACCCGTGGGACGTCGACGGCGCCGCCCGCGTCGGGCTGACCACCGCCTGGGTCGACAGGCCCGGCCCCGCCGGAGCGCTGGGGCCGCACCCGGCGGTCATGACCGAGCCCGATCTGGCGGTCCCGGGGATCGACGCCCTCGCGGACCTGCTGCGCTGAGGTCGTCGACGCCTCAGCGCAGCCCGAGCGCCGCACCCAGGTACTGGTAGCCCACGAACGCGACGACGTCGAGCAGCGCGTGCGCCACCACCAGCGGCATCACGCGGCGGGTGCGCCAGTAGACGAGGGCGAACACGACGCCCATCACCAGGTTGCCGAAGCCCGGTCCGTAGCCCTGGTACAGGTGGTAGCTGCCGCGCAGCAGGGAGCTGGCGGCCACCACCCACACCACGGTCCACGCCGGGGGTGACAGGCGTCCGAGCCAGCGCGGGCGCCGCAGTCCCAGGCGCGGGAGCCTGTCGAGCAGGTACGCGACGACCACGACCTCCTCCAGCACCGCGTTCTGCAGCGCGGACAGGACGAGCACCGGGACGGTCCACCACAGGGTGTCCAGCGCCGACGCCCGGATGTCGGCGGTGAACCCGAGCTGGCGCCCCAGCCAGTACAGCCCGAGGCCGGGGATCCCGATGACGGCGGCCAGGCCGACGCCCTGGAGCAGGTCGCGGCCGGGTCGGCGCAGGTCGAAGCCGATCCGCCGGCAGGCGCGCCCGAGCGCCGGCAGCAGCGGCCCGCGGCCCGACGTCCCGCCGGCCAGCAGGAACAGGCACAGCGCGACCGGCACCAGCGCGAAGCCGATGCCCAGCAGCTGGTAGGTCAGGTCGAGGTAGGGGCGCTGGCTGCGCGAGGGGTTCAGCGTCGCGGTGCCGGCGGCCACACCCCCGGCCGCCGTCGCCAGCGCGATGAGCTGGACCACGGCGTACGCGCCGGAGCGCCCCAGCGACAGCGCCGCCACCAGCAGCACCTCAGCGGCCACCCGGCCGCGGGCGAGCTCCTGCCCGGCACCGACCGACCCCTCCGGCTGGTCCGGCCCGTCGTGCTCAGCGCGCTCCACCTGCGTCACGGCGGCAGTGTCCGAGGGTGCGCTGGGAGCGCGCTGTGAGGGGTGGGTCGGCGGTCGGTCAGCGGTGGACGGCGTCGGCGGCGTCTGCGCGAGCGGTCTCCGTCGCGGCGTCCTGGGCGCCACCGCCGTGTCCGTCGTCCAGCATCGTGGCCTCGTCGAAGGGCCTCCGGCCCGCCAGCACCTCGGTGACCCGCTCGCGGTCGAGCTGGCGCGTCCAGTGCCCCACGAGCAGCGTCGCGACGGCGTTGCCGGAGAAGTTGGTGACCGCGCGGGCCTCGGACATGAACCTGTCGATGCCCACGATGAGCCCCACCCCGCCGACCAGCTCGGGGCGGTGGCTCTGCAGGCCCGCAGCGAGGGTGGCCAGGCCCGCCCCGGTGACCCCGGCAGCACCCTTGGAGGCGATGATCATGAAGACCAGGAGGCTGACCTGCTCCGGGATGCTCAGCGGCTGCCCCGTGGCCTCGGCGATGAAGATCGACGCCATCGTCAGGTAGATCGCGGTGCCGTCGAGGTTGAACGAGTACCCGGTGGGCACGACGATCCCGACCACGGGCCGCGCGACGCCGAGGTGCTCCATCTTGGCGATCAGGCGGGGCAGCGCCGTCTCCGACGACGACGTCGAGACGATCAGGAGGACCTCCCGCCCCAGGTACTTCAGCAGGCTGAAGACGCTCACCCCCGTCACCAGGCGCAGGATCGTGCCCAGGACCCCGAAGACGAAGATCGCGCAGGTGGCGTAGAAGGCCAGCATGATGCGCAGCAGGCCCAGCAGCGCGTCCCACCCGGTCTCGGCGACCACCCCGGCGATGGCGCCGAAGGCCCCGATCGGCGCCACCCACATGATCATGGCCAGCACCTTGAAGACGACCTTCTGGAAGGTCCCGATGCCCCGCAGCGCAGCCTCGGCCGTGCTGCCCCCGAGCGACTGGATGGCGAAGCCCACGAGCAGCGCCACGAACAGGGTCGAGAGCACCTGCTCCTGCACGAGCGGTGAGACCAGCGTGGTCGGGATGAGGTTGAGCAGGAACCCGCCCTCCTCGGCCTCGCCCGCGGGCGGCTCGTAGGTGCCCTGCACCTGCAGCCCGTCTCCGGGGTGCACGAAGTTGCCCACCACGAGACCGATGGCGAGGGCGAACGTCGACATCGCCACGAAGTAGACGAGCGCGAGGACGCCCACCTTGCCGACCGTGGCCGCGGCCCGCACCGAGCCGATGCCCAGCACGATGGTGCAGAAGATGACCGGCGAGATCATCATCGTGATCAGCCGGACGAACGCCTCGCCGAGCACCGACAGCGACGAGCCGGCGTCGGGGAAGAAGCCTCCGACGAGGGCGCCGAGCACCACCGCCGCGATGACGGCGATGTACAGCCAGTGCGACCTGTCGCGGCGCCCGCGCCCGCCCTTCGCGGGAGCCGTGGCGGAGGGGCCCTGCCCGGAGGCTGCTGTCGGCGTCGACACCCAGCGGACGGTAGACCCCGTCCGCGGCCGGCGCCCGTCGTGAGCCGGAGCGGGCCGCAGCGGGCCGACGTGACCGGGAGCACCCCCGAGGGCGCCGGTCGGGACCACACCGGCAGCGGGCCTACCGTGGTGAGGTGAGCTCGGGCATCGTCGGGATCGTCCTCTGGGGGACGATCATCCTCATCGGCTTCTTCATCGCGATGGTCGCGCACGCCGTGCGCACCGCGCGCCGGGAGGGACCGCGGGAGACCATCCGCGAGCCCGTGCTGAAGGGCTGGGACCAGGTCACCCCGCCCGACGCCGAGCGCCCGCCGCGCCGCTGACGCATCCCGGGGCGGGTCGCGGGTAGTGCTCGCCCATGACCACCAGCTCCAGCGCCCCCACCAGCACCCCCGCCGACCCCACCGGCAGCACCTCGGTCACCGGGACGGGCACCGTCGCCCTCGGTGACACCGGGGTGGGTCTGTTCCCCCTGTGCCTCGGGGGCAACGTCTTCGGGTGGACCGCCGACGAGGGCGCCTCCCACGCCGTCCTGGACGCCTACCGCGAGGCCGGCGGCAACCTCGTCGACACCGCCGACGTGTACTCCGCCTGGGTCGAGGGCCACAGCGGCGGCGAGAGCGAGGCGGTCATCGGCCGCTGGCTCGCCCGCAGCGGCGCCAGCGAGGGCGCGGTGCACGTGGCCACGAAGACCGGCGCGAAGGACCCCACCGACCTCTCGCCGGCGTCGGTGTCCCGCTCCCTCGACGGGTCCCTCGAGCGCCTGCAGCTCGACGCCGTCACGCTGTTCTACGCCCACCGCGACGAGCCCGGCCGCGCCGTCGAGGAGGTCGTCGAGGCCTTCGCCGCCACCGTCGCCGACGGGCGCGCCCGCGCCTGGGCGGTGAGCAACTGGTCGCCGGAGCGCATCGACGCCGCGGTCGAGGAGGCCCGTCGCGCGGGCGTCCCCGGCCCCGTGGCCGTGCAGGACCCGGGCAGCGCCGTCGTCCCGACCGCCACCGCGGTGGTGGACGCCGCCCGGCGCCACGGGCTGGTGCAGCTGCCGTACTCGACCCTCGCGTCGGGCTTCCTCACCGGCAAGTACTCCCGCGACGGCGAGCTGCCGGCGTCGCCCCGCGCCGGCGGCGTGCAGGGCAAGCACTTCACCGACAGCGGCTGGGCCGTGCTCGACGCCGTCCGCGGTGTGGCGCAGGACCGCGACGCCGAGCTCGCCACCGTGGCGCTGGCGTACCTGCGCGCCCTGGGGGCGGTGCCGATCGCCTCCGCGAGCCGGCCCGAGCAGCTGCCGGCGCTGCTGGCCGTCGCCTCGGTGGAGCTCTCGGCAGACGAGGTGCAGGCGATCTCCGCCGCCCGCGGCTGACGGTGCGGGCGGGGCCGGTCCGGTCGCAGGCCCGACCGGACCGGCCGCCGCCGGGCCGTCCTCAGACGGTGCGGGCCAGCTCCGCCGCGAGCCCGGTGTAGCCGGCCGGGGTGAGGGCCAGCAGGCGGTCGCGCGCCTCGTCGGGCAGGCCCAGGCCGGCCACGAAGGCGCGCATGCCCTCGGCGTCCACGCGGCGCCCGCGGGTCAGCTCCTTGAGGCGGGAGTAGGGGTCGTCCATCCCTGCGACGCCGGCGACGGAGGCTGCGCGCATCACCGACTGCACCGCCTCGCCGAGCACCTCCCAGTTGGCGTCGAGGTCGCGGGCCATCGCAGCCCCGTCGACGTCCAGGCCCGCGAGGCCCTTGCGCACGTTCTCGACCGCGAGCAGCGAGTGCCCGAAGGCGGTGCCCGCGTTGCGCTGCATCGAGGAGTCGGTGAGGTCGCGCTGCAGGCGGGAGGTCACCAGGGTCGAGGCGAGCACGTCGAGCAGGGCGCTGGAGACCTCGAGGTTGGCCTCGGCGTTCTCGAAGCGGATCGGGTTCACCTTGTGCGGCATCGTCGACGAGCCGACGGTGCCCATGCCGCGCACCTGCGCGAAGTAGCCCAGCGAGATGTAGCTCCACACGTCGGTGCACAGGTCGTGCAGCACCCGGTTGAAGCGGGCGACGTCGCTGTAGAGCTCCGCCTGCCAGTCGTGGCTCTCGATCTGGGTGGTCAGCGGGTTCCAGACCAGGCCCAGGCCCTCCACGAAGGTCCGCGAGACCTCCTGCCAGTCGGTGGTGGGGACGGCGACGGCGTGCGCGGCGTACGTGCCCGTCGCGCCGTTGAGCTTGCCGAGCACCTCGGTGCGCTCCACGCGGCGCAGCTGGCGGTCCAGGCGGGCGGCCGTCACGGCCAGCTCCTTGCCGAGGGTCGTCGGCGTGGCCGGCTGGCCGTGGGTGCGGGCCAGCATCGGGGCGTCGGCGGCGTCGTGGGCCATGCCCGCCAGCTGGACCTGCAGGGCGCGGGCCGCGGGCAGCCAGGTGCGGTGCACGGCGCCCTGGACCATCAGCGCGTACGACAGGTTGTTCACGTCCTCGCTGGTGAGGCAGAAGTGCACCAGCTCGGTGAGGTCGGCGCTGGCGGTGCCGGCCATCTGGCGGCGCAGCCACACCTCGACGGCCTTCACGTCGTGCACGGTCTCGCGCTCGATCTCCGCCATCTCCGCGACGGCCCGCGGCCCGAAGCCGGCGACCAGGCCGCGCAGGTGCTCGGCCTCGTCGGCGCTCGGGCGCCGCGCACCGGGCACGGCACCGGTGGTGGTGAGGTGCAGCAGCCACTCGACCTCGACCCGCAGCCGCTCGCGGTTCAGCGCCGCCTCGGAGAGGTGCTCCACCAGCGGGGCCACCGCGCCGCGGTAGCGGCCGTCGAGGGGGCCGAGGGCGTACCCGGCGTCGGCGAGGGGGGTGCTCGAGGTGGTCACGGAGCCCGATCCTCCCAGGTGCGCGAGGGCCCCCGCACCGAGCGGTGCGGGGGCCCTGCAGGACGGGTCGTCGGACGCGCCACCGGGAGGTCAGGGCAGCTGGACCACCAGGCGCACCGGGACGCCCGCCGCCACCCGCAGGCGGGGCGTGTCGACGCACAGGAGCTGGGCCTGGGGCTCGGCGACGGCGCCGGAGCACCCCACCGAGCCGAGGACCTGGCCGGGCAGCACGCGGTCACCCCGCGACACCCGCACCGAGCGGCGCTGCAGGTGCGCCAGGACGGCGTAGCGGCCACCCCCGCAGTCGAGGACGACGTGGTTGCCCAGCACCGCGCGGGTCCCCAGCAGCTCGCGGCCGGCGTCGAGCAGCCCGCCGAGCGCCCGCGCCGGGGCGCTCGCGCGGCAGGCGTGGTCGCGCACGCCGTCGACCACCCGGACCACGGTGGCGTCAGCCGGCGCCAGCACCGGCTCGCCGAACGTCGCGGCGTCGCCCACGGGGAGCAGGCCGAGGCGGCGGGCGAGCGCCGCGCGCCGCCCGGGCACGGGCACGGCGGCCGGGTCGGGGACGGCCACGTCGAGCACCAGCCCGACGGCGTGGGCGCGCCCGTAGGCCGCGGGACCGGCGGTGGAGTCGTCGACCTCGACGCTGCGACCGGCCAGCGGGGAGCCCATGAGCTGCAGCGCGCTCCAGCGGCCCCGGGGGGCGAGCACCGACAGCAGCGAGGCCAGCCCCACCAGGGCCACCCCCGCCAGGCCCGCGGCGGTGGCCGCGTCGCCCGCGAGCAGGGGCCACGGCAGCGGCAGCAGGTGCAGCGCGACACCGGTGGAGACCAGGACGAGGCCCGCCGCGGACGCCGCGCCGCGGACCCGCGCGCAGGCGCGGACGGCCAGGGGCACGGCGTCGGCGGCGGCGGGCGCGGTGACCAGCTGGAGGTCGGTGCGCGGGCGGGGGACGCCCACGACCGGCCGCTCCTGGCCACCGCCCTCCAGCAGCGCGAGCTCCTCCAGCAGGGAGCGGGAGGGGTGCGGGATCTCCGGCACAGCGGTCACCACGAGAACGCTAGGTACGCAGCGTGATCGAGAGGTGGAGCCACGCCGCGGGCGCGTCGAGATCCTTCCTGCGGGTGCGGGTGGTGTAGGGGAGGCCGCACCGGGGGTGCACCGCCTCAGGGGAGCCGGCGGCCTCCCCGCGGGAGGACGGCGTCGCCGGCCCGCGCCGGGTCGAGCGGCACCGGCGACAGCAGCAGGGCGGGGCCGCGGCGCAGCCGACCGGAGCCGAGCGGCTCGCAGCGCAGGCCTCCCCGCCCCCGCAGCGCGGCGTGCGCCCCGGGTGCCAGCTGCCGGTCCATCCACGCGCACGGGGCCGCGGGACGCCGGCCCGCGAGCAGCACCGGACCGTCACCGCAGTCGAGGGCGAACGCCGCCCCGCGCAGCGGCTCCAGCTCCGCCCCGCGCAGGACGGCGTTGCGCCGGGCCAGCAGCGGGTCGAAGGGCGGGACGCCGAGCTGGGCCGCCACCGCCTCGAGCGCCTCGACGGCGAGCAGGGTGATGGCGGCGTCCATGTGGGCGGCCTTGCCGAAGAACCGGTCCCCGACGACCCCGCGGCCCGCGACGACGTCGGCCGTCTCGCGGTCCTCGCTGGCGGTGCCGGGCGCACCGCCTCCGGCCCCGTCGAACGCCAGCGGGCCGTCCTTGGGCCTCCCGAAGTACCGGTGGACGGGGGAGACCAGCAGGTGCAGCACCTCCACCTCGACCCGGTGCACCAGGCCGTCGAGCAGCTGCTCGACGGGGGTGCCGGCCGGGTGGGTCACCGGGACAGGACCCCGGGGCCGCAGCGCACCGGGACCTCCGCGACCCTCCACCCGGCACCCGCCGCGGCGGCCAGCAGCTCGTGCGGGCCGGGGACGGGCACGGACCCCAGCAGCTGGCGGCGCCCGGCGAGCGCGGGGGCCGCGTCGGTGAGGCGCAACCCCGCCAGCGCCGGGTCGCGCTGCAGCCGACGGGCGGACCGGCGCGCCGCCAGGCGCCGGTGCGGGGGCCAGCTGGTCAGGGCCGCCACCCCGAGCCCCGCCCTGCGCGCACCGACGACCACGTCGGCGCTGCCGCGGGCCACCGGCTCGGCCAGGCGCTCGAGCTCGCGCGGGTCCACGCCGCTGCGGCCGTCGAGCAGCGCCACGACGGGAGCGGAGGAGCGGGACAGGCCCACGGCCCAGGCGCTGCTCAGGCCGTCGGGGGCCGAGGCGTCCATCGGCACCGGCACCGGCCGGTAGCCCTCGGGCAGGCGGCGCAGCACCCACTCCGGGACCCGTCCGCCGGCAGCCGCCAGGACGACGTCGACGCGCGCCGTCCCCGGAGGGGGGGAGCAGGCGAAGGTGGGCTCCTGGGGCTCGGTGAGCCCCTGCCAGACGGGTCGTGCGTCCACGGCACCGGACGGTACGTCGCGGACGACCGGTCGCGCACGCCCGTCCCCCCTCGCGGCCGCCCCCGCGGCTGCGCGGCTCACGGGTTTTCCACAGGTCCGGTCGGGGTCGCCGCAGGTGGGAGGCCGTTACTGCCAGCCTCTCGCCGTGCCTCCGACCGTGCCCGACCTCGCCGCTCTCGCCGCCCTCGCCGCCGACGCGCTGGACGCGCTGTCGGGTCGCGCCCGGACGGCCGCCGCTGAGGTGTCCACCCAGGTGGAGGTGCACCGGCAGCTGCTGGGCACCGACTGGCACGGCCCCGCGGCGGGTGCCTTCACCAGCGCGCTGGAGCAGCGCTGCAGCCGGCTGCAGGACGTGCAGCGGCACCTCACCGACCTCGCTGACGAGGCGTCCCGCCGCGCCCGGCTCGTCTCGGGGGCCTCCTGGTGAGCAGCGACCTCCAGGTCCGGGGTGGCCCCGGCGGCACCGCCGCCCAGCTGGAGGAGCTCGACGTCGCCGTCACCAGGCTGGGGACGAGCGCCGCAGCCCTCTGCGACGCGGCGGCGGACCTCGACCTCGGCCGCAGCCTCCTCGACGGTCTCGCGGGCCTCGCCGACGGCACCGGCGGTGTGCTCCAGCTGGAGGACGACGTGGTGACCGCCGTCCGCTGGCTGCTCGACAGCAGCCAGGAGGACGGCCAGCTCGCCGTCGCCGTGCAGCTCGCCGCGGCGGCCTACCGCCAGGCGGAGGCGACGGCCGACGGCCTCTGGGTGGTGACCCGGCTCACCGCCGTCGCCGCCTCGCCCCTGCTGCTCAGCGCCTCCGTCGTCGCGCTCCCGGCGCTCGGCGCCCTCCTCCGGGGCGGCGAGGACCGAGCCGCCCCGGACGCCGAGGAGGCGGCCCGCCGGCCGGCCACCGGGCCCGCCGGCCCGCTGGGCGGGGGAGCGCCCGGCGGCCAGCTGGGGCCCGGCCGGCTCGCCGGTGCCCTGGCCGGTCCCGCACCGGTGCAGGGGATGACGGCGCAGCAGATGGCCGACGCCGTGGTCGCCGGGGTGCCCGGCGACCTGGTCAGCGCCCGTGCTGCGGGCGGGCCGTCCGTGGGCGTCCGCCTGGCCGACCCGGGCCTGCTGCTGTCCGCGGTGGTCGGCACCGCCGTCGGGGGAGCCGGTGCGGTGCTAGCGGGCCGGTCGCCCTCACCCCGCATCGCCCGGGGGCTGCTCGAGGTCGGAGCCGTCTCGGGCACCGCAGACGCCACCCGCGTCACGACGGCGGCGGTGCCGGTGCCCGCTGCGGTGGCCACCGCCGGTCCCCCGGGAGGGACGGCGGCCGTGATGGCCCGGGTGCGCCAGACGGCGGACGAGGACACCGGGCCGGCCGGGCGCGTCCGCGTCGAGGTGGTCACGGCGGCCGACGGCCGCAGGAGCGCCGTCGTCTACATGCCCGGGGTGCAGGACTGGGACCCCGACTCGCGCAACCCGATGTCGGCGGGCACGGCGCTGCGGGCGGAGGCGGGGATGCCCTCGGCCTACACCGACCTCGTGGTCCAGGCCCTGCAGGAGGCGGGCGTCGCCCGCGACGAGCCGGTGATGCTCGCCGGCCACAGCCTGGGGGGCATCGCCGCGGCGCAGGTCGCCGGGGACCCCGCCGTCGCCGAGAGGTTCACGGTCACCACGGTCGTGACGGCCGGGTCACCGGTCGGGGCTGCCGACGTGCCGCCCGGCGTGACCGTCCTGTCGATGGAGCACCCCGACGACCCCGTCCTGGCCCTCGACCTGGCTCCGGACCCGGACCGACCGGGCAGCACCACCGCGGTGGCGCCCACGCCGGAGGGGCACGGGGCCCACGACGGCGACGGCTACGTCGAGCTCGCCGCCCAGGTCGACACCTCCGACGAGCCCTCGCTGGTGGCGTGGCGCGAGCACGTCGCGCCGTTCCTCGCCCGCCCCGGCGCCACCTCGGTGGTCACCGAGGTGGCGGGCAGGACCGTCGACCCGACGCCCCACGGGTGACCCGCGGGCGTCAGGCGCTGGCGCGCTGGCGGCGCTCCACCCTGAGGTCGTCCATGTCCTCCAGCTCGCGGCCCTTCGTCTCGGGCACCGCCCTGAGCACGAAGAAGAACGACAGCAGCGCGAGCACCGTGTACAGCCCGTAGGCCACGGGCAGCCCGATCTCCGCCAGCGGCGGGAAGGTCGTGCTGATGACGAAGTTCGCGATCCACTGGGCGGCGGCGGCCACGGACAGCGCCGCGGCGCGGATGCGGCCGGGGAACATCTCCCCGAGCAGCACCCAGACGATCGGGCCCCAGGTGATGCCGAAGGAGACGATGAACAGGTTCGCCGCCACCAGGGCCACCGGGCCCCACGGGGCCGGCAGCGTCAGGTCGGTGCCGTCGGCGGTGCCCTGGGTGAAGGCCAGCGCCATGGCACCGAGCGACAGCGTCATGCCGACCGACCCGGCCAGCAGCATGGGCCGGCGGCCGACCCTGTCGACCAGGGCGATCGCGATCAGGGTCACCAGGACGTTGGTGATGGCGGTGATGACGGAGAACAGCGCCGACTGCCCGGCGTCGAAGCCGACCGAGCTCCACAGCGACGTGGAGTAGTAGAAGATCACGTTGATGCCGACGGCCTGCTGGAACACCGAGAGCAGGATGCCGACCCAGACGATGGGCTTGAGCCCCAGGCGCGGGCCCTTGAGGTCGCGCAGCGACGGGTCGCGCTCGGCGGCGAGGTGCTTGGCGATCTCGGCGATGCGGCGCTTCACGAGCGCGCCGTCGCGCAGGCCCTGGATGCTGGCGAGCACCCGGCCCGCCTCCTCCTTGCGGCCCTTGGCGACCAGGTAGCGCGGAGACTCCGGCACCGCGAGCGCGAGGCCCGCCCAGACGACGGCGGGGACGACGCCGACGAGGAACATCCAGCGCCAGGCGGGCAGCCCGAGCCACAGGTCGTTGGCGGCGTCGCCGTCGGCCACCCCGGCCAGCAGGGCGTTGGACACGAGCGCCGAGAGGATGCCGATGGTGATCGCGAACTGCTGCAGCGAGCCCAGCCGGCCGCGGATGGCGGCGGGCGAGACCTCGGCGATGTAGGCGGGTGCGATCACCGAGGCGGCGCCGATGCCGATGCCGCCGACCGCGCGCCACAGGACGAGGTCCCAGACGGCGAACGCGAGACCCGACCCGACGGCGCTCACGGCGAAGATCACCGCGGCGATGACCATCACGCGGGTGCGGCCGTACTTGTCCGCCAGCGGACCGGCGAACCAGGCGCCGACGGCGGCGCCCAGCAGCGCGCACGACACGGTGAAGCCCTTGAGCAGGGCCCCGATGCTGAACTGCTCGGCGAGGGCGTCGACGGCGCCGTTCACCACGGAGCTGTCGAAGCCGAAGAGGAAGCCGCCCACGGCCGCGACCACCGCGATGGCGATCACCTTGCCGGTGGTCTTCTCCTGGCCCTCTGCGCCGCCCCTGCGCGGCTGTGTCGTGCTGCTCACGTCGCGAGGGTGCTCCTGCTGGGCGAGGTCCGCACGCGGGAGTGATCACCAGTCCGCCGAGCGGAGCACGCGGTGCGCCCGGTGGTGTCTACCGTGACGGCCATGACCGCACCGCTCTCCCCCCGCGTGCGCGCCGCCGTCTCCGCGCTGCCCGGCTACGTCCCCGGCAGGCCCGCTCCCCTCGGTCCCGGCGGTGCCTCGTACAAGATCTCCTCCAACGAGAACCCGTACCCGCCCCTGCCGGCGGTGCTCGAGGTGGTGCAGCGCGCAGCGGCGCAGCTCAACCGCTACCCCGACATGAGCTCGGCCGACCTCGTCGGCGCGCTCGCCGAGCACCTCGACGTCCCCGCGGCGCGCGTCGTCCCGGGCACCGGCAGCGTCGGGGTGCTGGGCTCGCTGCTGCAGGCCGTCTGCGAGACCGGAGACGAGGTCGTCTTCGCGTGGCGCTCCTTCGAGGCCTACCCGATCGTCGTCGGGCTGTCGGGGGCGACGCCCGTGCCGGTTCCGCTGGACGGCGCGGGCCGCCACGACCTCGACGCGATGGCCGACGCGATCACCGAGCGGACCCGGCTGGTGCTCGTGTGCACCCCCAACAACCCCACCGGCCCGGTGGTGGGGGCCCAGGAGCTGGAGGCGTTCCTGGCGCGGGTGCCCCGCGACGTGCTCGTCGTCGTCGACGAGGCGTACCTGGAGTTCGTGCGCGACCC
>Ga0325400_1004763_pt1 | contig 12628 bp, 7 predicted proteins | sample PopdelMetagenome_2_FD_205662 | JGI IMG/M metagenome (GOLD analysis project Ga0325400, IMG submission 205662) | Populus deltoides microbial communities from Bellville, Georgia, United States - Xylem-PdKOR-R1 | ecosystem: Host-associated > Plants > Phyllosphere > Stem > Wood/Secondary xylem...
ACCGACGTCCCGCCCGTGGCTGCTGCCGACGGCGGCGCGCTCGACGGCGCGTCCAAGGAGGGGGCCGCAGATGTGCGGCCCCCTCCCCCGGAGGCGCCGCCGTCGTCCCCACCTGCAGCCGCGGGTCGCCGGGTGCGCAGGTGGTACTGGTTCGTCAGCGTCGCGCCACAGCGCTGACGGTGCTGCACGACGACGAGCCCGGCCTTCTCCAGCGCGCGCATGGCCCGGTCGACGGCGTCGGTGCTGCGTCCCAGCCGACGCGCGAGCGTGCCCCGCGAGGGCATGCGCACGCCGGAGCTGTTGCCGTATCGGAGCAGGAGGCAGTACAGCCGGAACGGGCCGTCAGCGACGTCGGCCTCGATGACCCACTCGGGCACGAGGGCGAAGAACTGGTCCTCGACGACGAGGACGTTCTCCTCCCCCGGCGGGGATTCCGCGGGTGGGTGCGGCGGGGTGTTCTGGGCAGGGGTCATCGGTCCTCCGAGCAGGCGTTCACGGGCTCGCCGTAGGCGCTGAAGAGGTCGACCGGAAGCACGTCTCGCGCTCACGTGGCGCCAACATCTGCATGAGACGGGCGAGCACGGGGTGAGACGGGGCGGGACCAGCGCGCTGCGGCGTGAGACGAAGTGCCTGCTCAGAGACCTGGAGCGACGAGCAGCGACTCAGCGGAACGAAGGGTGTTCTCCTTCTAATCCGATGGTCGCTGGTTCGAATCCAGCCGGGGGCGCCCGCCCGTCCTGCCGCTGAGCAGGGCTCTCACCCTCCCGCGAACCCCCTCGGCAGCAGCCCGGAACGCCTCGTGTGAGCCATCGGTCTCAGGACGCTCACGAGCCCGCCTCGCCGGCTTCCCGACCGCGGCTCCTCACCACCGTCGCCGGAGGACGCGGGTGACGAGAGTCCTCTCGACCGGGGTCTGCACCTGCTGCGACCCACCACCCGCACAGGCCACCCACCGGTGCCGCCAGCACCCCATGACCCATCACGTCTGCTATCGACGACGAGTAGAGATCATCGATGGTGTCTGACGGCTGGGGCCTTGCACGCTGGTGCCGTGGAGCTCCCCTCATCAGCCCAGGTGGTCGTGATCGGCGGCGGTGCCCTCGGGCTCGCCGCGGCCGACGAGATGGTGCGCGCCGGCCTCGACGTCCTGGTCCTGGAGCGCGACCAGCTCGGCTCGGGCTCCTCGGCCAAGCCCTTCGGCGGGGTGCGCGCCACCTTCTCGGATCCCGGCAACATCGCCCTCGGCCAGCGGGGCCTGGAGAAGTACGCCGCCCTGCACGAGCGGACGCCGGGCGGCATCGGCCTGGCCCGCGTCGGCTACCTGTTCTGCGCGCGCACCGAGGCCGAAGCCCTCGCGCTGGAGGTCAGCACCGAGCTGCAGCGCTCGATGGGCTCCGACGCCGAGGTCATCAGCCCTCGGCGCGCTGCTGAGCTCAACCCCTACCTCGACGCATCCGCGCTGGTCGCGGCGTCCTTCTCCCCCCAGGACGGCTACGCCCAGCCCTCCCTGGCCGTCGCGGCCTGGGCGGCCAGCGCCCGCGAGCTCGGCGCGCGCGTGCTGGAGGGCGTGGAGGTCACCGGCGTGGAGACCACCGACGACGGCGACGGTCGCCGGGTCCGCGCAGTGACCACCACCGCCGGCACCGTGCGCTGCGAGCACCTCGTCGTGGCTGCCGGCGCCTGGTCGCGCAGCGTGGGCCAGATGGCCGGCATCGACGTCCCCGTCGAGCCCGTCCGCCGCCAGATCGCCTTCGCCGACGTCCCCGCAGACGCTCCCGGCGGGCCCGGGCAGCGACCGCTGCCGTTCACCCTCGACCTCTCCACCACCTTCTACGTGCACGGCTCCCCCGACGGCCTCCTGCTCGGCATCTCCGACGCGGCGCAGGTCCCCGGCTTCGGACGCGACTACGACGAGTCCTGGCTGCCCGCCTTCGACGCCGCGGCCGCCGTCGTCGCGCCCTCCCTGGTGGGGCTGCCGCTGCGCACCGGCTGGGCCGGCCTGTACGAGAACACCCCCGACCACAACGCCCTCATCGGGCAGTCCGCCCACGTGGCTGGTCTCGTGGTGGCCACCGGGTTCTCCGGCCACGGCTTCCTGCAGGCCCCCGCGGTCGGGGAGGTGGTCCGCGACCTCGTGCTCGGCCGCGCGCCGGAGCTGGACGTCTCCGGGTTCTCTCCCGAGCGCTTCGCCCCCACCTCCGCGGCACCCCTGCTGCGCGAGGTGCACATCATCTGATGGGCTGCACCAACGGACCAGGAGGCCACTGATGGCACACACGACCACTCTCGTGCGCGGCGCTGAGCTGCGCGCCCGCTTCGCCGTCGCCCTGGCGGAGATGTACGGCAGCGAGGTCCCCGCGTACACCACGCTCGTCGACGTCAGCCGCGCCGTGAACACCGACGTCGCCCGTGCGCAGGGCGAGGCCGCCGAGCGCCTCGGCTCCCTGGAGCGCATCACCGCCGAGCGCCACGGAGCCATCCGCGTCGGCTCCGAGCGCGAGCTGCAGCAGGTCGGCCGGGTCTTCGCGGCCTTCGGCATGCACCCCGTCGGCTTCTACGACCTGCGCGACGCCTCGGCCTCCTCGGTGCCGGTCGTCTCCACCGCCTTCCGCCCCGTGGACCCCGCCGAGCTGGCGGAGAACCCGTTCCGGGTGTTCACCTCGATGCTCGCCGTCGACGACGCCCGGTTCTTCGACGCCCCCACGCGGCAGCGCCTGGAGCAGTTCGTCACCGAGCGCCACCTCTTCGGCGAGGAGCTGCTGGCCCTGGCCGACCGCGCCGCCGCCGAGGGCGGGCTGCCCGAGGCCGAGGCAGACGAGCTGCTGGCCCTGGCCACCGACGCGTTCCGCCTCTCCACCGAGCCGGTCGACCGCGCCTGGTACGTCCACCTCGAGCGCATCTCGGCGGTCGCGGCCGACGTCGGCGGCGTCCCGGCGACGCACATCAACCACCTGACCCCCCGCGTGCTCGACATCGACGACCTCTACCGGCGCATGTCCGAGCGCGGCATCACGATGATCGACGAGGTGCAGGGCCCGCCGGCGTGGGAGGGACCCGACGTGCTGCTGCGCCAGACCTCCTTCCGCGCCCTGGCCGAGGAGCGGACCTTCCGCGAGGCCGACGGCTCGGTGGTGACCGGGTCGCTGCGGGTGCGCTTCGGGGAGGTGGAGCAGCGCGGGATCGCGCTGACCACCGCCGGGCGCGACCTGTACGACAGGCTCACCGCCGAGGTCGACGCGCGCCGCGCGGGCCAGGTGCCCGGACACGAGAGCGATGCTCAGCGCACCCGCGTGGACGTCGCCCGCGACGTCTGGCGCCGCCACCTGCCGCGCACCGAAGCGGACCTGGTCCTGGCGGGCCTGGCCTGCGGGGAGTTCCGCCTCGTCGACGCCTCCAGGGCCGGCCGGGCACGCACGGTGACCGACCTGGTCGAGGCCGGAGCCGTCGCCGTCGACCCGATCGTCTACGAGGACTTCCTGCCGCGCAGCGCGGCGGGGATCTTCCAGTCCAACCTCTCGGGCACCGGCACCAAGGACGAGGACGCCGGGGGCGCGCACTACGACGCCGACCGCCTCTCGGCCATCCTCGGCGTGCAGGTCCTGGACCCCGTCGAGCTGGCCACCGCCCAGATGCAGCGCTCGCTGGACGCCCTGTCCGCCCGGCTCAGAACCCCCATCACCCTCTGACCCCCACCGCAGACGCTCGACGGCGTGCCCCGCGCACGCACCGGAGCCTCCGCAGAGAAGCAGGAGAAGCACCCATGACCGCTCTGACCGGAACCATCCCCGCCGCCGGCGCGCTCGCCGCCGACGTCACCGCCGCCCTGGACGCCCTCGGCGTCGACCGCGCCCAGCTCGAGGGCGCCCACGAGTGCCGCTCGCCCATCACCGGCGAGGTGCTGGCCCGCACCCCCGAGCACACCGCCGCCGACGTCGAGGCCGCCGTGACCACCGCCGCCGCGGCCTTCCCCGCCTGGCGCGACGTGCCCGCCCCCGTGCGCGGCCAGCTCGTCAAGCGCTGGGGCGAGCTCCTGACCGAGCACAAGGAGCACCTGGCCACCCTCGTGCAGGCCGAGGTCGGCAAGATCCGCTCCGAGGCCCTCGGCGAGGTCCAGGAGATGATCGACATCTGCGACCTCGCCGTCGGGCAGAGCCGCCAGCTGTTCGGCAAGACCCTCCCCTCCGAGCGCCCCGGCCACCGCCTGGCCGAGACCTGGCACCCGCTCGGCGTGGTCGGCGTCATCAGCGCCTTCAACTTCCCCGTGGCCGTCTACGCCTGGAACACCGCCCTGGCCCTGGTCTGCGGCGACACCGTGGTGTGGAAGCCCGCCGAGACCGCCCACCTGTGCGCCCTGGGCACCGACGCCCTGCTGGCCCGCGCGGTGCGCGAGGTCGGTGCCCCGCAGGGGCTGCACGGGGTGGTGCTGGCCGACCGCGTCGCAGGCCAGGCCCTGGTCGACGACGAGCGCGTCGCCCTCGTCTCGGCCACCGGTTCGGTGCGGATGGGCCGCGAGGTCGCCCCGCGCGTGGCCGCCCGCTTCGGCCGGGTGCTGCTGGAGCTGGGGGGCAACAACGCCGCCGTCGTCGCCCCGAGCGCCGACCTGGACCTGGCGCTGCGCGGCATCGTCTTCGCCGCCGCCGGCACCGCCGGTCAGCGCTGCACCACCCTGCGCCGCCTGGTCGTGCACACCTCGGTCGCCGACGAGCTGGTCGAGCGCATCGCGGCCACCTACGCGGGCCTGCCGATCGGCAGCCCCACCGCCGACGGCGTCCTCGTGGGCCCGCTGGTCTCCGGGGCCGCCTACGAGGCCCAGCAGGCCGCGCTGGAGCAGGCCGTCGCCGAGGGCGGCGAGGTGGTGGCTGGCGGCGCGCGCGTGCTGGCTGACGAGGCCCCGGGCGCCTACTACGTGGAGCCGGCCGTGGTGCGGATGCCCGCGCAGAGCGCCGTGGTGCAGGAGGAGACCTTCGCCCCGATCGTCTACGTGCTCACCTACGACACCTTCGAGCAGGCCGTCGAGCTCAACAACGGTGTGCGCCAGGGCCTGAGCAGCGCCGTCTTCACGCGTGACCTCGAGGAGGCCGAGCGCTTCCTGTCCGCGGGCGGCTCGGACTGCGGCATCGCCAACGTCAACATCGGCACCTCGGGCGCGGAGATCGGCGGCGCGTTCGGCGGGGAGAAGGAGACCGGCGGGGGGCGCGAGTCCGGGACCGACTCCTGGCAGGCCTACATGCGGCGCGCCACGAACACCGTCAACGCCTCGGGGCAGCTGCCCCTGGCGCAGGGCGTCGAGTTCGGCTGAGGGCCGAGCTCGTGCGGGCCGCGGCGGTGGTCCACCGCGGCCCGCACGGAGCACCCGTCCACGTGAGCCACCACCCGGGGGCGTTGCGGTGATCAACCCCCTGCACCTGCGGACCCTGGCCGTGGTCCTGCGCGCTGGCTCCTTCGCCGAGGCGGGACGCCGGCTGGGGTACTACCGGGCTGGTCCTGTTCGACCGCGGGGCGCACGACGTGCGCCCCACGGCGGCCGCCTCCCAGGTCGCCGCCCGCGCGACGGAGGCCCTGGGTGCCCTGGAGCGCGCGGTCGGGGAGATGGCCGAGGGCACGCGCGGGCGCCTCGGGCTGGGCTCCTTCCCCACCGCCAGCGAGGTCTTCGTGGTCGGCGCCCTGGCCCGCTTCCAGCGCAGGCTCCCCGGTGTCGAGGTCGTCTTCGTCGACGGGGAGCCCAGCGACCTCGTCCCGGGGCTGCTGGCAGGTGACCTCGACGTCGTGGTCTCCTTCCGCTACGACGGCGTCCCCCAGGTGTGGCCTCCCGCGGTGCAGCGCACCGAGCTCGTCGTCGAACCCGTCGCCCTCCTGGTGCCGCAGCGCGCACCCGTCGAGACCCCGCCCGGTGCCGCCGTGGCGCCGTCGGACTCCTCCGACGTCCCGTGGATCGCCACCCAGGAGGGCACCGCCGGCGCACGAGCCGTGGAGCGCGCCTGCGCCGACGCGGGCTCCGTGCCCCCGGTGCGCTACCGCACCAACGACGACGACGTGGTCCGCAGCTTCGTGCGCGCGGGGCTGGGCGAGGCTGCTGCGCCCTGGCTCGCGCACGCCGGGCGCGCTGACCTCAGCGTCGTCCAGCCCGCCGGGCTCGCGGTGCGCCGACGGGTCGAGGCCCTCACCGCGAGGCGCCCGCCCCCCCGCGGTCGCGGCGATGGTCTCCGAGCTGCGCGCTGCCGCCGCCGCTCTGAGCCCTCCCCCACCACCGACGGCCTGGGAGCAGGGCAAGCGGTCCGGGGCCTAGCACGCACGATCACCGGGCTCAGACCCTCCTCCCACCTGGACCGGCACACCACCCTGGAGGTCCCCGAGCTGCGAGGAGACCCACCGTGTCCGACGCCCCTTCCCTCATCGACCAGTGGGGACCCGAGAGGGTGGTGGTGGTGGTCTCCGACCGCCGCACCGGCATGCGCGGGGTGCTGGTCATCGACAACACCGCCCGTGGGACCGGCAAGGGCGGCACCCGGATGAGCCCCGCGCTGAGCGTGGGGGGAGGTGGCCCGCCTGGCCCCGACCGTCAGCACCGCGGCCCGGTGCCAGCAGCTCGACCGCGATGTCGCCTCGACGCCGCTACCCGGGCCCCGCTGGCTCGCAGCGGTCGTGGTGCCCACCGGCGCGGAGGGTGCGGGGCGTGCGCACGGGCCGGCACGACGCTGGTCGCACACCCCACCGGTCTCCTGTCGACGCCCACTCCCACCGGGACCACGGATGGAAGGTCACCTGTGACAGAAGCCCCCGGCGCGGACCCGGCGTCCGTCCGCCCCGCTCCCTCTGCGTCCGCGGACGTGCTCGTGCCCGCAGCAGACCTCGTCGCCGACTGCCAGCAGATCCTCCTCACCGCCGGCGCCGACCCGACCGTCGCGCGCCTGATCACGGAGAACGCCATCTACGCCGAGGAGCGCGGCCACGCCGCGGTCGGGGTCAGCCACCTGCTCGACCACGTCGACGCCATGCTCGAGGGCCGCCTGGACGGCGCCGCCGAGCCGGTCCTGACCCACCCCGCGCCGTCGGTCTTCCGCGCCGACGCCCGTGGCGGGGTGCCCCACACGGCCTTCGAGGCGCTCCTGCCCCGCATCGTCGCCGCCGCCCACCTCCAGGGCCTGGTCGCCTTCGCCCAGAGCGGCGCCTACACCTGCGGGAGCCTCGGCTGGTTCACCCACCGCCTCGCCGAGCACGGCCTCATCGGGATCGGGACCGCTACCTCCCCTGCACTGATGGCCGCCGGTCCCAGCGGAGGCCGCGTCTTCGGCACCAACCCGATGGCCTTCTCCCTGCCTCGTGCAGGCGGAGCACCACTGACCCTGGACCAGGCCTCCAGCGCGGTGGCCTGGGTGCGGGTGCGTGAGGCCGCCGCGCGCGGTGAGCAGATCCCTGCGGACTGGGCCCTCGACCCCACCGGTCGGCCCACCACCGACCCAGCAGCGGGCCTCGCTGGGGCGCTCCTCCCCTTCGGGGGCCACAAGGGCGCCAACATCGCCCTGATGGTCGAGCTGCTCTCCTCCCTGGCGGGAGGCAGGTGGTCGATGGATGCCGCGCCCTTCGACCGCGGCGCGGTCTCCCCCGCCGTCGGCACCCTGCTGATCGCCCTGGACCCGGCGCTGCTCGACGAGGAGTACGTCCAGCGCTCCAGCGACCACCTGGAACGACTGGCGGCTCTCGGCGTGCGCGTGGCACCGGCGGTGTGCACCTCTGGGCGCAGCCACCTGACACTGCCCGGCCTCCTGGTCGCGCAGCTGGAGGAACGGCTCGGACGCACCCCGGCGTCACCCCCTCCGCCGTCGGCGCCCCTCTGAGGCGGACCTCGAGACCGCCCTCGGATCGGGGGCCGCGGCGGGCTCGACACCGCGCGGGGGCGGGTCGGTGCACCGGCGGGCCGACCCGCCGGTGGTCCACAGCAGCGCGTGGAGATGGCGACCGCTGGGAGCCCGCCGTGCTGAGCTCCTCGCGCGGGTGCCGACGACGACGCCACGGCCCTCGCCCTCGACCCCCTGCGAGGTCGAGGGCGAGGGCGAGACACCGGGGGCCGAACCCCTCAGAGGCGGAAGCGCCCCACCACCGCGGTCAGCTGGGAGCTCAGGTCCGACAGCTGCTCAGCTGTCCGGCGCGCCTCACCGACCGACTCAGCCGCTGACGTCGTGGCCTGCGACAGCGACGCGATGTCGGTGCTGATCCCCGCGGCGCCGCTGGCCGTGTGCGAGATGCTGCGGCTCATCTCCGCGGTCACCGCCGACTGCTCCTCCACCGCCGAGGCGATGGTCTGCTGGAAGGCGTTCACGTCCAGCACCACCTGCTGGATCTGTCCGATGGTCCCCACCGCCGTGGCGGTGTCGGACTGGATGCGCGCCACCCGCTGGGCGATGTCCTCGGTGGCCCGTGCGGTCTCGCGGGCGAGGTCCTTGACCTCGCCGGCCACGACGGCGAAGCCCTTGCCGGACTCTCCGGCGCGTGCTGCCTCGATCGTGGCGTTCAGGGCGAGCAGGTTCGTCTGCTCGGCGATCGAGGTGATGATCTTCACCACGCTGGCGATCTCGGCAGAGCTGACGTCGAGGTTGCGCACGCTCTCGTGGGCCTCCTCCGCCAGGCGGACGGCTCCGTCGGTCACCTCTCCAGCGCGGGCGCTGTTCGCAGCGATCTGCGAGATGGCGGCCGTCATCTGCTCAGCACCCGCGGCGGCGGACTGGGAGTTGGCGCTGATCTGACCGGCCACGGTGGCCACCGACTCCGTCCGCGTGGCGGTGGCTGCTGCGCCGGTGGCCAGGGCGCGGGCGGTGGCGGTGACCTCCTCCGAAGACCGGTGCACGTCCTGGGCGGTGCTCGTCACCGACCGCAGCAGGTCGGCCAGGGAGGTCTGGGTCACCGCCAGGCTCTTGGCCATGCGGCCGACCTCGTCGTCCTGGTCGACGTCGACGGTGCGGGTGAAGTCGCCCCGCGCGGTGGCGGCCAGGGCCTGGTCGACCAGGTGCAGCGGGCGCACCACCGACCTCACCGCCAGCACCGCGATGAGGATCCCCAGCAGCACGGCCGCGCCACCGGCACCGAAGATCAGCCAGCGGCCCAGGTCGCGCCCGTGGGCGACCTCGGCGGCCAGGCGGTCCGCGCGGGCGTCCTCGGCGTCGGTGACCTGCTTCATCGCCGCGGAGATCTTGTCGCTGACGGGGTCGAGGTGCTGCTGCTTCATGACGGCGAACTGGTCGAAGTCGCCCGAGCCGGTGAACATGGGCTCGGCGTACTGGGTGCGCAGGGAGCGGTACTCGGTCACGAGCTGGCCCACCTGGGCCCAGCTGGCGGGGTCGGCGGAGTCCAGGCGTCCGTAGCTCGCTGCGGCGTCGTCCATGGCCTCGTCCTGGGAGACCAGGAAGCCCCGGTAGGCCTCGAGGACCTCCTCGCTGTGCGTGGCGCCCAGCCCGGCCATCGCCAGCTCGGTGTTGTTGCGCGCGGCGGTGAACGCCCCGAGGTCGCGGACGGCGGTGAGGGAGGTGTCCGAGACGGCCTGGGCGCGAGTGGCGCCGGTCTCGGCGACGTAGCCGCCGGCGACCATGGTCACGGCGGCACCAGCGACGAGGACGGCGACGGCACCACCCATCTTGACGGCGATCGGCAGGTCGCGCATCGACCGGCGGCGGGGGGCGTCAGGCATCGGGTGGTCTCCTCGGCTGTCAGCGGTGGGACTGCACCCCCTCTTTCGGCATACAGGCGACGATCTTGAGCGACGGGCCGCGGCACCAGGTGCGAGGTGCACGTCGCGGCGGTGCAGACCGAGCACCGGACCGCGCCGGCCGGACGTCACAGCGGTCCCGCTGGCCGTCCCCGCTCGTCGTCCGCCTCGGGGTGCGGGACCACCCAGAAGGTGCCAGTGGGCCCCCGCTGTCCTCCGTTCGACGCGGTGGCGCCGGTCCAGGAGACCCCGCACGGACGGCCTCCTGACCAGCTGCCGCGAGCTCGGACCGGTGTCTCCCGCACACCTCGCGGTCGGCTCGGCCGCCGCCGGAGGATCAGCGTTCCCGACGACGTCAGCGAGTGGGCTCCGACGACGCCTCCGAGGCAGCGCTGTGCGTGCTGGCGCTCACCACGCCGGCGGAGACGGGGAGACCGGCGCACCCGCCGTCTGTCCGGGCCGGTCGCGACGGGTGCCGCCGCCCCACCCCGTGCTGGAGCGCCCGAGCCCGGGGCTACCGACCGTGCGGCTCCGTGCGACCGACCTGCGGGCGCGCCGTGCGGGCTGGCACCCTGGGCGTCGTGACCACTCCAGTCTTCGTCCTCAACGGTCCGAACCTGGGCCGCCTGGGCCGGCGCGAGCCGGAGGTCTACGGCTCCACGACGCTGGCGGAGCTCGAGGCCCGGTGCGCCGCCGAGGCCACCGAGCTCGGCCTGGAGCTCACCTGCCGCCAGACCGACCACGAGGGCGAGATGATCGGCTGGGTCCACGAGGCCGCCGACCTCGGCGCCGGCGTGGTGCTCAACCCGGCCGGGTGGACCCACACCTCGGTGGCCCTGCGCGACGCGTGCGCGCAGCTCACCGCCCCGCTGGTGGAGGTGCACCTGAGCAACGTGCACGCCCGCGAGCCGTTCCGCGCACACTCCTACATCTCCCCGGTGGCCTCGGCCGTCGTCGCGGGGATGGGCCCCGAGGGCTACCTGGCGGCCCTGCGCCACCTGGCCGGCCGCCTCGCACCCGCCGAGGGCTGAGACCTCCCGCCCCCTCCCCCGCCCTGCCGCCGTCGTCACGAGGACGCGGGTCACCGACTGCCTGGCCGCAGCCGCCGGTACCTCGTCCCGCGGTGGGCTACCTTCTCGACAGCCCGCGAAGACGTCGCGCAGTCCGGTGGGAGGCCGTCCGGAACGGCGCCCACCACGGCCGGCGAAGGGGGTCGGGGTGCACTGGAGCAGTCACGGCTCAGCCCAGGGGTCCCGTGCCGCGGCGCCGCAGCTGCACGCCGCCCACCCGCCTCCGGGGCTGCCAGCCGAGCTGCCGGCCGAAGCACCGGGCGCGCCCCTGCCCGACGAGGTGTTCGACCGCTACGCCCACCTCGTGCGCGCCACCCTGGGCGTTCCCGTGGGCCTGGTCAGCATGGTCAGCGCCACCGGTCAGGTCTTCCCCGGCGCCGAGGGCCTGCCCGCGCCCTGGCAGCAGACGCGCAGCACCGGGCTGTCGCACTCCTTCTGCCAGCACGTCGTCGCCCGCGACGCCCCCCTGGTCGTCGACGACGCCCGCGAGGACCCCGCCCTGGCCGACAACCTCGCCATCGCCGACATCGGTGTCGTCGCCTACGCCGGGTTCCCCGTCCACGCCGCCGACGGCACCGCGGTGGGCGCGCTGTGCGCCATCGACACGTCCCCGCGGACCTGGAGCGAGCACGAGCTCGACGTCCTCGCCCACCTGGCCACCTCCGTCTCCAGCGAGCTGGCGCTGCGTGCTGCGGCCGCACGCGCGGAGGAGGCCGTCCGCGCCGAGCGAGCCGCCGCCGCCCGGACCACGCACGTCACCGAGTCCATGGCGGTCGGCTACCTCGCGATGGACGCGGACTGGGTCGTCACGTACGTGAACTCCCGGGCCGTGCACGCCCTGGGCCGCCCGCGCGCCCAGCTGGTGGGCGGCATCATCTGGGAGCTGTTCCCCGCCACGGTGGGCACCGACTTCGACGCCGCCTACCGCCGCGCAGCCGCCGGTGAGGTGGTGGCCTTCGACGCCTACTACCCCGAGCCGCTGAACGCCTGGTACGAGGTGCGGGCCGTCCCCGAGGCCGGTGGGGTGGCTCTGTACTTCCTGGACATCACCGACCGCCACGTGGCCCAGCGGGCCGCCCAGGCCGCTGCCGCCCGGATCAGCGGCCTGGCCGAGGTGGCGCTGGCCATGGTCGACCTCGAGGACGTGACGGACCTGGTCACCGTCATCGCCGAGCGGGGCCTGGCAGCCCTGGGTGCGGACGGCGGCGCCGTCGCCGTCCACGACCCGAGCGACCCGGGCGTGCTGCTGTCCTACGTGACCGCCGGCTACGGCCCCGGTGCCCGGGCCGACTACGCCCACCTGCCCCTGCACACCGCCCTGCCGGTGTGCGAGGCCGCCCTCACCGGCAGGCGCGTGCTGGTGCCCGACCGCGAGGCGTGCACGGCCTACTCCCCGGTCATGGCCGGGGTGGTGGACTCCACGGGCTCGCAGGCCTTCGCCAGCATGCCGATGCGCGCCGACGGACGGGTCATCGGTGTGGTCACCGCCGGGTGGGACGCGCCGCAGACCTTCGGCGCCGAGCAGGTGGAGCTGCTGGAGGCCTTCGCCGCCCAGTGCGCCCAGGCCCTGCAGCGGCTGCAGTCGCGCGACGCCGAACGCCGCTCCGCAGAACGGGCGCGGAGCTCGGCGGCGCGCCAGGCCGCGCTGGTCACCATCGCCCAGGCCCTGGCCGACGCCGACACCCAGGACGACGTGCTGGACGTCCTGGCCCGCCAGGGCACGGACCTGCTGGGGTCGAGCGGCTGCGGGATCTGCCTGCGCAGCGACGACGGCGAGCACGTCGACACCCTGGTCACGGACTCACGGGCCGCGGTCCGGCACACCGTCCGACGCACCCCGGCCGACGTCCCCCTGCCCGCC
>Ga0325400_1004764_pt1 | contig 12627 bp, 11 predicted proteins | sample PopdelMetagenome_2_FD_205662 | JGI IMG/M metagenome (GOLD analysis project Ga0325400, IMG submission 205662) | Populus deltoides microbial communities from Bellville, Georgia, United States - Xylem-PdKOR-R1 | ecosystem: Host-associated > Plants > Phyllosphere > Stem > Wood/Secondary xylem...
TTTATTTTCATAGAAAATTGAGTCATGACCAGCATATGAAAATTTTGAAAAACATGCATAACTTCACTTTTGAATTTTAAGAGATAAATCCAAGTAACACGAGAGAAATCATCAACAAAGGAGACAAAATATTTGTAACCATCAAAAGATTCAATAGTTGGTCCCCAAACATCAGAGTGAACAATATCAAACATCTTATTTGATCTAGATGATGAAAGCATAAAGGGAAGTTTGGTAGACTTAGACAAATGACAAGTATCACATGGAATATTTTTTAAATCCAAATTGGGCATTAATTTGGTGAGGACAATGTCTAAGGGGTGAGCTAAGCGTTGGTGCCATAAAAGTTGCTCTTGATGAAACGAAGAAAGAGCAGAAACTTGATGATACCCGTTGTTCTGAGGATGACTTGAAAAATAATAAAGCCCTTTGAAAAAGAAACCTTCACCAATCGTCTTCTTCGTGGCAAGGTCCTGAAAAAGAACTTGTTGAGAGTCAAATATAACACGACAATTTAGTGTTCAAGTAATTTTACCAATGGAAAGTAATTGAAATGGAAAGAAGGGAATGTATAGGATTGAAGATTCTATACTATTGGACATTAATTTAATTTTTCCTTTACCCTTGACAGAGACATGTTTTCCATTGGCAATAGACACATGAGTTGGAGAAGAAAATCCCTCAAAATTACATAAGCTGGTCATTTTATTAGTTATATGATCAGTGGCACCTGAATCAATGACCCAAAAATCATGCACAGTACTAGCTACCAAGGTAGTTTTAAATGCAGTGAACATACCTTCTGTGTTTTCTTGCGAGAGGTGAACAGAATTTGCAAGGAAGCCTGCAAACTTACCAAGGAGGGCCACAGAATCAGAGGCAGATGCTGTCATGGTAGTATCACCCTTTTCCTTAAGATATGCAGCAAACTCATTGAGAAGAGCAGATGGGTTGGTAGAGAAATTCTCAATGTTACTGGAAGAAGTACCAGTGAAGTGAGCAGCGGCAACGTGACTTTTGGTGTTATAGCTCCTTTGAGATCTCTTCTTTTTTTCAAAATCCGGCTTCAACTCTGGATGAAGGATCCAACACCTCCCAATAGAATGACCAATATTATGACAATGGTGGCACTTCAACTCAGTTCGTTTACCCTTGTAAGGTCTGTCATTATTCATTGACTTGTTGACAGCATAAGCACGAGATTCTGATAAAGAGTTTTTAGAGTCAGAATTCATAACCTTTCTGCGAGCTTCTTCCCGTTGGATAGTAGCGCACACACTTGTAAGGGATGGAAGATCAGGATTCATGAGAATTCTGCTGCGGAGATCTTCATAGTCTGAACCGAGACTAGCTAAAAGCTGAAAGATCTTGTCCTCTTCACGTTTTCTTAATTCTGCTGCATCAATCGTGTGAGGTCGATATAATGCAAGTTCACTCCACATACCTTTCAAGGTCCCAAGTAATTGGACGTAGGTCTTGCCATCTTGCTGCAAATTAGCAAGATTTCTATTGATTTGGAAGATACGGGCTGCATTGTTCTGGTTTCCATACATCTCCTTCACTGCTTCCCATAGTTCAAAAGAAGATTCTGAGTAGCTGAATATTTCAGCAATATGATTTTCCATAGAGTTAAGTAACCAGGACATAACAAGTTGGTCCTTGCATTGCCAAGCTTCATAAGCTTGTGAAGAAGAATCAGGGGGTCTGATATGGCCATTGACATAGCCAAGTTTGGATCTGTCACCAAGAGCAATTGACACAGCTCTTGACCAAGGAACAAAACTGAGCCTAAACGTTGATTGGGATTTGGCTCTCCTTCAGACATATTGCAGGATCTGTTGGTGCCCTCAGCATTATCCATCTTGAATGGATCTTCCATAAGTTTTAAATAAATAGCAGGATATTAAGAACCTGCTCTGATACCATGAAGAAATAAAAGGAAAGAAGAATATTTATTCATAATCTTCTATTACAGCAGCAGGGGTATATATACACTTTCTGTTACAGTAGAGGAAGCTATGTTTATGATCAAATCAAAGTCTATCTCTATTAACTATTATCCTAACAATTGTATGCAGGGCAACGTAACATTGCAGTAGGAGAGAAGCTCTGCAACTTGTGTTGGAGTTAAACTAAAACTCTGGAAGCTGTGTTAAGGTCTGATTCTACAATCTGAATTGCAGGAGGATTTGCAATCCGTGTTGGAGTAGGAGTTTGTTGTCCTTCTTTCAATAAAAACCAACGTTGCCATTGTCTTTGTCATCTCAAAAACCAGAGACGAAGAAGAAGAAGAGTGCAAAAAAGAATTGAACGAAAAGGAGAATCAGAAATGAAAACAGTAGCAGAAGGAAAGAAAGAAATGTTGCTCAATCAAAGCACTGATCACCCTCAACTTCATCTTCAGGCAGCAGCTCTAGGGGATGTTTGAGAGGACTAGAGAGGGAGAGAAAGAATAAAACAGGGAACAAGAGGAAGAATAGAGCAGAAGAGAAAAAAAAGTAGAAGGGAAACGCAGCGAAAGAAAGAAGAACCACCAACCAGTTAGCGCCACGGTACACAACCGCAACACCGTCCACCGCCACCGGCAGCACCGCTAGGCCGCGGGTCTACTTCTTCCTCTTCCTCCTCCTCTTCTTCTTCTTCTCCAGGCTGCTCCACTGTTCACGTTGCAGGTGAACAGTGGAGAGTCTCTCTACTGTTTGTTTTAGTTTTCTGGGCCGGACAGCGCTGGCCCAGCCCAAAATGGTTGGGTCAGGTCCGGCCCAGTCAAGAAACAAATTTTCTTCAAAAAAAACATTTTAAAAAATATGTGATTTTCCCGTGTATTTTTCTACTGAATTTTTCTTAGTATTGGTTTGTATTTTTATACCGTAAAGGTACAAATCTAGAATTAAAATACCCAATTTTCGTCAAAATATTGAAAAATAATATAAAAAAAACATGTTTTTATTTTCATGCATATGGCCAAGTATCTCAAAGAAAAAAAATCATATCATATTTTCATACAACAAAAATTCAAAAATATATATTAACATGCATTTTGGTTTTAATAACCAGTTTATTAAAGTTACGAGAACTAGGCTAATATTTCAAAAATTCCAAAAAACTTATTTTTTTTCTTTTAGTATCTGGGGTTACGACCTTATACGTAAGATGTATTCCGGATATTAAATTCTTTTGTTGACGTTAGAACAGTTAAGTTTTACCCGATAAGATAAGGATCTCCTTATCGAGGAGGATGTTAAATTCTGACCAACCATTACTAAATTGCTACTAGTATAACTATCTCTTGCAAATGGTAGCGAGGATTTTAGGCTTCTATCAAGCAAGGTTGTCAATTCCATTTTAATTGGTGTTTTAATTTTTTTAATTGTAACAATATATTTTGGTTTTTGAGTATTTTGACGTGTCATTTTGGATTGTTCTATTTATACTTTGGACTCATCAAATCGATTGGGTCATATTAATTTAACTCTTTATTTTTACTTATAATTAAAATTTAAATTGTATAATTTCAAGTTAGTTTATTTTTAAATGTCAATTAAAATTATGTTTGTTAAAAATATTGAGACAACAACATATTGGATCGACCCAGGTTAATCTAGGTTAATCTTTTAAATCCGTGACCCAGATCATGAGACCATAATAATCTCAAATAAAAACAAATTATAAATCATAATTTTTAATAAACCTATTGTTGAATTATGAAATTGAAAAAAAAATCAATCTAAAAAAAAACACAAAAAATGACCTTACAAAACAAAATTATTAATTTAAATAAAATTATGAAAATGTCATCGGCAATCTCACAAAGTCTTTCTAAACTCTAATTGTTCTAAAATTTTAACTTACAATATAAATATATGTTAGGAGATTCTCGTAAAATTTTAGTTTAATCTAACAGTTGAATTGAAAGATATAACTAATACCATAAAACTAGACTACATTTTTTTTTATAAAAGCAAAACAAAACATTATTTGATCATATAAGTTCATAGCTCTTAAAGACAAGAAATATACCACAAGATTTAAAACTATTTTATATTTCATTAAAATAAATAAATAAATTACTGGTTACAATAACAGCATTCCCAATTAAACAAAAGTTCATAGCTTTTATAATGCTTCTAATCTGAATATCTTTTAGAAAAAAATTAGTTTTATTTTGGTTTGATTTTTTTTTAATTTTATATCTTATAATTTGATTTAATTTGATTTTTATATTAATTTTGGTTATCATTTAGTTTTCTTTTATTTTTTTAATTAAAATTTTTTATCTATCAGATTTAATTCTTATAATTATTTTTTTAATATTTATTTTATTTAAAATAATTTATAACATTATAATTATTTTTTTTAATTTTATCATCTTTTAATTTCAATTTTTTTATATGTCATGTACAGCTAAGGGACCCATCCCTTTGTATAAAAAATGATTTGACGGTGCTTGGATTGGGTGTATGCCTACGTACTTAGTTTTCTAAACAGGCCTTGAGCTTTATTTTTTTCTATGCAGTATTATATATTCAATTCTTTAATAGTTAGAAAATACAAAGAGTTAGTGACACTTACACAGGGTATTTGTATCTTGTTTTTTCTAATTAAAAACTTGTATTGATTGATTTATTTATTTTAATTTAAATACTTGCTTTTAATTATGAATTTTTATCAATCAAGTCTCTATATTAGTTTTGTTGCCAGAATGCAAATAACACGACTAATAATATTTTATTTTCAATTTTTTTCAAGATCTAAATTTTCCACACGTAATTTTCATAAAGAAAGTAACAAGTCTTCTTTATCTATCATCTTCATGTGCCTAGCATTAACCTTTTATTCATGTTTTTTCCAAAAATAAATAAATAAATAAACTAGACTTGGGGTCAACGTACGTTTCAAGAAGGAATATAAGTTTCGGTTAATTACTTAATTTTATGCAATATTCATTTTTTTTTTCTGTACTCTATGGTTTCGATGAACATGACTTTCTTAAGCTAGTTGTAGTATATAGAAATTTCTTGTAGCATTTTAGAAATATAATTCACATCTCAATTGAAAAATTCAAAAATTAATATAATAAGTTTTAATATTTATTTTTAATTTAATATTAATAGAATAATAGTTATAAAGTTTATTTAGTTAACAAAAAATGTTCCACTTTTGTTCTCTATCTATCACTTTTCCTTTTAAAGGGGTTATGTACATCCTTGCATGTTATTTTGAAGTTTATTTATTTTTAATTTAATATATAAAATCTTTTTATATAGATGAATTTTATTTTTTGAAAATAAAAAGAAATTTATTTTCAAATAATATTTTTAATATGTGCAGTTTTATATATTATTTTTTCCTTTTTTTTATTCAATCAATTTATAATGTATATATGTTTTTATTATCGTTTGATCGAATTAAAAAATTATTTTAATTTGAATTTTTAGAAAATACAATTGTGTAAATGTCATGTCTTGTAAAATTAAATATTTTGATCTATATCTGTCTCTTAATTTTTTTTAGTTTTTATTTTGAGTCATCGTTTATGGTTTTTTTTTCATTTATTAACACACATAATTCTCGATTTATTTGACTATATTTGTATATAAATTTTTTAATTTTCACTTAAAATTTTTTAAAATAAAAAATATATTAAAGAAATCTATATATAATTTTTTAATTAAACAAATTTAACTTGCGATGAAGCTCTGATTAAATAACTACGTCCATGTACTAAAATGAGTGGCACTAGAAAGTTCACATACCTTATCTTCCAAGCAAGAAGAGACAAGAAAAGCAATAGGTGATGTTCTTTTTTCTGGCTGTAAATGGATGAAGGGATTAATACTAAAAATATGGACAAAAATTGATGTGGACCCGCACTACTTTGATTATTTTTCACTTTCTTCACTCTTCCTGTGTTTCACTATTTGATGATTCAAAAGTTATCTATTTAAAACAATTTAATTTTTTTAAAAATATTTTACAATATGGTTACAATATTTTTTTCTTAAGAAAATAAATTGATTTCTTGTGTTAATAACATTTAAGGATTTCTTCCAATCAAATAATCAAATTTATTTTAATTAAAAAGTTTCCAATCAATAACAGCATTCTCAATTAAACCAAAGTATTTCCACGAACCCATCTCGAGGAAAAAATGTATGATGGTTGGAAGAGGAAGTCTCACGGCCTCTCCTCGAGGAAAAATGCATGATGGCAACGGTCTCAGGGACCATGTGCAGATGGAAATGGTCTCACGAACTCTTAAATGCTTACAGGTCAATGGTCTTATAGACCATCTCACTGGCATGGAAAAAATGCAGATGGCAAAAGTCTCACAGACCAATGCATCTCACACTGTCAATTCCCATCCATCTTACTTGTTGCTTGTGTTATAAAAAATAGACTCTTTAGAAAGAAAAAAAGGAAGACTTATTGTCATGACAATGACAAGAAGTATTTTAAAAATAATTCAATCTAAAAAAAACACTAAATTAAAATGACATTTCGTAACAAAATTATAAATTTGAATAAAATTATAAAAATATCATAGGCAATGTCGTAAAGTTTTTATAATCTCTGATTGCTTTAAAATTTTAATTTAAGATATGAATATATATTAGGATATTCCTCATCAAATTTTAGCCTAATCTTGTAGTCGAATTGAAAAATATGATTGATACCGTAAAACTAGATTATATTTTTTTTATAAAAGCAAAATAAAATATTATTTGATCATAGTAAAATGACTGAAATATAACCAAAATATTCTAGTGAGAATTTAGGTGAAATTCATAAAATAAAATAAGATTTTAAAGATGAAATATCTTCTAATTTATTCTATTTTTTAAATTGAAATAAAATGTACCTGTCATACGCCCTATCTCGTGGAAAAAAACAATAGCTTTTACAGCCCCAAGCATACGGCTCCATCTCGTGGAAAAAATTGAATGATGACAATGGTATCACGTGGATAATTTGTTGCTATGTCCTCTCAATCAAAATCCTTTTTGTTTTGAAAAGTTGTGTGTGTATATATATATATATATATGTATGTATGTATGTATGTATGTATGTATGTATCATGGCCGTCTTCGAGAAATCACATGAGAAACGCACAGTTTCGTTGATTAATCGAACAATTAATTAATAAATAAATAGTAAAATGGTAAGACCAAGAGTTGTGACTGTGACTGGCAATGACAGGAGGATTACCTCTCATCTCTAGACAATCCTCAACATCTATCCAATAAATTTTGGCTTCATCAATGAGTTTCATTTTAGCAAATCTAACCTTTCTATTATCAGACAAGTTATGCCACTCAAAGAATCTATTCATATCACGAATCCACATATCAAATATCCAAGGGTCATGACGACCGTCAAAAGTGGGGGCTTCTATTTTGTTAGGACTCAAGACTTGCTCATCAAAGTCATCGTGTTTAGAGTAACCTAAATGATAGTCATACTGGTGGCGCTCAGAGTGAACTTGTCCATAATGATTATTCTTGTGATATTTATTAGTCTTTGAGTGCCTTATTCGAAAACTCTCTTGGGGCTCAATTCTTTTAAACATGTTGATCACCTAAGTTTGCAGTTCCTTTAAATTGTCATAAGAGTATCATTAAGGTTGAGTCTACTGTACGTGTAAACTTAAGCTTGGACACTAGATGATCATGACACAAATGCATGCAACACTAACTTATAAATGGAATTGAGATAACAAATGGTTCTTGCATGTAAAATCACAATACAAAAATAAAGCTAATTTTTTTTTTTAAATGTGGAGATTAATCAATAACAAATTACACTAATAAAATTGTAAGCATGTAATACTAGGTTTTTAAGTGTAAATGATTAATCAAACACGATGTCACAAGCAAGAACTCATAATTATCAAATAGAATAAGATATTAGCTATCACTGATGAAAGAGGTTGATGAACAAAAATTAAAATTCTAGGTGAGATTTTTTTTTTAGGAATTTTCTAGGCATAAAAGTAATATTAATAATACCTTAAATGACAAGAGAAAAACCAAGAAAAGTAAACTTCAACAAATATGGGAGAGTGATTCACTAACTAGAGTGCTGGAGAAAGCTGGAATTTGTTGGAGCTGATGTGGCGAACTAGATGAATTGACTGCTGACACGGCAGATGACATGGCAGGATATGCTGACATGGCGGGGTCTGATGACGTGTCAAACGACATGGCAAGACTTATGCTGTGGCGGCTGACGTGGATGATCTGATGTGGCTGGGTTAATTATTTTACCAGCTTTTGTTTCCTTCTCCTCTGTCTCCTTAGGTGTTGTTGCTGGCGGCGCACGCGTGACTGCTGAAGGCGAGGACCACCGCGGTCTGTTGAAGATGGTGATTGCCGCCGGTCAGATCTATTGCTCTGTCGGTCGTTAATGGTGGGGGGGCGACGATGGTACTGTGGACGGTTGCTGGCGCTGAAGAGGACGACACTGGCTGAGGGGCTGCCTTTGCAGCTGTAAACCCGAATCGCTGTTGGCTGTGATGGGTGTTGTGGGTAGCGGCGTCTGGTGGTTTGTAGTTCTGATTTGGCTGCTGAAACCGCAGGTCTGTTGTGGTCCTGTGGAGGCGCCGCTGAAGACGATTTGGTGTGATCTGTCGGTGGCGTGGGGAGTGGCCTTCTGTAGGAGAATCTGTCGCCGTGGGTCTTGGTGTGACCGGCGTTGATGCACGCTGCAATCGGCGTTTTCCAGATTTGCTGAGTTTTTGATGAACAGTGACAGTGACAATTTTGCTTGCGGCGGCTGTTTGCTGTGGAGAAGATGAACATTGTTTCCCTTTTTTTTCTTTTTTTTTCCAATCAGATCAGTAGGATTTTTTTTATTTTTTATTTTTTTTAGATCAAACTGGATCTAGGGTTTAGCATAGACATGTGGATCGTTTAATTGTAAGAACAATTAAAACCCTGGCTCTGATACCAAATTTGACGCAGGACAACAAACAAAAGAATTAAAGCCGGAAAAAGAAAGAAGCTTTTAGAGAAGAAGCTGAGAAGAGAAAGCCAAGAAAAAGAACAAAGGGGATTGGAGATATGCAAAGTCTGCAAATTTTTCATTAATCATCAAAAGTCCCTTAACATTTAGAAAAGTGGGATATAAATATTAAAACCCTAACTAGAACAAACGTTTGGGCTTATAGCCCACTAAATAAAATACCCAACAATAATTAAATCAAACCCAACAAATAAAACCAAATTAATAAACCTTAACTAAAAGTTCATATAAATTAAACCCAAAAACATAAGTTAAAGCCCAATCTCTCAATTGTTTGGGCTATCCTCCATCGTCTATGATCATTCGCGTGCATAAATAATATTTCGGGTTTGGTGTCCCCATCAAGTTATTAATATTTATTATTAATATATATAAAATGAAAGATTTGAATAATTGATTAATATTGTTAAACCATATATGTTTTTATAGTTTTCTTCTTTAATTTTATTTTTTAATATTGAGTTTACGTATCCTGATCTCATGATCTAGGTCGTAGACTTAACGGGTTAACTCAAGTTTTTTTTTTATTACTTCCTCTTTGTCCTATCTGTTTTTCTTTATGCTAGATAACCTCTAATTTTGGCTGTAGTACCTTTCTATAATAATACTTGACTATTATAAAAAAGAAGAAGCATAAGTAGAAATAATTTAGTGGATTACCTGTTATGGGTAATGAGTTATTTAGTTGATTTTTAAAGATTTTAGATAAAGATTATGATTTTAAGTTATGGTTTGTTTAAATGATGAATTTGAGTTAGAAATATTGAAATATCAGTAGGTGATCCGTGAAAAATCTGGGTTTGAGGTTGAAGATGATAAAATTTCAGTTTGGTCTCTCAATCTGTGAAAATTGAAGTTAATCCCCAAACTTTGGAAAAATTACAAATTGGTCCCTCTAACATAATCCTAGATTCTGGATAGAACTAAAGATAAATTATGAGCAACATTCCAATATAGTTATGAATTTATGACATTTTCATTTTGGTCCTTCAATTTGATAAAATTACAATTTGACCCTTAGAAATCTGCTAAAATTCCAGATTGATCCCTGGAGCATAATCCGAGATTCTGGACAGAATTAAAAAAGAATTATGGGCAAAATTTCAGTATAGTTATGAATATAACATTTTCATTTTGGTCCTTCATTAATTTAATGGCATTGCAAAGGCTTGAGAATTCACATATCTCCTGATGGAATAGGTCCTTACTGCTAAGACATTGTCTTTTAACTCTAAACATTATTTTTCTGGTGTTGGAATTTGCTTTGCATAACGGATCGTTTGTAGAAAGAACAACATTCACAATCTATGAAGATAAGTATCGTATCATCCTCGGATTTCATAAGCTGACTAGCATTTCTAACCTGCGTGGCATGTGTCCGGCGTTGTACCAACAGGAACCGCTCCATCAAACTGCCACCCACTCCCTCAAAATTATTCTGCAAGTCTTCCTCTGCAACAAACTCAGACGCATCTATCCATCCCATCTGGCCTCTCACAATCTGTCAAGGCCACAATTAATGCCGGAGTCGCCGAATGTGCATATTGTTAAATAATATTTATGTAGTCTTATTTATTAAGGGTAGAATAGTTCTTTCAGTTTAACCTATATATACTTTATTTGAATTTAGGTTAAGATTAAACATTCATAATATACAGATTATTCAGAATTCTAGCCTCCTTTCTGTGTTTGATCTTAATTATTTTAACATGGTATCAGAGCTGGTTTTATGGAACGAGGCTCAGTATCCTAAGTTGAGACAACAGAATCAAGCTTGGAAGTCTTGCAGTCAGTCACAATCTAATGCTCATAGACCACCTCAGGGTTATAAACCACCACACCATAATACCTCAAGTCATAATCATCTTTTACCTCCATGTCCTCTTTGTCCTCCATTCCTGTTATGACTGCTGATGACACTCTTATGCCCTTAGCAGGTGTTGGTTCTGTTGTCACACCTCACTTGTCTCTCCCTAATGTTTATCTTATTCCAAAACTCAAATTGAATCTTGTGTCTGTTGGTCAAATATGTGATTCTGGTGATTATTTAGTCTTGTTTTCTGGTTCTTTTTGTTGTGTACAGGATCTGCAATCTCAGAAGCTGATTGGGACAGGCCGTAGGGAGAATGGACTATATATTTTGGATGAGTTAAATGTGCCAGTTGCTGCTGCCGCTACTACCGTTGATTTGTCTTCCTTTCGTTTAAGTCTTTCATCTTCTAGTTTTTATTTATGGCATTCCCATCTAAGTCATGTTTTGTCTTCTCGTTTAAGATTTTTGGCATCCACAAAAGCTTTAGGAAATTTGAAAACTTGTGACATTTCTGATTGTAGTGGATGTAAACTGGCAAAATTTTCTGCTTTACCTTTTAATCGAAGTATTTCTGTTTCTTCTTCACCATTTGATTTGATTCATTCTGATGTATGAGGACCTTCTCCTGTTGTCATAAAAGGAGGGTCTCGATATTATATTTTTTTTTTATTGATGATCATACTCGTTATTGTAAGGATTATTTAATGAAACATCGTTCTGAATTCTTTGATATATATGCAGCTTTTCGAGCTCTTATCAAAACTCAACATTCTGTTGTGATCAAATGCTTTAGATGTGATTTGGGTGGGGAATACACCTCTAATAAATTTTGCCAATTACTTGCCTTAGATGGAACCATCCACCAAACTTCATGTACAGATACTCCTGAACAAAATGGTGTTGCTGAAAGAAAACATAGGCACATTGTCGAAACTGCTCGTTCTCTCTTGTTGTCTGCTTTTGTTCCTAGTGAGTTTTGAGAAGAAGCTGTTCTGACTGCTGTAAGTTTGATTAATATAATTCAATCTTCTCATAGTTTGGGTCTATCTCCTTTTGAAAAGTTATATGGGCATGTCCCTGATTATTCCTCATTTAGAGTCTTTGGTTGTACTTGTTTCGCTCTTCGTCCTCATGTAGAACGCAGTAAGTTATCCTCTCGATCCGCTATTTGTATCTTTTTGGGTTATGGTGAAGGTAAAAAGGGGTATCGTTGTTTTGATCCAATAACTCAGAAACTTTATCTGTCTAGTCATGTTGTTTTCCTTGAGCATATACCTTTCTTTTCTATTCCATCCACTACTCATAACCTGATTAAATCTGATATTATTCATATAGAGATATTATTCATATAGATCCCTTTTCTGAGGATTCTGGTAATGATACCTCTCCCCATGTTTGATCAATTTGTACTCATAACTCTGCAGGTACTGGTACTTTACTCTTTGGCACACCTGAAGTTCCATTCTCATCTACAACCTCTCAAGCTTTATCTGAGATTGTGGATCCACTTCCATGTCAGTCCATCCGCATTCGTAAGTCCACAAAACTACCAGATTTTGCTTATTCTTGTTATTCTTCATCATTTACTTCCTTTTTAGCTTCTATTCATTGTCTCTTTGAGCCATCTTCCTATAAAGAGGCAATTCTTAATCCACTTTGGCTACAAGCTATGGATGAGGAACTTTCTGCTTTGCATAAGACAGATACTTGGGATCTGGTTCCTCTACCTCCTGGTAAGAGTGTTGTTGGTTGTCGTTGGGTGTATAAGATCAAGACTAATTTTGATGGGT
>Ga0325400_1004765_pt1 | contig 12625 bp, 18 predicted proteins | sample PopdelMetagenome_2_FD_205662 | JGI IMG/M metagenome (GOLD analysis project Ga0325400, IMG submission 205662) | Populus deltoides microbial communities from Bellville, Georgia, United States - Xylem-PdKOR-R1 | ecosystem: Host-associated > Plants > Phyllosphere > Stem > Wood/Secondary xylem...
TCGCCAACGAGGTCACCCTCGTGCGGCAGGACACTGAGCACGACTTCTACTTCGAGCTGTCCATGACGGATGTCTGGGTGTGGGACGTGTACCGCTCCGACCGGTTCGTGAAGTCGGTGCGGGTGCTCACCTTCAAGGACGTGAACGTCGAGGAGCTTTCCGCGAAGGAGCTCGAGCTGCCGAAGGAGCTCGCCCTCGACGAGTGAGCGGGCTCGCCTCGGGGCACTCAGTCCTGAGCGCTCACTCGCTCGGTCGGCGCCGCGTCATCGCGCGCGGGGAGGAAGAGCACCAGGAGAAGCGTCGTCAGGCCCACGATGGCGAGCGAGGCGAGGATGAGGGGTAACCCGAGGTTCCCGCTCAGCAGGAACAGTGCGACGGGCAGGAGCAGCGCCACACCGATGATGATCCATCCGACCCGGAGTGCGGCACTGCGTCGTGACATCTGCTCAGTATGGCAGTGTCCGAGGTTCCGAGCATCGTCTCCTCCTCCCCATCCGTCGCCGGTGACGGGGAGTCGACCGATCGGCTGATCGGACCTCGCGCGGCGACCGTGCCCGGGCATCCTCGTCGCGGAGGTGCCCATGGCAGCGAAGGATGAACTCGGACGACGCGGCGAGGAGCTCGCCGCCCGCTTCCTCGAGCGCGCCGGCCTCGTCGTCGTCGAACGCAACTGGCGATGCCGCCACGGCGAGATCGACCTCGTGGCGAAGGACGGCGACGAGCTCGTCTTCGTCGAGGTGAAGACCCGCTCGGGCCTCGGCTACGGGCACCCGTTCGAGGCGATCACGCCGGTCAAGCTCGCCCGCCTGCGCCGGCTCGCCGGGCTGTGGTGCCTCGCGCACGCGGGCGGCGCCGCGAGCATCCGCATCGACGCCGTCGCGGTCGTCGCCTCGCGGTCCGGCGAGCCGACCGTCGAGCACCTCCGAGGGGTGCACCGGTGAGCGTCGGCCGCACCCGGGCGGTCGCCCTGCTCGGCCTGCGCGGGGCTCTCGTCGACGTCGAGGCCGACATCTCCGACGGGCTCCCGGGCTTCGTGATCATCGGACTGCCCGACAGCGCCCTGTCGGAGGCGCAGCACCGGGTGCGCGCCGCCGCGGGCAACTCGGGCTGCGGGCTCACGAGCCGCAAGCTCACCATCAACCTCTCGCCGGCCGCGCTGCCCAAGCACGGGTCGGCGTTCGACCTCGCCATCGCCCTGGCGGCGCTCGCCGCCGACCGCGCGGTCGCCGCCGAGTCGGTCGAGCGGGTCGTGCACCTCGGCGAGCTCGGGCTCGACGGGCGCCTGCGACCGTCCGACGGCATCCTGCCCGCCGTGCTCGCGGCGGCCCGGGCGGGAGCCGAGACGGTGATGGTGCCCACCGGCAACGCCGACGAGGCGGCGCTCGTGCCCGGTATCCGCGTCGTCGCCGTCGCGTCGCTGCGCGAGGCCGCGATCTGGCACGGCGGCGAGTTCGACCCCGAGCCCGTCGATCCGGTGCTGCGCGCCGTCACCGCCGCGCCGGACGACGACGGCCCCGACCTGGCGGACGTGATCGGCAACGCCGACGCCGTCGCCGCGATGGAGGTCGCCGCCGCGGGCGGTCATCACATGTTCCTGCTCGGTCCGCCCGGAGCGGGCAAGACGATGCTCGCCGCACGCCGACCGGGTCTCCTGCCCGACCTCGAGCCCGACGCCGCGCTCGAGGTCAGCTCCATCCGCTCGCTCTCGGGCATCCCGGTCGGCAGGGAGCTCGCCCTCCGCCCCCCGCTCGAGTCCCCGCACCACACCGCGACGGCCGCCTCCATCGTCGGCGGCGGCAGCGGCACCATCCGTCCCGGCGCGGCGGTGCGGGCCTCGCACGGCGTGCTCTTCATGGATGAGGCGCCCGAGTTCCCGAGCTCGGTGCTCGACGCGCTCCGTCAGCCGCTCGAGTCCGGCACGATCAGCATCCATCGCGCCAACGGCGTGGCGCACTTCCCCGCCCGGTTCCAGCTCGTGCTCGCCGCGAACCCGTGCCCCTGCGGGCAGTACGGGGCCAAGGACTCCGAGTGCGTGTGCCCGCCGAACGGTCGGCGGCGCTACCTCGCGCGGATCTCCGGTCCCCTCCTCGACCGCATCGACATCCAGCTCCGGGTCGCGCGCATCACCTCCGCGCAGCTGCGCGTGTCGCACGACTCCGCCCGCACGACGAGTGCCGCGGTGCGGGAGCGCGTCGTCGAGGCCCGCCGCATCGCCGCGGCGCGCCTCGCGTCGACGCCGTGGCGGCTCAACTCGCAGGTGCCGGGCTCCTGGCTCCGCGGTTCCGACTTCCGTCTCCCTACGGCGACGACCGCGGTGGTCGACCGGGCGCTCGAGCGCGGCGGCATCACGATGCGCGGCTACGACCGGGTGCTCCGGCTCAAGAGCACGAGTAGTAAGCAGATGTGCAGCCCGCTTGAGAAGTGGCCCGTGCGTGCGCAGCTTGCAGGAGGAGGCGTGTGCGATGATGCGTCCATGACCGTCGCGCTGGTGCTCAAGGTGAACGACGGTATCGTTCTAGCGGCCGACAGCGCCAGTTCGATGATGATAGGCGGCGGCGGTGTCACGAACGTCTATAACAACGCTAACAAGATATTCAACTTACACAAAGACCTGCCTATGGGTGGAATGACGTGGGGTGCTGGCAACATCGCTTCCGCGTCGATCGCTACCGTTGCAAAGGATATCCGAGTCGTTCTCACCGCTGGGGTGGACAAAGCTGCGTACGAGGTCAAAGACATAGCCGAGAGCGTCTACCAGGAGTTGGTCGTCTCCCGCTATGACAGGAGCTATCCGACAGCCGGCCAACGGCCGTCGCTTGGGTTCCTCGTCGCGGGTTACTCATCCAGCGGTGAGCCGGCTATCTACCTAGTTGAAGCCGGTGACGGGGCGGGATCGACTCCGTCGGAGATTCTAGCCTCCGACGGGGGAGCCGCGTGGTGGGGTCAGCCAGAAGCGATATCTCGCATTCTTAACGGATTCTCGAACGATACGGCTACCGCGATAGTCAACATGGGCGTCGCGGCGCAACCAGACGCAGTGCGGTTCGTGGAGGAACTACAGGTTCAAGTAGCTGCACAGCTTGTGAATACGGCCATGCCAATACAAGACGCTATTGATCTCGCTGAGTTTCTTGTGCATGCCACGATTCAGTTCGTACGTTTCCAGCCCGGCGCTCCAACCGTCGGAGGCCCGATCGAGATTGCTACAATAACTAAACACGAGGGATTCAAGTGGGTGGCTCGCAAACATTATTACAATCAGCAGTTGAACCCCGGGAGATGAAAATGCAACTCAACGCAACCGGAACCGGCTTCACCAATGTCCACCCGACGCAGGGCCAGGGGCCAGCTACCGGGAAGAGTGGATCGACTTCGGGAGCGACGCCTGCGCCTCGTCGCGGAGGTTCGCAGATTCACTCGAAGCCATCTGCGTCCTCGAAGACGGGATTCACGATCACCACCAAGTGAGGCACCGGGGAGACTATCTCCGAGACCGGCTCGAGCGTCGCCCGTCGGGCATGAACGGCCACGGCCACTGGTCTGGCGTGTGGGTGTCCGTGATGTCCTTGCCGTCGTCGTAGACGCGGCGCGATGGCAGGATCTCGCCGAACTTCTCGAAGTGCCAGCGGGCGCGTTCCTCGTCTTCCCCGTCCTCGGGGTACTGCACGCAGACACGGCACACGGCCTCTCCTCCCGTCAGGGAGCCCGGCCGCTCACGTCGACACTACGGGGAACCGCTGACGTGGAGGACGCCGCTGGGTACCATCCGAGGATGGATCAGCTCATACTCTTGATCGCTGCCTACGCACTCGGCGGCATCATCGGCCTTCTCGTGTTCTGCCTCATCTGGTACTTGATCATCAAGACCGCGGTCGTCGCTGCTCTACGCGAGGTCGGTGTGCCGGAGCTGCTACGCCAGCGACAGCAGTAGCGCCGGCCCGGCGTCAACGGACGAGCTGCACCATCCCGCAGGTGGGGCACTCCCAAAACGGGTGTTCGACCGTGCCCGACGGCTCCATGCGAGTGAGGTCATGGGGGCAGTTGGGCGCGTCGAGGTCGTCCAGTTCGTCGCTCACGCCGTCAGCCTGTCAGTAACGCCTCTGCTTCCCCATCCGCAGAGTCAGCGCCGACGACGCATCCGCCTCCTGAATCTTCACGTCCACGTACTTGAGGAGATCGATGCCGCCCTTCGGGGAGACGACGACGTTGATCGCGGGGGCGGTGTAGCTGCCTCCTCCTACGGTGCCGCCGCTGGCGTAGTGCGGTAGGGCGGGCAGATACACCGGCGGTGCCTGACGCGGGTAAGTGCCGGCGTTCATGGCCTTGAGCATCGGCCGGTACCGTTCAGCCATCTCCGTGCGGATGATTTCCTCACCCGATGCAGCCCAGATGAGCTGGTTGTCGCGGAGTGAGCGCCGTCCGGGCACGGTGCCGCCGTCGGCGAATGCGGCGGTGACGGCCCCTCGTGCGGCCCCGGTCTCGCGGACGGTCTGATTGATCACCACGTCCCGCTGCCCGGGGATCTCGCGGATGGCGCGTGCCACCGCTTGCGCCTTCAGGATTGCCTCGTCGAACCCGATCTGACGGACGGCGGTGGAGATGTCGGAGGGGATGAGTCCGAGCTTGTCGGCGTAGTCCTCCGCCGCCTGACCGACGATGCCGTACTGGGCGAGGGAGCGGATCAGCTCGTCCCTGCCTCGCTGGATGGCGACGGAGGCTTCGTCCTGTGACCCGGTCTGCTCGAGGGTCGCGGCGGCGAGGCCGAGAGCGGACGACGCGATCTGGTCGAGGGCGGCGGAGTTTGCCCGGCCGGCTTCGGTTCCCACGTCGAGGGTTGCCCCGTTGGTCTCGAGCGAGTCCGTGACTCCGTCGATGGCGGCCTCGAAGTCGCGGCTGGCGGCGTTCACGTCGAGCTGAGCGGCACCGAACCCGGCGATGGCGTTCTTGAGGTCCGCGACCGCGCCCGAGGAGGTGGTCGCGGCTGCTGTGACCGACCCGAAGCCCTCCGCTGCTTCCTCGCTCGCCTGCGTCGACTCGTCGGTGGCTGCTTTGGTGTCGCGGAACTTCTGCCCTGCGGTGTCGAGCGCCGTTCCCAGTTCCATCGCGGCGTTGATCGACAGGCCCTTCTCCACGTCGAAGAACGTCCCCGAGTCCTCGATCTGCTGTCGTACCTTCGCCAGTGCGTCACCGCCGGCGAGGACGGCGTCGGTGAACTCCTTCTGCGAGATCCCGGCACGCTCCGCGCCGGCGAACGCGTTCCGTTCCGCGAGTTCCTTCGCGACGAGCTCGCGGGTGTAGTCGGTGATCGCGCCGGTCGCTCCGTCGAATGACTCCTCGAAGGCGGAGGCGGTGGTCGCCGCCTTTGCTTTGGACTCTGCGACTGCGCCGATAGCGAGCGTGAAGCCGGTGAGAGCGAGGGTCGCCCCACCGATCCCGAGGCCGGCTTTCTTCCCGCTGACTCCGAGGGTGTCGAGTCCCGCCTTGAACGCGGCCAGCTTCGGCACCCCCAGGAGCGCGGTACCTCCGACGAGCCCCGCCGCGGCGGCTACCCCGCCGAGCGCAAGACCGGCGTCCAGTACCGGCTGGGGCAGGTCTCCGATGCCGTCGACGAGGCCAGTCACACCCTGCGTCAGATCGCGGAGGATGTTGTTCGCCCCTGACCCGGTCTTGATCAGCGCCGTGTCGAACGCGCCACCCAGCTTCTCCACGTCACCGGCCAGGTTGTCGAGCCGGTCAGCCGCCACCTGCGCCGCATACCCGGAGTCATTGGTCTGGTCGATGTACTGCTGAATCCCGGTCGCGCCCTGCTCGTAGAGGACGTTTGCGGAGCGGAGCGCGTCGTTGCCGAAGATGGTGGCGAGGGTGGCGTTGCGCTGCTCGTCGGTGAGTCCGCCGAGCTTGCTCTCGAGCTGCCCGGCGAGGTCGGAGAACCCTGCCATTTCTCCGTTGGCGTCGTAGACGGAGATCCCGTACTGCTCGAGCGCGTTCTTCGCCGCGGTGGACGGTGCCTGTAGCGCGATGATCGCCGTCTTCAGTGATGTACCCGCATCCGAGCCGAGCAAACCCGCATCCGCGAACGCAGCCAGTACGCCGGTCGTCTCCTCAATGGAGAACCCGGCCCCGTTCGCCACCAGACCCGCCTGATTCAGCGCCTGCCCGAGGTCATCAACGTCACCGACGGCCTTACCCGCGCCGGCGGCGAGGAGATCCGCGACGTGCGCGGCGTCGTTCCCGTTCAACCCGAACTGCTTGATCGCGATCGCCGTCGTCTGCGCCGCCTCCGCCACCCCAAGCTGACCCGCGGCGGCGAGAGACAGGGCACCGTTCAGCCCGCCTGACAGAATCTGCTCCGTGGAGAGACCGGCCTTGCCTAGCTCCTCGATCGCCCCCGCCGCCTCGACCGCCGTGTAGACCGTGGACGCGCCCGCCTCGAGCGCGGCGTCGCGGAGTAGCCCCATGTTCTCGGCCGACTCCTGTGTCGCAGCCTTCACGTTGGAGATCGCCGAGTCGAACTCAGCGAACCGCGCAATCGCGAGTCCCGTCGCAACTCCCGCGACCGCGCCGACTGCGAGAACTCCTTGCCCGAGCTCGGCTATTGCCTGCTTCTTGCCCGCAAGCTTCTCAGCCTCCGAACCCATCTCGCGGGTCTTCTTCGCCGCCGCGTCCATCCCTGCGAGGTACGACGAGACCTGCGCTACCAAAGAGACCTTGGTGACTCTGTCTCCCATGACTACTCCTTCTTCCCGGCCTCGAGGGCCACGATCTGTGAGCGGATGAACGCCACCAACTCATCCGCCGGTATGTCCTTGCTCCACGCCAGCGCTAGACCCGCCGCGAGAGCGTTCAGGAGGGCCAGAGCGGCGACGAGAGCGCCCCGCGGGTCCTGGCGTACCTCCGCCATCACCGCGGCCTGCTGCAAGCCGTCCTGTTGAAGATGAGCGATCACGAGACGTGCCGCGCGGGCCTGCTGCACAGCCGCCTCGCCCGAGTAGTCGAACTCAGATGGCGCTGTAGTCGAAGACCCCATCGGGCACCTCCTCCACCTCGATCTCGGCAGCGTCATCGATCTTCCGGATCTCCCCATCCAGCCGATCGATCTCCGCCACGAGCCGCGCGAGGGTGTGCGCCGGCACACCGACGTCGAGCTCCCTCGCGCACCGGTTCCGCAACGCCACCATCAGCTCACGCCGCGACCCCGCAGCCGCCTCAACGATCGTGCGCGGAGAGGCCTTCGCAGGCTGCTCGTCGGCCTCTACGGCCCTCAGACTGCGCGTCACGACCAAGACCCCCAGACCCTTTTTTCCGGCAGAGGGAGACGCCGCCAATACCCGGAGGCGCGCAGTAGAGGGGTAGGGGGAGTACCCGCCCAGGGGTCGCCCGACGCCTCGCTAATGCGGCAGGACTCTCCGTGTGTGACAGCCGCCTTTACCGGTGGTGCGGCTGCGTGTGTGTGAGCGGGGTACCCCCCTACTGGGCCCAGTCGAGGCTGCCGCTGCGCCGGATGACGTTGGGGATGATGCGTGCACGCTTCTTGCTGTTGCAGCCGCCTTCGGTGTGCTGCCTTCTTATTGGCGAGCACGTCTGATCCTCCCTTCGCGATGGGGATCACGTGATCCACGACGAACGAGAGGGGGTCGGTGTGGGGCAGCGTGAAATCTATCGGCTGCCCGCACAGGTAACACGCGGGCTGCATCGCGCGTATGCGTGCCCGGTCTCTGTCTCGTTGAGCTGTGTTGCGCTTGTTGTTAGTCGGCATGGCTGAACAGCTCCCTCAGGAAGTCGGAGTGCATCTTCGTTTGCGGGGTCGCGACGGTGCCCTCGTTGCGTGCGACGCCGCCAGGGCGCGACTCCGATGCCGGCCGCTGGTCGTCGTCGTATCCGCTGCTGAAGATGGCGCGTGCTCGGGCGCGGTCGTCGTCGTCGTAGTGGTCGCTCATCGGTTCGCCTGCGCGAGGGGCTTCTCGGCCTGGATGGCGGCGCGTTCGCGCGCCTGCCGCTGGGTGTCGAGTGCGGCGATGCGGTCCATGTACTCGGTCGGGGTGGCGAGGTCGAGGGGAAGGCCGAGGGCGTGGGCTTCCCATGCGGTGAGCTTCCGTTCGCGCAGGCTGTGTTCCTCCCACTGCTCGAGGGTGGGATTGGTGAACCGGAGCATCAGGTAGTGGGTGCTGCCGGGGACGAACTGCGCTTCGGCGGCGAGGGTGTTCCAGGCTCCGACGATCTCGCGGATGGTGCGGTTCGCGTTGGTGGCGCGGCCCCACTGGTCGGCGGCGTCTCCGCCTCTGGCGAGGATCGCTTGGGAGTCGTTGAGGTCGATCCCGCCGAGCGCTTCCCTCGTCTCCACGATGACGGCTGCGGCCTCGTGGAACGGTGCCTGCCACGTGTCAATGAGGTTTTCGACGGATTCGCGGAGGACGGCGAGCATGCGCTGGAGCATCCGTGTGCGGAGCTGCCCGGTGAGTCCTTCCTGTCCGATCTGCCGGGAAGTGAGGATCCGCTGCACTTCGGGGTCGGCGGCGGGGTCCTGGCCGGCGTCGATTGCGGCGAGGGCGGCGTCCTCGAGGGCGGTGCCGCCGATGTACATCCGGTCGAGCTTGGCGTTGACGGTGTCGTACTTCGCGATCGCGGTGGTGAGGGCTTTCGGGACCTTCCCCCCGACGTTCTGCGTGGTGGCGACGATGGTGTTGATCTGTGTCGCGGTGATGTTGAACATGCTCAGTCCTTCGTTCGATAGTTCAGCGGCGCGAACGGGTTGCCCGCGCCGAAGCGGTTGAGGGTGGAGGATCCGACGGGTGGCCGGGCGTGCGCGTAGCCGGTGTCTTCTGCGAGGGCGGCCCACGAGATGAGGCCACGGTCGTAGAGGCGGCCGGCGATCTTCGCCCAGTTGGTGTCGTTCACGGGATCGGGAAGCTCGGGGACGGACTTGGGTCGACGTTTCCCCATCAGAGTTCGACCCCGTCGGGACGGTCTGCGGCTTCCTGGCACCGACGACACGGGGCCGGGTAGCCGGGGTGTCGAGTGCATTCGCCGTACTTGGTGAGTGGGGCGTAGATGGACACGGCCCGGTCGCACTCGTAGCAGCGGACGGGGAACACCTCTCCCGTGTGTCGATCGCACCGCTGCCCGGTGTCGACGTAGTCACGGATCACGCGCTCACCGCCAAACGCTCGCGCTTACAAGCGGCGCAACCTCCTGCGAGGGGGTATCCGTCGTGTTGGGGGCAGAACTCGTCTAGCTGACGCCCTAGCGCGACGACGCGTCCCGCCCGAGCGGTCGGAGAGTCATACGCGTTGCTCCACTGCTTCGCCGCTTTCCGTGCGATCCCGCAAGCAGTACAGGGCTGTTCCGTTCCTTGGGGATGTCTCTCGCAGTAAGGGGAGGGGGCGGGGGGCGTCTCGCCTCCCCCTCCATTTACTAGATCCCTATCCCCCTCCCTATCCTGCGCGGATTCTGCACGAGGACTAGATGGTGTTTCGCGAGTACTCGATGCGATCGCGCGAGGGCTCATCGAGGGTGGCTCCGGGAGCCGCTTCACCGATGGCCTGTCGACCTTCTGATGGCTTGCCCACTTCACGATCGACAGGTACCGGCGTCCGTCGACCTCGTAGAAGCTGATCTGCCCGCCGGCCTCGAGTAGTCGAAGATCCTCCGCGACCTCCGCCGCTTGTATGTCGTCGTCGAGGGGCCAGAGTGCACCCTTGATCAGCGCGGGGACAGCTTTCGCATTTCCGTAGTCGTCGGCGTACGTCCACAGACCCGCGAAAGTGAGACGGGCGCGGAGGGGGAGAGCTGCGATGTCCTCGCTGGTGAAGAACTCGGGCTTGATCGTTCGGATGCGCGCCATCAGCGGATCACCGCCGACGCCGGGTAGAATCGATCCCAGATCAGCCGCCCAGCCGATTCTTCGTCAGCCCCGGTTCTCAGGCCGGGGCTTTCGTTCGCCGTCAAGCGGCTTCACCGCTCCCGGCGAGGAGCGTGGCGATGCGATCGCGCTGCTCGGGCGTAAGCGGGGGTGCCTCGTCTACGAGGCGGGCGATGTGCTCCTCGAGACGGGCCGCGCGAAGGTTTGCGCGCGCCGCGATGAGGTCGGGATCATCAGCGGTACGAGATCGGGAAAGCGACGCGACTCGCGCGCGTTCAATTGTCCAAGACACGAAAGCCTCCGGGCAGAGTGATTCACCCTCTGCTTGGAGGCTGGTGCTCGAGTACCGTTCATCCGCTCGGCGCGGTTGCTGCTAACTAAGGATAGTACGTAGCGACTTGAGATCGATGCGTTTCTCGCCCGCGTGTCGAAGGCGATTACAAATTTCGTCCACGCGCTGACTTTGGGCGGTGATAGCGAGCCCGCAGAGATGACAACGGATATTCCAGCGTGCACGGCTTCCCTCGTTGTTTCGCGTCAGCCTGATCTTCTCCTCGAGCGTGAGAGTGTCCAGCACGCGATCCCCATACAGGCCAATCAGAGGGTTCTCTCTCTCCACACGCTTGCCCTGGCCGGGACGTCGCCGCCACTGTTCGAGACTCGCGTTGTAGTCGATCTGCACGACGATCGTGGATCGGTGTGATGGCTGCGTGCACACCACCGTGATCGCGTACGGGTCGCTGTCGGGTGCGACGAGAGCCATGCTGTGTCGCCTTTCTATTTGAAACGCCGCCCCCACCCTGTTCCGGGCGGAGGCGGCGTAATTACTACCGGACGATGGAGAGCGCACCGCTGGTGAGGGCGGTGAGCTCGTCGGCGAGGTCGGCTCCGGCGGACAGCCAACGCCCTATCTTCCGAGCGTCTTCGGCCGTGCCCATGTCGTCCTGGTTCGCAGACTGCCAGGTGACGAGCCACTGGTCCTCGTAGAACACCTCCACCCACTCGCCATCGCGCATGTCGTCGTTTGACATCAGCCGCAAGATCCACGCTTCCGGTTCCGGGCTCATCTTGCCGAACTCAAGCGTCCACCCGTGCCGCTTCGCCGCGGCCATGGCGATCTCGAGCACTCGCGGGCTGAGGGTGGTGCCGTCAGTACTGTTGAGGTTGTTCATGACTCTGCCTTCTCTTGGGGTTGTGGACCGCCCTCGGACCGTTCGCCCGGTTCGGGGGCTTCTTGCTCGGCTGCGTCTGACAGCCACTCGATCCCGACGGTTGCCGGGTCGAAGTTTCGGGTTCCCCGTCCCACGGGGTGCAGGGTCACCCGCATGAGTGCAGCGATGATCGCGCGCTTGCGCGAGGTGTGAAGTTCAGCCCATGCGGCCGCAACGTCGGGGGAGTCGAGGACGGGCGCGAGGAGATCAAGTCGGCCGGCGTCCGCGATCTGCTCTTCGAGCTGCGCGAGGCGTTCGCGTAGCCGAGCGGTCGCGGCGCGGAGCTGTGACGACGTGATCGCACCTTCGGCATAGTCGATCGCGAGCGCGTCGAGTCGTTCGCGGACTCCGACCGCTTCGAGGCGGACCGCAGCGACATCGGGGCCAGTCGAGGCGGCGGTGAGATCACGGGCGTCGGATCGAGAGAGGCGTGCGACCGTCACGCGTTCGACGTACTCCTCCACAGGTTGCGCGCGTCGCGCGAAGTGACCGGTTGATCCGCTGCACCGATAGGCGGGGACGCCTGCGCGGGCTTGTCCGCCCGCGTGAACGGTTGCGCCGCAGACTCCACACATTGCGAGCCCGGAGAGGAGGTAACGGCCGGAGCGCGGCGCTGAGAGCCGCGCTGGGTTCCGTAGTGCGGCGTTCACGGCCTCCCATGTGGTGTCGTCGACGATTGCCGGCCAGACGGCGTCTCCGACGATCTCGCCGAGGTGTGCCCGCTTCCCCATATACCGCGGATTCGTGAACACCATCCGCACGGAGTACGCCTGCCACGGAGAGGGCTCTCCCTTGTGCTTCGGCGAGGTCCGCGGCTGAGTTGTGGAGAGGCCGCGTGAGTTCCAGGACCGCGCGACTTGAGCCAGGGGAACCCCAGCCAGGAAGTCCTCGAATCCCGACCGCACGGTCTCCGCTTCCGCTTGCCGGAGGGTCACCCCGTCGTTCTCGTAACCGAACGGCCGCCGCCCGCCCGTCCGTCTGCCATTGCTCGCGGCGTGCGCGTTCGCGCGCTTTTGCCGCTCGCCTTTCCGGCGTGCCTCGAACCTGGCGATCCCAGCGAGCATGGTCGCCCGGAACTCGCCGTCCGCAGTCGTCAGGTCGATCTCACCGTCGACCGTAAGCACCTTTGCGCCCGTCTCGGTCAGAGTTACGAGATCCCGCACCGTGCGGAGTAGTCGGTCGAGATCGACGGCCACCACAACGTCAAACTTGCCGGCGCTTGCATCTGCCAGCAACCGCGCCCATGCGGTCTTCTCGCCTCGGACCTTTGACGCGGAAGTGTCGTTGTCCTCGTACTCACCGGCGAACGTCCAACCTCGAGCCTCGATGAGGGAGCGGCACCGTTGCCGCTGACGATCGATGCCCTCCTGTACGTCGAGCGACTGACGTAGGTACACCGCAGCTTGGGTGCTTGCCGCGTGCTTGCTCGCCATGCTTCCAAGTCTGCCATACACGAGTGCTCCGGCTCGGCTGGTCGATCGCGGACCTCGACGGCGGAGGCCGTCCCACGCCCGAGCAGCTCGGGCGTGCCCTCTACCTCAGGAAGGCGATGGCG
>Ga0325400_1004766_pt1 | contig 12624 bp, 9 predicted proteins | sample PopdelMetagenome_2_FD_205662 | JGI IMG/M metagenome (GOLD analysis project Ga0325400, IMG submission 205662) | Populus deltoides microbial communities from Bellville, Georgia, United States - Xylem-PdKOR-R1 | ecosystem: Host-associated > Plants > Phyllosphere > Stem > Wood/Secondary xylem...
CTTTGAATAAAAAGAAAAGAAAAACTCAGGACAATTAACGGATATTGCTATTGTAAAATAACAATTCGACAATTTTAAAAATTCCACTCAGCTCCAACTTTGAGCTTCATTCTACTCAATGCCAATTTAAGTTTGAAAAATATTCAGAGTAAAGTTTGTGCAAATTAAATTTCATCGCATAGTTTTTTCAATGAAAATTTAAATTTTAGTAATTATAATTTATTGGTTATAACGGTTCTACGTCTCTTCCAGTTTCAAAATCCTCAATTTCCTCAAGTTTTCATATAGATAGTTGACACATTATTTAAATTTAATGTAAGGTTAAAGGTTCTCTCTACTATGACATGACTGAAACACAAAAAAAAACAAAAGAGAAAAACAGATTTTCCCTCATCTTTAATAGCAACACCGTCTTTTTTTTATGGTTTGTTTGTGAGTATGGAAATAGTTATTTTTTAAAGTAATTTTTGTTTAGAAATATATTAAAATAATATTTTTTTATTTTTAAAAATTATTTTTGATATCAGCACATTAAAATAATCTAAAAATATAAAAAATTAATAATTTTATACAAATAAAAAAATTTAAAAATTTTAAAAAATATTTTTAAAATACAAGAACAAACAAATAGTCAATCGACTCCCTACTCTTTTTTTTTTCCTTTTCTTTTTCTTCGCTCTCATTGCGCGGAGATTTTTCTCAAGTCTCATTTCTCTCTACCATGTCGGCATCTTCCTTTTCTTTGATGTGTTATAAGAGCAAAAGATTAAGAGAAAGAAAGTTACATGGAAGAGCCGAAGAGAGGCAGACGATCATTTACTTCAGAGATGGTGAAATTAAGCATAGTTGTTTTATTTTATGACATGGAAATACACGCACATTATTTATTGAAGCGTCAGAAATCGGTGTAAGGACCCGAGTAAAATTAAGCGATTTATAACTGGAGGGCAGCAGGATTCATGCACTCTCAGACCTTAATAAACAAGTGCACATGGAACCCAGATCAAGAACCCAGGGGAGGAAGCGTGAGGATTCCCGACATCTCTCCATGTTTTTTTTCCCTCCTCCTCCTTCTTCTTCTTTGAAAATCACAAATTTATATCAACCCACTAAATTCATAAATTGAAATGTCCAATCCATAACTCGAGACTCGAATCAAGCCACATGTCTTAACTATGGTTAGATTAAAAGAAAATAAATCATCTCCTAAAATTGTTATATCCAAATTTACCATGTTCATGAAAACACGCAACCGATGATTACAATATTATTTTTATAGTGTTTTCTTATGTGGTTGAGTTTTTTTTCTTTTTAATTTTATTATTTTTTATATTGAATTTATTTGGAATTAGATAAAATGTTTTCCTTTTATTTGATCCACATGAAATCTTTGTGGTGTCCAAAGAAAAATCTAGTAATTGATTGATGCTTAGATTAACAAGAAAAAGTAATTTCATTGATTTAAAACAGTTGAAGCGCTAGGAACTAAATTCAAAACTTTCCAAACTTAATTGCCAAACCAATAATAATTAATCTGGATGATAATTAAAAAAAGTTTGCTGCGCGTGTAAGATATGTACGTGTGGGTTGTTTCTATGAAATTGTAAACAATACCAGAAAACATCATGAAACACCTCGAGAGAGCAGACCAAGTTGATCGGTGCATGCATCTAAACTATATCGAAAAAACAAAATCTTCAATGCCACTTAATATATCTAAATTCTCACGAAACCGGTGCCAAGAACCGCTTATTAACTACACATAGGTTTTAAAAAACACAAGACATCTTGAATTATTTTCCAAATCCAAATCATGTTTTTCTTTTACCGCGGACTTTAAACTGGTATCCCTGTAAAAAGAAAAGGAAAGAAATAAAAGAAAAGGCTTATATCCTGGCCCGTTTCCTCACGAAGCCTAAATAGTGAGTTTCTCCCTTCATGAGGGCCCATCCCCAGGTATAAGGGGAGGGAGAGAATGGAAATGCCACTAGAAAATAACTTCTGTCGGGGATGCCAGTTACTCTAGTTGGTAACCGAGAAAATAACTTCTGTCGGGGATGCCAGTTACTCTAGTTGGTAATACCGGGAAACCTGAAATTGAATGTTGTTTTCTTAAGGGAGGAGAGGAATTATTAGTCTGCTGTCAACTTATGAACCCCGTGGCCTTCTAACCCAAACAAAAAAAAGGACAGAGCCAGAAGATTACACTTTGAAGTATAATTAACCCATCGACTGTGTTAAGTAATGACAATAATCTCTTAAGAAATGGGTAATCAAACTCTAATTATTTGGAGCAGAAGATATAGAGCTGGCCCAACTAGGATCGGAATGCCATAGGCAACAAAGCATTTTCCATTTCCCTCGAAATAACAATGGCCCAGCTTCCACACAGTCCCTTTATAGAAGGACGGTTCCAGGTAGGTTTAGTGAATTAGTTTTCGTCTAGACTCGGGAATTAGCAGTAGCTTCTGTTGCCATCTCTCATGATCTGTAAACATAAAACGTCAACACAAAGAGGATGGAACGCTCGATCGGCTCCCAGAAGTGCCCGCTTCCCCCCTTTAATTAGTGTTTTCTCTGATAGATGTTAATGCAGCAACTTGCAACTATCAACTGTGGTTTTCCTTTTCTTCCTTTATATGGACTGGTATGATAATATTTAGGTGTTTTTAATAGGTTTGAAAACAATACGCCAACAAGATGCGTTATGAAGTCCGGCATGACAATTACTGTTGAATGATACACTCTGAAAAAAAAAAAAAACTTTTGTGATGTATATCTATCACCCATAACAAAGGCAGGAAACTGGTGCTTCAGTTGAGGAACAGGTAGCAATCCACCATACAATTAGTTGGCATCTCATCAGACAAGGGCAAGAAAGAACAGGTGATCAGAAATAAACGGCTCTTTATTAATCAGCGTCGCTTCCCACCTGCATCTGTAATGAGATCCATCCTTAATTAGTGGTGATTGTGAGGGTCTGCTAACCGGCAAAATGGATCACAAAAGGGTATTTGAATCAGGTAAAAACCAATACGAAACTTTTTTGCCACGAAACCCGACTTGATATGTTTTTTAGGTTACCTGAATTCTCCCATCTATTTTTTTCTTCTTCTCAGGCCAGTTAAACTACAAAAAAAGTAATTCTATTGATTTAGTTGTATCAGAATTCGAATTAATACGATTTAAACCATGATATTTATTATGTTTTGAGTTATCTAACAAGAAACCCCACCAACTGGGTCTTGCGGTTTGGAAACCGATAGTCAAGTTCTTAAAAGTAATATATAAATTTCTTCTTACAGAAAGAAATACAATGCTGGGTACTTAATTTTTTTTTCTCTTACCCGAAACCAAAATTACTCGAAAAAACTAGAGTAGTTCCCGACTTGATCCATTATCCAATATAAATAAATAAATTTACCTCATTCAATCAAATAATTTGGGTAGACTAAAAAATAATGCTAGCGTTTGGTCACTGACAACGTGAATGATTGAACCTATACACCAGTATTGGCTGCAATCAAGTGAGGAGGAGGGTAGCAGCTCATACGCCTATATCGATTTATATATTTGCCAGATTCGGAGTCAGAATTTGGATCTTTTTTCCTCCCATACCATAAGCAATTTTATTTAGGTATGCTCTAGTTTTTGCCCCCCATCAAGGTAATGTATTTCCCACAAGAATGTTTATTTTTATATTTTAAGAGTATTTCTGAAAAAAAATTAATTTTTATTTTATTTAAATTAGTTTTTTTTGTTATCAAATCGTTTTTATATATTAATATTAAAAATAAATTTTAAAAAATAAAAAATATATTATTTTAATATATTTTCATGTAAAATAACATTTAAAAAAATAATATTATCACTCTATTAAATAAATAATCAATCCAAAATAAAAAATATTACGTGATATTGTCAAGTTTTTAAGGTATCATTTTGGTAATAATTAAATTGCCAGTCCACGTACGTATTGTCCAATGATTTTATAAATCGATAAAATAGTAAATATACAAAAAGGATTTTACATTGGTCATGATTTTATAAAATATTTATAAAAATATTATAGTTAAAATGCTATTTGTTTTATATAAAAAAAACCATAAATAGCGTGGGAAAATTATTAGCAGGAAATAAACGTGACTGCAGTGTCAAGATCTATGCCTGCAGGGTGCAGAGTGCTATGGGCGCAGGTGCTGAGGATCGCCATCACTTTCAAATCACGGGATCCGGGACGGAAGGTAAATCATTTACTTTATTATTAAAGTACAACTACGACGGCAGGTCGAGATTGCTCCGGAGCCATCACTCACATTTCCCCTTGTTGCCAGGATCAGAAGGCGTAAGGGATTTCTTGCTTAAAAGACCAGCTGTTTTGATGATGAATCGCGCAGGAATGTTTCTTTTCATATTGTACGGTACAGTTCAGTTGAGAATATCAGAAATAAAAAGGGAGAGAAGACAATTTCTTGACCAATTTAATTTCCCAATTTCCTACAAGAACTGCAAGCGAATGGGATGAGAAAGACAGAGAGTCATAATATATCGATATCTAGTCAAAGATCATAGCTTTAGGTCATTCCATACATGACAATCGTTGGTGGCCAAACCCACCTCTCTAGTTGCTAAACGAAATAGGGAAGAACCTGTATTATTAATTCGCACATTTTATTAAAATACGAAATGGATTTTATGGAGGGGATGGATCATTAGACCGCCACGAGAGGTTATTCATCATAAAAAAAATTAAACCCATTAATTTAAAAGAAAAATATTATTCCTTTTGATTTAAATATAAATTAAAATTTACATAATTTACTTGTTCTCTGTAACGAACAATTCTAGTCACCTTGGTTGGCGAGACAGCTTGAGCTTGTAAAGAGTCTAAGCAGATAGCGGGAAGTTACGAGATTATTGAAGACAAGATTTTAGGTTTGAAGAATATTAATCTCATGTTTTTCACACGACTAATTCCAGATGAAATGCCACGACGACTATATATGAAGGAGAAACATGTCCAAATTATTGGTGACCCTCCCAGCAATTAATTTGGTTAATCAATAACCAAACCAAACCAAAGACTAATTCCTTCTTCATTCTATTTAGCCTGGAGATTCATTCACGTAACAGATACATCATGAACAGATCAAGAGCGAAACGTCAGTCTTGACCATAAAGAAACTCGTTACTTGAAAGAAACTCCATCCATCGCAGGTTTTATTTGGCCACCCACCATTAACAAACCGATTGCCATTCCTGGTCCTTGATTAGCACAGTATCTCATTTATAAGTGTGAGTACCATGAATCGATCTTGATCTCACAGGGGGTAAAACTGCCATTTAGATTCCCATAAAAAAGAAAAAGAAAAAAAGAAGACGAGAGTACAAAGAGTATAGCGGAGGAGTCACTCTCAATCTGCTGCAGTTGGTAGCTTTCTTCCTTGCAAGAATAAAATCTCTCTCAAGTTCCAAAAATCCTAAGTACTTGAAAGAAAAGGAGATAGCATTTAGTCACAACAATCACTGCCTAACTCCCAACTCCTCCTCCTCTAATAGGGTAGTACTACAACGCTTTTCTCTTTATTAGAGCCTCTTCTTGTTTGCTTCTGAGAAAAACAGAGAAACAATGGCAGTGGGAGGCGCTGCCAAGGTTGATGAGTTCGTTCCATTTCCTGTTAAAGACCAGCACCCTGGCGTTGATTTCTGCGTCTCCAGTTCTCCTCCTTGGCGTAATTACTCTTTTTCTCAGTTTGTTTGCGTCTTAAGTATGAATGCATTTTGGGAATTCTGTTGCCTCTGTGTTTCTTCTTCTTCTTCTTCTTTGTCGTCCCTCTTCTGTTTCTTGCTCCTCGTTACACGTTCTCTTGCATCGCACGATGAAAATTCTAAACATTTGTTCTTGTTGCTTTGTTTTGCGAGCTCCTATTGATGAACTTTTACTCTCGAGCTCTGCATTTGCTTATGTTTTGTTAAATTTTACTTTTACTTTATTTATTTTTTCAAATCCGAATGTTGTTGTATTGACGATCAAAGACCTAATGCGTTACTATTATCTCTGTGTTTCAAAAGAGTTGCTTGGTTACCGAGAAAAGCAGAGGGAGAAAACGAAGACGAACTTTTGAATCATCTATTTTTTTTCTTAAATGGAATTAGGATATAAGGTATTGTTTACCTAAAATGAATTGTGACTGTATTCGTCGAACTTTCAGTGATAAATGAGAGTCTCGTTAATACTTAAATTCATTGTTCTCCAGTTTCTTTTGAGTAACCGAAACAAAATTTCACCCCGAAAAGGAAAGAAAAAGGGACAAATAATTCACTAAATATATATTTATTTGTAATCTTAGTGCTTGCTAACGATGATGGTGCAATTCAAACTATATTCTTTAACAGAAAATCAATTTGATTTTAAAAACTTGTTCTGCTGGATGCAGCTGAAGCAATACTACTTGGATTTCAGCATTATCTGGTGATGCTCGGGACTAGTGTGATCATCCCTTCCATAGTCGTTCCTTTGATGGGCGGTGGCAATGTAAAGACCCCATGTGATTAACAGATTTTGATTTTGATTTCAAGTTTTGTGTTTCTATAATTTCCTTTAAATTTTGTTTCGATTTTTTAGGTGGAGAAGGCTGAGATGATTAACACATTGGTCTTCGTGGCGGGGATAAACACTCTTTTGCAGACTTGGTTCGGCACTCGGCTTCCTGTGGTTATTGGGGGATCCTATGCTTTTATTATCCCCACAATTACCATTGCTTTATCTACTAACAGTAGTACTAATGTCATATTCCTTAGCCCACGGCAGGTTAGTTTAGTCCCCTCCCTCATTTCGAGAATGCATTTGTCCAACTTTTATGCTTTAGTTTTTCTTTAACTGGTAGAATAAGAAAGGAAATGATTAATTTTGCTAGCTATTTTGGGAAGAGCACGAGGAAAGTTAAAAGAGTTAAGTTAGAATTGATTATGATTTTTCTATCACATTTGTGGCTGGTTATTAGAGGTTTAAGCAATCTATGAGAGCGGTACAAGGAGCAATTATTATCGCTTCATTCTTTCAAATGATAATTGGTTTCCTTGGATTCTGGAGGATTTTTGCGAGGTATGATGCTGTGATAGCTTGTTAATGCATTTGGGATGACTTGATGCACCATTCACTTGCTTAAGGAAGCTTGGTTTTCATGTTCTGTGATGCAGATTTCTCAGCCCTCTTGCTGCAGTACCTCTTGTGATTCTCACTGGACTAGGGCTTTATGCACATGGATTCTCACAAGTAAGAGGGCTAAACACCCAATTCAACTTATTTTTGCAGGGGTAATTAATGTATAAAGATTAGAGTGATAGTTAAATCTCAAGCTCCAAACCTCTTCTATTGGTGATTGTGCTTCAAAATAATTTGCAAAGCCCGTTCTGTTCGCGGAGACAAGCAAAACATTTTTGCTATCATATTTGTATGATTTCTTACTTATTGATGGAAAACTTCTTTGGAAGCAGGACTTCCGGTCTTTCTTCCTTGAGTTCATACCACGGATCATTTTTAGACAATGACCTCTTCAGTCATGTCTTAAACGTCTTTCTTCCTTGTGCATTTCCCAACAGCTTTCCTAGCTAATCTTGCCTCTGTTCCTACAATTTCCAACTGGAGAGCGTATAGCAGTCGTTAGAAAAATTGTGTTCATATCTTTAGCTGGTTGCCTCAAAAGATATTTTAGCTCGAATAGAAGGCTGTTTAAGCTTTGCGCTGTCTAGTAGACTTGATCTACGAAGCTAGTTGTGTTATGGATGGAACTAGTTTTTTCAGTGCTGCTGCTTCTTCCATTCGGGGATTAATTTTGCTTAATATGCTCTCTATTGGTTCATGCTTGTAGCTGGCGAAATGTGTGGAAATTGGACTCCCAGCACTTCTTCTGGTGGTCTTTATATCTCAGGTGAGCGGCATCCTTGACCATTCTTGTTTATTTCATCGTCAATCGAAGGAGTGCATTATTTTTAGAATTGAAAACATAGATGTAAGATCAGAGCCTATGTATTGATCTTAACTGATATTTATGTGTTTATTCGTTGTTGGTGGAATAGATTATTAGCAAGAACCATAATCTTTTTCAATAAAATTTGCATTTGTTAGTAGGAAAATAAAGCAGCAGGGTTAGTTTCCTAGGCGAGGTCCTTGTGTCCTCAGTATGTTCTCCTCTTTCGATGGCGGGCCTTGGATATCCTGAAAAAGAATGTTAAATTTGAGAATGGAAGGATCTTTTTCTATCCAATTATGTGCTCTAATTGTATACAAGTTTGAGAGAGGTTACCTGTTTTTTTATCTAATATTCTTGAGGTTTTTCTTCTTACGGCAACCACTGATATTGCAGTATGTTCCTCATATGATGAAATCATGGAGCAGTTTATACAGTCGGTATGCAGTCCTTTTCTCAGTTGCAGTTGTGTGGGCATATGCAGCAGTTTTGACTGTTGCTGGTGCATATAATAATAAGCCTCCAAACACCCAACTTAGCTGTCGTGTTGATCGTGCTGGGCTCATTGGTGCTGCTCCATGGTGAGCTTAGATCCATCAACAAAACCTTGAATCATTTAATTGCATTCATACTCTAATAATATAAATTCACAAGTTGAATTATGTGTTCAGGATAAAGTTTCCATATCCATTTCAATGGGGGGGTCCTACTTTTAATGCTGGCAATGTTTTTTCCATGATAGCTGCTTGTTTGGTTGCAGCTATTGAGGTATGAATTACCAAGAGCGTTCCTTTCTATGTTTCCTTTGTAGATGCCAAACAAAATGGTTTGCCTATGCTAGCTTTGCTGACAGTGAGGATTCAGCCAGTTCTAAATTATGCTTGTATATGCTTGCTCTGTAAATATTGTTAATGTTCCATAAATGTTGTCATTGAAGAGATGGATGCCGATACTTTCTTTTGTGAAATGTGATGATTCGTATGTGGAGGAAAATTTGAACCCTTTCACAAATGTAAACAAAGCAAACACCGTGCGTGCTCGCATGAATCGCTTGAAGTTCTTGGTCTTGAGCTCCTGTTCTATGATCATGCTTCCTTGCTGAAAGTTTCCTAACAAGCACTCCTCTTTTTTATTTAACTCTATTGGTGTCGTTTTATTTTTCTGCAGTCTACTGGTACCATTATTGCAGCATATCAATATGGGAGTGCCACTCATCTGCCTCCTTCTGTATTCGGCCGCGGTATTGGATGGCTGGTAGGACATGATCCAATGGTGTCTCACTATATATTTTTTCTGACCTGTTACATTCCACTTGTTGTTTCTGGACACAAATCACTTTCCTAACTTTTATAATACCCAGGGAATTGGAACTTTGCTGGATGGATTGTTTGGTACAGGAAATGGGTCCACTGCTTCAGTGTAATGACTTTAAACTTTCCAAGTTAGTTTTTTTTTGCTTTTGTTGAAGAATGGATTGTTCGTTGAGAATGTCCTGATAACCCGACCTTCGTTTGACTATAGTTTACTGTATTTATAATCTACAAGCAAAATGATTAGCAAACCTTCATGTCCATGTCCAATATGGTGGAATTCCATGGTCTCAGTTGTAAAATTTGTTTTGTTGTTTGGTAATGTTAGAGAGAAACCTGAATGAAAGCCGAATTTGGTTCGATCGATTAGAGTTAAGGATCTTGATTTACAATCCATATGTTTATTTACAAACTATTATGTTGCTTGTTTAAGATGCTCTGTTGATGCATAGATGTAAAATACTGCTGCCGTTGGGTGTACTGAATTGATGGATGTCCTAATTCTAGCATTCTCTCCTGTGATCTGATTTTGTTCTTTTATGCTTACAGTGAAAATGCAGGTCTTGTGGGATTAACTCGAGTTGGAAGTCGAAGAGTCGTTCAAATATCAGCTGGCTTTATGCTTTTATTTTCTGTGTTAGGTGTAGTATTCGACACTGCATTGTTTTATTTTCTTTTTTCTCATTACTTTTTTCACTGAAATAATAGAATTTCATTTGTCATTTCAATCAATGTTATTAGATTCTCTATTTATCCTGTCATGATTATCGACTACTGTCCTTTTGAAAAGGCTCCTTTTCTTTTCCCCAATCATTCGACTTGAAGTCTTGATCAATTTGCAAATAGAAATCTAGCACCATCTTTGTATTGTTCACACAGTAATTGTTCTTATGGTGTTGCAATCCATCTTTTACAGGAAAATTTGGGGCTGTTCTTGCTTCTATACCATTGCCAATTGTGGCAGCTCTTTACTGTGTCCTCTTCGCCTATGTGGGTAGGTATTACTTTTCTATTATTTCGGTGTTGGATTCTAAATTATCAATCAATTTTACCAAGGGGTAAAATGATGCTCACTGCGACGGTTTGCCTGGTTTTAGAAGAGGAATAGCAGTGATGAAGATTGGAACACTTGAGACGACTGAAAGTCAACATAATGTGTACTTAGAATTCTTGAAATTCTGCACGTGAACTTTGCTTAAAATTACTTAACTTATGTTTAGTTTCTATAAAACCTAATGTCATGCCTAACTCAAGAATGGACTGAATCGATAAGAATCACTATGGTAAGTGAAATAGCGAGCAGCAGGAAAAATGAATTTAGTTTCCATGAGATTTTTCATTGTGGTTGCCTGTTCGGTGGGAAGATTGATCCCTACCAAGCTTTCACCGGCTGGCATTTTCTTACCAAGCTTGCATAACAACTCAATGGTTGCATTCAGAATATGATGGGATCTTCATAAGAGGAACATGTTGAGAATCAATGTATTTGTACATGTTTTTGAATGTAGGGGATAAAAAGAATCAATTTGTTTTGTAACAGCTCTTAAGAGTTAGATATGCTCCTTTGTTTTGCTGCCAACCTCTCTTCAAGGAAACTGTTTAAATCAACTTCTAACTGTTTTATTATTGTGGGGTAAGCAGCTTCTGCTGGTCTGGGACTTCTCCAGTTCTGCAACCTGAATAGCTTCAGAACAAAGTTCGTCCTTGGCTTTTCTCTCTTCTTGGGCCTTTCTGTGCCACAGTACTTCAATGAGTACCTTTTGGTTTCTGGCCGTGGCCCTGTTCACACTGGAGCCACCTGGGTGCGTATGATTGATTTGCATTTTATCTTATAGCTTAATCGTTCTCCAATAAGTTTATCAAGAGATTCATATTTTTTGATGGAGTTGTTCTGATTTCTCTTCAGTTCAACGATGCAATTCAAGTGATCTTCTCGTCCCCAGCAACAGTGGCACTTATAGTTGCTTTTTTCTTGGACTGCACTCACAGTCGGGGGCACAGCACAACCCGCCGAGACAGTGGCAGGCACTGGTGGGCGAAGTTCAGATATTTTAGTCAAGACACCAGGACCGAGGAATTCTATGCATTACCTTGGAACCTTAACAGGTTTTTCCCTTCATTCTAAGCTTGGAGCTCTTGCTTGCCATCAAGGAAGAGCTGATAAGAAGTGAAAGTAGAAAACATTCTGAATTGTTGCACTCCTAGTGTTCCGTAGTGAGGCAACAAAATTATCTATCAAACCAGAACTGGAAAGGATATCTGTATAGGGGGGGTTGAGCTAGGCACACCAACTTGATTTGGTAGGTCTAAGCTTGTCATTGCAATATCATTTATGAAATATTAAATGCAAGCAGTAATGATCCTAGAGAAATTTACTATACATGGAATTTTATATATTCACTGCAAACAAGAACCTAATTCATGTTCCTTTACAACAAACTGATGCTAGCTTTCTTAAGCATTCTCAAATATAATGCATGTTCTAGTTTTAATTTTAATTCTAGCTTGTGATGAACCTTTTGTGTCTTGCTTCTTTAATGACAATACAAATCTGCCATGCTTTGTGAACAACAGTCTTTACGTCTGCTGAGATATTCTTTCCCCAGAGGAACCTAGCATGTTGGAATGTAATAAACCACAGTTAAATTATTTACACCAGATTTTTTATGCGTAGCCTTGTGTCTGAGCTAGCGTTTTATTCTTTCAAAATCACTTTGGAAGTAATTTGATGTAGAATTTAGTCTCTATCAGATAATTTTTTTTTTTTTGGCTTTGTATGTTGATTACATTTTGACGAACTATTTGTCTTGGCATTTGTTACAACCTTTAAATGTGACAAAAAGCTTTATCTTCCATGTCTCATCTTCCATACTGGAGGGATTTTCACGATTTTCTGAGCAAGTCAGGGAGTCAATAGTGATTAAACTTTCCAGCCCTTTTCCACGGTCATCTGCTGGACCCGATTTTCCTGAATAAAAGTAGAATGGAACAGGAATGAACTCCCAAGTCAAGGCCTTTTACGTTTCACTTTGGCAAGGAAAGCATAGTTGAATTCGGTGATTGAGATTTGTGTTGGAATTAGTTGGGTCCATTCTCCATTATGTTGAGCAGTCATTTCCACATATTATTTTTGTTTTTATTTTATTTGCCTCATCAGTTTGAACGCCAGAATGCCTCAAATAAATATCGTGTAGAATTCATGGAAGGTTTGGAGTGATGGCATGTGATACTGGATGGTTAGCAGTTGAAGGCTCATTTATATTTTCCACAAACCTATCAGCAATTGCATTTCCATCCCATATGATTGTGACTCGAAAGAAACCAGTGACTCTTACAAGTGAACT
>Ga0325400_1004768_pt1 | contig 12624 bp, 12 predicted proteins | sample PopdelMetagenome_2_FD_205662 | JGI IMG/M metagenome (GOLD analysis project Ga0325400, IMG submission 205662) | Populus deltoides microbial communities from Bellville, Georgia, United States - Xylem-PdKOR-R1 | ecosystem: Host-associated > Plants > Phyllosphere > Stem > Wood/Secondary xylem...
TTTTGTTTTTTCAAGGTATACACTCAATGATGAAGACTCAGTTACTTTGAAATTATTTTTATATAAAAAATACTTTTAAAAATTAGGACACCTCGTAACGAAATAAGAGGAGAGGGCTTCAATTTTCAGAGCATACAGCAACGACAGAAATCATGTCCAGATAAAAAGTTTCATAAAAGTTTCCCAACTGACCCGCTAGTCACTCTCGTAATAAAAAAAGATAGTAGATACAAGAGAGAGCGAATGACACAAGAATGGTTGATGCCAGATCTTCTGCACCCAATTATTGCGTGGGGGCATGCAGTAGGCAACAGCTAAATCAAGAGTTTACCCATTAGCGATTTAAATTGCTTTGGCTGATTTCTGACAGATGAAGACCTGGCAACTTCAATAGCATTGGTTGCTGTGATATGGTTATTCACACCAAATCCAGTGGAAGAGAACATAAAGTGAAGAGCTAAAAAACAACGAGAATTTGCGGAGGCAGACTTGAACCTTTTTAAAACCACACCAACTTTAGTGCTCAGGAAAATAGCAATGAAGAGTGGGGGCTTGATCAACTGAAAAGAAATTACAAGATTCCTCAGTGCTAAACAAGCTCTGCTCTTCCGGTTTCATAAGATGGGGTTGATATACTTGATATATATTCCCCAAAATAACTCTTGAATCAGATAGCTGAAACAAGTTCATCAGTTCATGCGAAGAGGAAATATTGCTGTGGTCTTTGGTGATTGCACTTGGATTGTTTTTTTCACTGAAATCACGGTTCTTACTGTGCACTGAGGCGTTGTTGTCTGACTCTGAAACGCGGTGCTCTTCTTTAACAGAGTGACTGCTATCAACGTTTTCTTCACTCAACTTTGCTTTCAATTCTTTTACCTGAATTTCAAGCAACAGAGAACGTAACTAATAACTAAATTATCCAGCGAATAAAAACCAACCAACTCAGCCTATTAGCAAATCTAGAGGCAATACCTTTTGTGCCAAGACTTCATTCTTCTGTTCAAGATTACAGTAATCAAGTTTTAAAGCTTCATAATTAGCCTTAAGAGTGCCATAATCTCTCTCCAATTGCTTGGTCTTCCAACGGGCACGACGGTTTTGGAACCAAATAGCTACTTGTCGTGGCTGCAGGCCTAATTCTCCAGCTAATTTCAGCTTTCTCTCTGGCTCAAGCTTGTTTTCTACCTCAAAATTCTTCTCCAGGGCCTTAACTTGATGCAAGTTCAACCTTCGTTTCTTCTCACCTACATGGCTGGCTGCTTCAGAGTAGTCTTCTTCTTCAAGACTGTCCAGCATTGATTGAAAATCTCTACTGTAGCCTTGATTGGTCTTTTGAGTCCTCTCTTCTGAATTAGCGAGGTCACTAATAGCAGATGTTAGTGATATTAACAGGACAAAGAAAAAAAAACTCAAAAGTTGTACAGAACCAAGGCATCATTTGGTAGCCCATAGAGCGAAAACCATTTAAAACAAACTTGTACATGTGGGCAAGCGTGAATAAAACAGGTAAATTGACTTAACGTGGAGTTTTGTTTACCTTTTGAAGAAGAAATGGAGATGAAAGCAGCCAGGGGATCTGAGGAATTGAACCGCTTCATAGCTGAAAGCAAGAAAGAGACAGAGCAGGTAATTAGCTTACGGTGAAGGGGCGCCCCTCCTCGAATCTCTCTAGTTTTGCTCAATCTCCAATCTCTCAAATGGAAAGGAGAACTCTGTAGCCTAACCGAAGAAAATAGAAGCTCTTGATCAATAAGACAGAACTGTGGAAAGAAGAATAGCAATCAAAAGCATATCTCTAGCTAATCATTGTCTAATCATGCTAAATAAAAGGAGATGTAACTCCAAGAGGCAGTGAACCTGCTTCACCTCTCACACTTGTTATATACAGTTTATCTGTGACATGTGAATGTGATTTGAAATTGACTCGAAATCAAGTTTTTTTTTTTTTTTTCTAATCTTTATTTGTGTTTTTCTAGTGTTGTCACATCCCTGTAATTGCTGCAAATTATACGATAAAGCAGTGGTATTATTTATGTAATCATATAAATAAATTTGCAGCTAATATGGCCTCTAAAATAGGTTTAGTCGTCTTTACCACGTCTGTCCCCTTGACTTCACTTCTTAATTAACACATCATTAAGCAAAAATCTCCAAGCCATGTGCCAATAATTTTGTTTTCAGTGTTTTTCAGCAATTATTATGAGAAAAAGAAAGATAAACACTTAAAAAGTAAACACGGCAGATCTCTCACTGTAAAAAATAAATAGAACTACTAGCAAGAATCTAATCTGTTGCAAGTAAAACTAAGATCCATTGCTCAAAAAAATTAACAATGAAATCACCAATAAAAAACATCATATACAAATTTATGGTTGCTGGTTATATTAATTTTGTACTTTTTTTTATTGATTTATTAAATTTATTATTAATTATTCATGGATATTTTGATAGCATTAGAACATGTATAAACAACATACATTAATATTTAAAACTACTTTAAAATTTAAAATCCAAAATACAATTTAAAATTAAGTTAAACTTAAATTAGTTCAAATAAATCACGATACAATAAAAAAAAATATAATCATTATACTTGTAATGGAAACAAACTAGGATATTATGGATCGACGTAAGGTAGAATTTGATATAGTGGTTAAGACCTATGTTGATATACTGTGCAAACGTGTGAGTGTTATTATTTGTAGAGCTATATATGGCGGTATCCCCGAGGCAACATTTGGTGGATTCAATGGAGCCATGGGTGCGACATACATCATGATATCCAAAGTTGTTTATAAGATTTTTATGGAAGTTATCTCCCGTTTTAGCTCGGAAATATGATCCTTTTGTTTTTATCTCCTCTTACAATACTTGATAAGATAAACTAGGATATGATGACTCCACCAAATAGAAATATGAAGAAGAACTTGTATTAACTATAGACTTTGACATATTGGATGTACCATATACCTTGCCCTTTTGTAACTCCTTTGAAGTCGCACACTAAGTTGCTTCATCAAATGAACGATGATTTTTTTCATGAGTTATATACTTTGAAATCATTTTATTTCTATAAATCTCTTATAAAAAATTACATGGGATAATAAATTCATTTGAATGTGAAATATTATTTAAATTATATAAAAAATAAATAAAAGTACCATTAGTTCTACTTTTTTATACTTGTTTAAAAAAGGTGCCGGACTGCTTAACACTCTAATGCAACGTTGAAAAGATATCATTCCATGTAAGTTCTTTACCACTTGCTATCAACATTAATGAAAAATAGAAAAGATAATTATAAAAAGTTAAAATTCATTATCTTAAACAAAACAAAACAAAAAATCATTATCATACTAACTCGATATGATACAAATGACATTGTACCTCTAGAATGAATGTTTATTTTGTCATTTGTTTTAGTTAACCGATTTCTCTTTGCAGATTCTGATCTCTTTTGAAATTCAAGTGCAGACCAAATATCTTTAATAATTTGATTCTAGTAATCATTGCTTATCAAAGTAGGATCCTTGTCAAAGTAGTCCATAATATTTTTAGTGTTTTTATATGACATAAATTTCTTGTGAGCTTGTGTCAATTGCCGCAATCCTAGTATTATATTTTCAAATATCATGAACAATTGATTCGTCTTTATTGGGGAATGTATGTTTTTTCATGTAATATTACATTTTTAAATTATTACAACTTGCGATATAAATTCTTGGAAAAAAAACTAGAAGGGGATATATATGGGTACACGGTGCACAATTCAATTTCTTCGAAATATTCTCGTAACTGTTAAAGTTTATGCCAAAATATGTTGAAAATGGAAACAATATGACTTGAATATTTTATTCATGCATGTTCAATCAAGCCTAGCTCTATAAAGCATAAACGTGAGATCATCCATGACTCAAACTAACTTTTGAGCACTTTTAATTATAAACACTAGATTTGATGATCTTGATGGAACTTCAGCTATTACAATCAAATCTAGCAATAGTCATGGCAACGTCAAACTAAAGGTTCAATTCTTTCACGAGATGGTGAAGAGAGTGGAATTTCTTGATCATACTGTAATATTAATATTCTTATTCTTACACCGGGTAGCTGCTAGAATCTTTTGTTGAAACCAAACCAAACATTGTTATTTCCCTATGGTACATAAATCACTTGTCTGTTCATAACTAGTTTTTCTTCTCTCCTTTTATTCTTCCTATGTCTGTTCATAATTTATTCTGGCCTATGATAATGCTGAAATGATCATTATTAGATCACAGAAACATGTCCTGTGATCCTGGGGCCGAGCAATACTACTCCATTAGAGGTGATATCACAGCAGCATATATAACAGGAATCACTGGGTATGCTGCAGTGGAAGAGCAATAGTGCCACACTGCAGGAATGGAAACCTTTAAGCATGAATGAATTAAAAAGTGCTAATGTCCCTATCATTTAGCATCATCATAGGTACATTGACATTGTTGATACAGGTTTGTTTAACTTTGTTGGCAAAAATGCACGCATTCTTCTGCAGTAGTTTCAAATTTAGAAACTTGTAGCCCAACTTCTAGTCCTGTTTTGTCACCTTCTCCAGCCCCAAACCAGCCCGATACCCAATCACAATACTCAGTGGAATCTTTAACAAACCCAGCATCACAACATAACTCCCAGCCCTCCCGCCCAGGTAATATCTACCAGTTCCAGCCTATTATCCAACCAATCCACTCCAATTCTCCAAGCTTCAAAAACTCTCACCGGGAGATTTTGCTCTCTTGTAGCTAACACTGAAGGTTTACAATTGTTTGTTGATTTTTTCTAAGTACGATATTGCTTCTGGTAAACCTTTACAACCACCACAAAATCTAGACAAGACACACCCCATGGTTTTGATCAGACCTGGACCTAACAAACCACATTCAAATCCACAGCCATGGTTGCCATGCCAAGCACAACGAAACCTATAGAGCTCGCTCTTATACAGAAGCCAATAAGTCTCCTTAGTGGCGAGCAGCCATGTATGAAGAGATTGGAGCGTTACAACGCAACGATACCAAGTCCTTGGTTCTGAGAACACCCGAGTTGCATGTTATCGAGTGTAAGTGGGTTTATAAAGTTAAAGCCAAAGTTGATGAAAGTCTAGAGAGATATAGAGCAAAGTTGGTAGCAAAGAGGTCTCATCAACGAGAAGGGGTCGGTTATGAGAAAACGTTTAGTCCGGTCGTTAAGCTAGCAACAATTTGGATTGTCCTATCCATTATACTATGACTAATTAATGATTGGTCAATCAAGCAGTTAGATGTCCATAACGATTTCCTCAATAGGTCTTTAACTGAAACTGTTTTCACGGAGCAATCCCAGGAGTTCATAGATGTGGAGAATCCAGGTTTTGTCGGAAAACTTCAGAAGTCCTTGTATGGTTTAAAACAATCTTCACGTGCTTGGTTTCAACGTTTGAGTTTATTTCTTCAGAGCATGGCTTTGTTGGATAAATACATACATTTCCTTGTTCATTTATGTTCGTGGTGATATCAAGGTTTATATTTTGGTTTATGTAGACGACATCATTGTTACTGGTAATGATTCTCCATCTATCACTGCTTTATTGCATTCTTTGGGTTCTAAGTTCAGTGTACGTGATCTTAGTACATTACACTATTTCTTGGGTATTGAGGCTGTGCTTACAAAGTTTAGGTTACTGTTAATCACTCGTAGCTGCTTTTTATTTAAAACAAAAGTGCTGCTACTAAAAATTTATGCTATATTTTTTAAAAAGATTAACTTGTTTACGATCATTCTATCAATTATTTTATGGATAATTATATATTATTCTAATACAACGAGAGTTTGAAAATGGAATATTTCCTGGAATTTTTTCGTGCTGAAGATTGGAAGATTGGTTGGAAGTCACTGTTCAAAAGGTTGGTACGACTGATGGCTCATTGATGCCAGCTTCCACTACAAGATTGAGCAGTTAGTCATATAGGTAAAAAGGCATCTATCTATGCCAAGATATACTTGACCCGACAACGTTTATCTCGGATTGCCTGTCTTTCTTTGTATAAGCTTCACGATGCCATAAAATAAGACCAACGACGATTCCTGAATTATTCACTGCGAATAACCAAAACAGCTCTGCTGTTACTCTCTCCATTTAACTTTTCTTGCCCCTTTCGTAGAAGCCTCTCCTGGCATGATTTGCATTGATACTGCCTCCCAGACTCCTCAGATTCACAGCCATGCTTCATTATATCCTTCATCACAATTATATCTGTTTAACAAGGAAAACAATAAAAGCAAGCTATGTCTCTGACGTTTGAGCAATCAGATTCTTTTTCCAAAGCAAATTCCGCAAACAGCTGATAACTCAGGATCTATCTACTGATTACAGCTTCCTCAAATTCACACAGCAAAACAATCTCAATTTCAAGTTCATGAAATTAAATCTACAACAAATGGTAAAAGACAGATCTGCAAATCCATCCTAATCAAACTGTATAAGCATATTTAAAAGAAATAAAATGAAAACAAAATGTGTTGCGAATTTGCAATGTGCATAAAAATCAACTGATCGACAAGCCATAAATGGCTAAATGAACAAATCTCCTAAACGAGTACAATTTATAAGCGGTGTATGAGATACAAAATTCACATTGCTTTGTGTTTTTACCTATAAATTAAAGTTTATAATGTTGATCTCTCATTAGGAAACAAAATTTTCGAAGTCCTGCATCAAAGTTCTTGCTTCGTGTTATTCTTATTGCTAAATGCTACCTCATCAAATTTATTGATCGGTGTATACTTGTCATCAAATGCTGTCTCATTGTCATCAAATTTCTTGGTTGGTGCATCCTTTTCTAGTTCTGAATCATGGGAGGACAAGAATGGAGCACAGCAGGAAGATATTTTGATTCCAGCGACCTCCATGGCATTGCAGACCCATTCAGGGACATCACCTTTAGGAAACTACAAGACAACAACCATATAGGGAGTAAAGATCATACGGTAATAAATTTCATGCTGCGTCTTCAATCACTTTCCTCATGTTATATAAGATACAAACTTATGACCTGCCTCCACTACTTTACTGGCAGAACCAGAGCCCAAAATGGTAGCTTTGACACTTGCATATGTAAGAAACTTGCGTGGAGCATCAAGCAGCAGATGATATCAAGTGAAAAAGGAAACAAATAATTGGGCACCCCAATAATGGCTTTTGCGCATTTGCCTTTGCCAAAAATAAGAAACCAAAGTAAAATAGTGACAAAAACAGAAACCAGCTTAACTCGACCAGAAATTGTCAAAGGCAAAAATCACGTATCCAATATCTATGGATTTTATATGAATCAAATTCACCATTGACACCATAGAGAAAACCTATGATCATTATTGTACAGCTAAAAGTTATCAACTAATCCCTCTAACTCTTTTCTAGAACATTCACACAGCATTTACCATTTTTTGCAGGAATCCACGGACAAAACTGCAAAGAGAGAAGGCAGAGCATAAAAAATCAGTTTGTATCAAACATATAGAGCAGAAGGTCAAATCCATAGCAAGTGCTTCCGCAAATTAAATAATGAAATTATAATTTTTAAAGCACTCTGTGGGCACAGGGCACACATACTCTGGAAATCTTTCTTCAATGATTGAAGAGTGTAGATCTCTGCTAAGCTGCAATTTTAAAGAAGTCTTACTATCAATTACAAGATAGAGCAAAACTCACAGAAAGAAGCTATTATTTTTGTTTGCACCTGCAACATGTAATGCAAATTGTGATATGATAGAAGCTGCGATCCCATAGCATCTTTTGTAACAAGACAATGGATGTATGCCCTTGTATAATTCTTACAAACCTGCAGGGGAAGACAAAGATCAATGAAGATTATACTGTAACAGCAGTTTATTAAACTAGCAGCTCAAGACAATGAGTGTTCCATGACTCGAATACCATGCAAGAACACATTGGATCAATGGGACGAGTATCCTCAGCCATTGCTTTGTGTTTAAGTTTCAGCACTCCCTGCATGAAGTACTTCAAAGTCAGAAGCTTCAATAAAATGGGATTAATTTTAAATTTATTAGACCCGACATTTACTGCAAAAGATTCATTAAAGTAAGTCCATAGTAAATGTTTGTTTAAAGTTCATAATGTGGTAACACGAAGTCATTTCCCTAGTCAAACAAATTTTGCATAAAAAGCTGCAAGATACATATTACTCCAAAGCATGAAGAGTACACAGATGCAATTTACATTTGTTTCAAAAAACTAGGCTGAACAACATCCACCACAATGATCTAACCAAAACAAGAGAATTTGGAAGAATCTAGATGAACAAAACGCTCAAACAAATTTTATGTGGTTCAGCTACAAGCCTGCACGGATAGATGAAGAAAGGGCAAAGATTAACACAACTCAAATGCTGCTTAAACCCAATAATCCAGAATCACCTGTATATAACTGAAAGACAGGAAAATTTAGTTCCAAAATAAAATAGAAAAAACTATTTGGTTGAAGCAAGAAACCATAACAAAACAAGCCTATAAAAATATATGGTTTAAAGTACATGAAAGCAGCAGCAACTTGAACAATATGAAGATTTAGTCTCCACAGCTTTTTTGAAGTTCACTTCACATATTTTAAGAAGATAAAACAAGAAAACATCACCTCAGGTATGAGAGCTGTGCCAAAACGAGCAGTACGAGTGGGATAAACACAGTCATACAAGTCAGCACCTAAAGCACTGCAAACTACAATGTCCAGTGGATAACCAACACCCTGAAATATAATGCAGGTAAGTATTAATGATAGACAAATTATAAAAGCAAAGCAGCTAACAATTCATTGACCAACCAAGTTTAAATAATGTAAGATAAAATGACAAAAGTTGGTTTTACCATCACATATCGTGGTTTATCTTCAGGCAACAAAGCAGTGCACTGAGCAACAACTCGCCAAAATGAATCTTTATCCTCACCGCCTGCAAGACCACCAATAGCATAGCTGTCACAGAAGTAAACTCAGTCAAAAAGGTTGTTTGATCACTATAAAATAATATCAGAACATAAATTTAAGTTAAATAAGAACCGACAAAAGGAAAGTTCATCTACAAGTGACAACATAATGATAAGCCTGAAGCAACAGGAGGCCTGAAACTGAACAAACAATATGCTGCTCTATCTCACAGAAATTTAGGCTTAGAAGAGCATATCTTTTTATTCTATGATTAGAGAATTAGATGAATTTTGACAATGGCAAGTAACTACATTTAAGAATCTAAGAGCTGAGTCTGTAAAATGGTGCTACTTAATGTAGCTAGTAACGGATAAAACTTGACATTTAAAGCTATGTAGCAGTATGTTAGAAAACAGCATTTCGTCTAATTGCCTAGCTTTATTTTTCTGCAAAGCAATCTACTAAGGAATCACTTGAACTTTGTTGCCATGTGCTATAAAACAATGATCAAGCTCGAGGGCTGTAGCAATAGAAAGGAAGGCCCAGAATGGATTGAGATATTAAATCAGTAAATTCTGTCTGCATAATCTTTAATTGCAGAATAAACTCCTACAAAAGAATAAAAGAACATACCCAGGTAAATTCCGCTCCACCAAGCCTCTAACACATATATCCCTGATTATATGGTTAGACATACAATTGGTAAGTGATACCAGCAACAACAAAAAAATTAAATACGCATCAAGCAATAAGGTAATAAAAGAAGAGTGCAGTTTAAGTAAATTCACCTTAGTACAGGATCCAAACCACCTTGAACAATACCAAATAAATTTTGCTCATTTGGCTTCTTGTGAGCTGTTTGGAGAAACCAATGCAGAACAGAAAATCAATCAAAACCATTAATAGTGAGACAGAAAAAAGAAGGGGTGGTCGATGGAGATCATTTGGAAGTTACGATTGGAAGACCATGCATTCAGGAAAACAGGAAGCTGATCTGTTGGCCTAAGGGCTTTAATAAAATTGTAAAGGGGGAGGATAGGGCTGTTTATGTAAGGCCCAGCCCAACCCGGCTTCCACATCTCACGGTTTTGTTCCTGGCAGCTCACAGGCCCCAAACGCGTCCTACAAGGTTAGGTATCAACTGCCTTAATATGCCCTGGCTCTGGACACTTTTCTCTCGATGTGGGATGTTACAGTTTAAATCTCATTTTCACTTTTACCAATCAAAGGACCTGGCACTATAATCTAATAAATTCATGATTGTTAAACTAACCCTTTAAAAAAAGCATCTTTGACTAGTTAAACTAACTTGGAAGTTAAAATAAGGTTGACTCTCTTCCAACAAAACAACCATAGGTTGGTCATACTTGAATTGCAGAGAATGTTTGGTTTAAGCTTGAGTTAATGAGATGCCAAATTAGACATATGGTTCATTTTAGTTTGCATCCAAATTTCTTTAGTGGCATTTAGCATTAAATGAAATTACCTGCTATACATCTGTCTATCCATCGAAGAGTGCGATACATGGCCTCCTCAATTCGTGGACCAGTAATGGTGGTTTTTACTACATCGTCAAGAGCCATAATAATATCTGCTCCAATTCTGTTCTGCAAAAAAAAAAAAAAACCGATAAGAAAAGTAAAAGAAGCATAAGATGGAGTATTGAAAAACTTAGAAATGGATTGAATGATATTAAACAACTAGGAACATGAGGAAAAAATAAAAAGAAGAGTTCTTACTTGGATTTGAATCGATTCCTCAGGTGTTAGGAGCATAGGCTTTCCATCAACTGGTGACTGAACTAAGAAAATGAAGCCTTGGTTAAACAACACCAAAACAGCAGTGTACTCCAGTTATTGTGTAGAATAAAAGCAACAATAAGAAAAAATGGAAGATTATAAAAGAAAACATAACTGTTTGTCAAATTGATTATGCATGCACATTTATAATTTGAACATGAGTGGGAAAAACAAGATGGGACAGACATGAGAACAGGGAGGAGTATTTGATGCAGAAGATCAACTCTCGATGTGTCCCAAGAGTGTGTTTCGCATTTTAGAAATTATCATACCAAACATTTGACCACATAATCTAAAAATTCTTACATATAATGGCACAGTCACATTTGTAGGTTTAAACTATAAATTTAATCAATCAAGCATATTATCTGCAGAGAGGGAAAGTCATTGAGTTCGATCCTTAAACACAAGCAGTGGTGACTGAATATCATTTCCAGTATTTCATCAAGCAAATCATCATAGTTAAGAACAAACCAGATTAACCAAATTTCACTTTTTTTTATCAAAGAACAAGTACAAACCTGAAACGTAACGCCCTTTTCAGTGATATCTGCTAAATGCAATAAGGATACCTGAAAATTCAAACATGTTAGTTAACCCATAAAACTGTTGCACCGAACCAACTGAGAGAGAAGCGAGCACCAAAAAGCTACAACTTAATAAAGCAAGCACCAAAAAGCTACAACTCAATAACATGAAACAGATACACTTTGATTCAAACTCTGTGGTAAATATTTTCAGATGCAAGAATCCTAAGCTCATGTATGGTCTACGGTATGGCAGATACCACAACAAAAAAACCATAGTGTCCACTCAACATGATCTTATAATCAATAAACAAACCATCTGGAAGCCACCGGAGTCTGTAAGCATAGCTCTAGGCCAGTTCATAAATTTATGAAGACCCCCTAATTCATCAATAAGCTCGGAGGTAGGACGAAGCGCCAAATGATATGTATTTCCCAGAATTATTTGACAGCCAATTTCTTCAAGCTGGTTAGTGGTCAAACCTTTAATTGTCCCTGCAACCAGGTAGATCACCAGTGTGTTCTAAATGCCATGGAATTTAAAACACAATCAGAACATTAAGTATAGATAAAGGAAGTCTAACCTTGTGTGCCCACAGGCATAAACAGAGGAGTCTGGCATACAAAGTGAGGAAGCGTCAGACGAGCAGCGCGAGCACGATTAAACCTCCCAAGAACCTGAGAGAGAGAGAGAGAGAGAGAGAGAGACAATAGTACAAAATAAATATCAAATCTAGCATTTAAATCCCACCCTGAGAGTAAAATAATAAACATTTTATTCTAACTTGATATCCAAAAAAGGAAAGAAAAAAAGGCACGTGAAATATGCAGAGAAAAAAACAAAAATCTTTCCAGGTTAACCATTCTCTCGTTAAAACTGGTTTTCATTCTTGATCAATTTTTAAGTCAAGTAAAAAAGCATGATGTATCCTTCGATATAATAAAAACACCAGATAAGTACTGGGGAGACTTGTTCCTTCAAGCTTGGGAGAGCACTAGTTCATTCACATTGTGATGGCGTGTGATGAATAAGAAGAAATTAAAGGAAAAGGCGGCACATGAAGATTAGAGTCAAACCTCGAAACGAAGCGCCATTGAAAGATTGTTCGTCTGCAGGTTTCACAGGGAGAGAGTGCGACAACAATGATTGAAAGAAGCAGCGGCAGCTTGATGGAGGAGGGGAGGAAGTGACGGTGTGGTATAGGAATGTTGTGCGCCAAAGAGCAAAACCCACCTCTGCCTCGGCGGCTGTGCCCGTAAGCTGTCTTTCTTTTGTTATATTTCTGTTATGTTTCGTTTCCGATACAGGTCTTTTTTAATTTTTGAAAAAAATTTATTA
>Ga0325400_1004769_pt1 | contig 12623 bp, 13 predicted proteins | sample PopdelMetagenome_2_FD_205662 | JGI IMG/M metagenome (GOLD analysis project Ga0325400, IMG submission 205662) | Populus deltoides microbial communities from Bellville, Georgia, United States - Xylem-PdKOR-R1 | ecosystem: Host-associated > Plants > Phyllosphere > Stem > Wood/Secondary xylem...
GGTTGGCCTGCTCAGCGCCGACGGATGGCCGCCGTACGCCGTCGGCGTGGCGTGCGCGGTGGTGCTCGCGGCCGTCATGGCGGCGGGCAGCGCCGCCCTCGGCGGTCGGCCCGAGGTCGGCACGACGGCGTACGCTCTGGCCTGCGTCGGTGCCGTCCTGATCGGCTACTTCCTGGTCGCGGCGGTGGGCGGCGGCAACCCGGCCTGGTGGCCGGTGGGGGCCCTGCTGGCCGGTGCGGTCGCCCCGTGGTCGGGCGCCGTGGTGCCGCGCCCCGAGGAGGACGACCGGACCTGACCCGTCCGGGTCAGGGCGCGCGGGCCGGACGACCCGCGCGTCGCCGATCGGCGGTGCCCGGGGACCGAGTCTGCCTAGCCTCCCGCCATGACGACCTCCCCCCGGGTCGCGGTCCGTTCGGCCCGCCTCCACGTCCTGCCCCTCCTGCTCCTCGCCGCCGTCGCGGCGGTCCTGCTCGCCGGGCCGGCCCGAGCCGCCGCCGGGGGCATCGAGGACTACCCGGGCTACCAGCCCGCCACGGGGTGCTCGCCGAAGCCGAAGCCGGGTGCGGTCGAGCTGAGCCGCTGGCTGCAGAAGAAGTACGGCGGCGGCTGGGTCTCGATCAGCCGGGCCTGCGGCGGCAGCACCTCCGAGCACACCGAGGGCCGCGCGATCGACCTCTCCCTGGACGCCAGGGACGAGGGTGACCGGGCCACGGCGAAGGCGCTGCTGGACCGGCTCCGGGCGACCGACAAGGCCGGCAACACCGACGCGCTCGCCCGCCGGATGGGGGTCATGTACGTGATCTGGAACGACCACATCTACTCGGCGTGGAACAGCTACGACGCCGAGCCCTACCTGAACTCCGCCTGCTCCTCGAAAAAGAAGTGCTCGGCCACCCTGCGCCACCGCGACCACGTGCACGTCTCGCTGACCCGCAAGGCCGCTCGTGGCGAGACCAGCTGGTACCGGCGCCACTGAGCGCTGAGCGCTGAGCGCTGAGCGCTGAGCGCCGTCGTACGCCGGTGACCCGGCGCTCGCAGGACGGCTCCGACACCGTCCGGGCATGAGAAGACCCGCTGGCGTCTCGGGTCACCAGCGGGTCTGAGGAAGAAGTTAGCAGGCTCCGACGCTCCGGCCAAGGAAAAGGTTGCCCGGGCCTTCGTCCGGGCTAGACCGGACCCGGCCCCTGAGGCCGGTCGGCGGCCCGCAGTTCGTAGCGCACGTCGCCCTGCTCCCACCCCTGGATCGGGTGCGGCCAGGAGCCCACCCAGGTGTGCGTGAGCCGGAGCCCCAGCTTGTGCAGCACACCTCGCGAGCCGGTGTTGACGGCCATGGTCTCGGCCCAGACCCGGGTCAGGCCGACGGTGCCGAAGCCGTGGTCGAGCAGGGCTCGGGCGCCCTCGGTGGCCAGGCCGCGTCCCCAGGCGTCGCGGCGCAGCCGGTAGCCCAGCTCGGCCGCGGAGGCGTCCGCGTCGTCGACCGCCAGGCACCACCAGCCCAGGAACTCTCCGGAGTCCCGGGCGGACCCGATCCACCACCCCAGACCGCGGGCGTCGGCGTCGGCGCGGGTGCGCCGGGGCAGCCACGTCCCGACGACCTCCTCGCGGGTCAGGGCCCGGCCGAAGACGTACCTCAGCACGGCGGGGTCGGCGTCCAGCTCGACCAGCAGCTCGGTGTGGTCGGCGGTGAGGGGCTCGAGCCGGATCCGTTCGGTGGCGAGGACAGGCCGGGTCACCCGGTCACCGGGTCAGCCCGCCCACTCCGCGCGCCACCCGTCGATCTGGTCCGCGCCGCGCTCGCCGGGGCCGACGTACACCGCGGAGGGGCGGATCAGGCGGCCGGTGCGCTTCTGCTCCAAGATGTGGGCGGACCAGCCCGCGGTGCGGGCGCAGGTGAACATCGCCGTGAACATCGGCGGCGGCACCTCGGCGAAGTCCAGGACGATCGCCGCCCAGAACTCGACGTTGGTCTCGAGCACCCGGTCGGGGCGGCGCTCGCGCAGCTCGGCCAGCGCCGCCTTCTCCAACGCCTCGGCCACCTCGTAGCGGGGCGCGTCGAGCTCCTTGGCGGTGCGGCGCAGCACCCGGGCGCGGGGGTCCTCGGCCCGGTAGACCCGGTGCCCGAAGCCCATCAGCCGCTCGCCGCGGTCCAGCAGGCCCTTGACGTAGCCCTCGGCGTCGCCGGACTCCTCGACGTCGGCGATCATGCCCAGCACCCGCGACGGGGCACCACCGTGCAGCGGGCCGCTCATCGCCCCGATCGCCCCGGAGAACGCGGCGGCCACGTCGGCCCCGGTAGAGGTGATGACGCGGGCGGTGAAGGTCGAGGCGTTCATGCCGTGCTCGGCCGCGGAGGACCAGTAGGCGTCGATGGCGTGGGAGTGCTTGGGGTCGGCCTCGCCCTTCCACCGGATCAGGAACTTGTCGGCCAGCGTCGTGCCCTCGTCGACGATCTTCTGGGGCACGACGGCTTGGTGCAGCCCGCGGGCCGACTGGGCGGCGTAGGAGAGCACCATCACCGCCACCCGGCCGAGGTCCTCGCGGGCCTGCTCGTCGGTGATGTCGTAGGTCTGGCCGAAGCCGAACGCCGGCGCGAGCATCGCCACCGCGGCCTGGCAGTCGACCCGGACGTCGCCGGTGTGCACCGGGAGGTTGTAGGGCTCGGCGGGGGCCAGACCGGGCGCGTAGCTGCCGTCCATCAGCAGGCCCCACACGTTCTCGAACGGGACCCGGCCGACGATCTCCTCGATGTCGACACCGCGGTAGCGCAGCGCGGAGCCCTCCTTGTCGGGCTCGGCGATCTCGGTCTCGAAGGCGACGACGCCCTCCAGTCCGTGGTGTACCTCGGGCATCGCGTCGGCTCCTTCGTCGGGGGTGTGGCGTGCGCCACCGCGGCATTCTGCCCCACCCCGTCCGGCCGCGTAGGTTCGATCCCATGACCGCCCAGCCCGACGTCGCCGCGCTGCGCCACGAGTACGCCGCCGGGGGCCTCGCCGAGGCCGACCTGCGGGCCGACCCGGTGGCGATGTTCGACCTGTGGTTCGACCAGGCCCGTGACGCCGGGCTCGGCGAGCCCAACGCGATGGTCGTGGCGACCGCCGACGAGCGGGGCCGCCCCTCGGCTCGCACCGTCCTGCTCAAGGGGTACGACGCCGACGGCTTCGTCTTCTTCACCAATCTCGGCTCGCGCAAGGGCCGCGAGCTCACCGGCCAGCCGTGGTGCTCGCTGCTCTTCCCCTGGCACGACCTCGAGCGGCAGGTGCGGATCGAGGGGCAGGCCTCGGCGCTGTCGCGCGAGGAGGTCGCCGCCTACTTCGACTCCCGGCCTCGCGGGTCGCAGCTGGGCGCCTGGGCCTCGCCCCAGTCCGATCCGGTCGCCGACCGCGACGCGCTCGAGGCGTCGTACGCCGCCGCGGAGCAGCGGTTCGAGGGCGTCGACGTGCCGGTGCCCGACGGGTGGGGCGGCTACCGGGTCCGTCCCGAGACCGTCGAGTTCTGGCAGGGCCGGCCGAGCCGGCTGCACGACCGGCTGGTCTACAGCCGTGTCGGCGACGGGTGGGCCACCGGGCGGCTGGCGCCCTGACGATGTGAAACGGGCCATTCACCCCTGGGTGCGGGGGTCGGGTGATGATCGCGCCCGGGAGGGCGGGCAGATTGGCGTCATGGTGTCGTTGAAGCCGCCCCGCAACGTGCTCATGATCTCCGTTTACGTCGTGGGCTTCCTGGTCGTCGGAGCGATCTTCGTCGTCATCGGTATCACCACGAGCCGCTTCTGAGGCTCCGCGAAACCTCCTTGCCCGCCCCGACGGCCCGGCCTAGCCTGGCCGGACACGGGAAAGGAGGTGGTCCGAAGAATGCATTGCTTCAGGACGCGTGAGGTGGCTGCCCGCTAGCAGCCCAGCACCATGACGGGCATTCACGCCCCGTCGCGGCTGCTGGCGAATCCACAGCAGTCCACCCGACCCGCAGGCGATCCGGGATCACGTCCCCCGGAGTGGCTGGCCTCCAGCCGGTGTCTGCGGGTCGTCCCGTTTTGGGGGCGGTGGGGGTGCAGGTTTCCCCGGCTGGCCGGGGGTTCCTGCACATGTCGGGGGAAGTTTCGGGTCACATGTGACAGTTCCAGCCACCCGCCGGGGCCCGAGTGGCATCTGGGACGGGCATCCGGCGGGTCCGTGGCCCACGCCACAGAAGTTGCTTTGGATCAACCAATGTGGAATACAGTTGCCACTATCAACCTTGACCCCAGCGTGAGACGAGCAGACGTGAGCGACACCGAGACCGACCTGCGGGTCGCGGGAGCCCCCGGGGCCCCGCAACCCGTCGACACCCGCGCCGAGGGCGCCGCGCCCAGCGCGGAGCAGTCCGGGCAGATGAGCCACCGCGAGATCCTGGAGGCCCTCTCAGGGCTGCTGCTGGCGATGTTCGTCGCCATGCTCTCCAGCACCGTGGTGACCAACGCCCTGCCCCGGATCGTGACCGACCTGGAGGGCAGCCAGACCGGCTACACCTGGGTCGTCGTCGCGACGCTGCTCACCATGACCGCCTCGACCCCGATCTGGGGCAAGCTGGCCGACCTGTTCAACAAGAAGCTGCTGGTGCAGTCGGGGCTGGTCATCTTCACCGTGGGCTCGCTGATCGCGGCCTTCGCCCCGAGCATGGAGGTGCTGATCGGGGCCCGGGCGATCCAGGGTCTCGGGGTGGGTGGCCTGACCGCCCTGGTCCAGGTCGTCATCGCCTCGATGGTCTCCCCGCGCGAGCGGGGCCGCTACTCCGGCTACATCGGCGCGGTCTTCGCCACCGCGACCGTCGCGGGCCCCCTGATCGGCGGCCTGGTCGTGGACAGCCCCTTGGGCTGGCGGGGCTGCTTCTTCGTCGGCCTGCCCTTCGCGGTGGCCGCCATGCTCGTGCTGCAGCGCAAGCTGCACCTGCCGACCGTCAAGCGCCAGGTCAGCATCGACTACCTCGGCGCCACCCTGCTCGTCGGCGGCATCAGCCTCCTCCTGGTCTGGGTCTCGCTCGCCGGTTCTCAGTTCGCCTGGGGCTCGGCCACGAGTGTCGGCCTGGTCGTCGGGGGTCTCGTCGTCCTCGCCACCGCGGTCCTCGTGGAGGCCAAGATCGCCCGCGAGCCGGTGATCCCGCTGCGGCTCTTCCGCGACCGCACGACGTCGCTGGCCACCGTCGCCTCGATCGCCATCGGCGTCGCGATGTTCGGCGCCACGGTCTACCTCGGCCAGTACTTCCAGCTCTCCCGCGGGATGAGCCCCACCGAGGCCGGCCTGATGTCGGTCGCCATGGTCGGGGGCCTGCTCGTCTCGAGCATCACGACCGGCCGGATCATCTCGGCCACCGGCTACTGGAAGAAGTACCTCGTCGGCGGCGTGGCCCTGGTCATCGTCGGCTTCGCGCTGCTGTCCACGATCGACGCCGAGACCCCGCTGATCCTGGTCGGCCTGTTCATGGCCTGCCTCGGCGTCGGGCTCGGCGCCACCATGCAGAACCTCGTGCTCGCGGTGCAGAACAACACCCGTCTCGAGGACATGGGCGCCGCCAGCTCGGTCGTGGCGTTCTTCCGCTCGATGGGCGGCTCGGTCGGCGTCTCGGTGCTCGGCGCCATCCTCTCCTCCCAGGTCGCCGACACCGTCCGCGACGGCGGGGCGCAGCTGGTCGCCCAGGGTGTCCCGGTCCCCGACGTCGAGCAGGGCGGTGGCAGCGCCATCCCCGACGTCAGCGCGCTACCCGGTCCGTGGGCGGACCTGTACGAGTACGCCTTCGGCACGGCGGTGGGGCACATCTTCTTGGTGTCGGTACCGTTTGCGATCATCGCGCTGGCCTGCGTGATCGCGATCAAGGAGGTCCCCTTGCGCACGACCGTCGACGGCTCGTCCGAGCCCACGGCCACCGCGGGGTCCTCCGACGCCCCGGCGGCCGCCCCGTCCGGGGCCTCCATCCCGTCCCCCGAGCCCGTCGCGGCCGGCCGGCACCTGCCCCCCGCCCCGGGTCGGCACGCCGCAGGCGTGGAGGTCTAAGGGAGGTGGACCGGGTGGACTCGCTGCGTCAGCTGGAGCAGGAGATGGGCGTGGTCGTACGCCGTCTCAAGCGGGTGATCGGGGAGCGGGCCCGGGCGGTGCACGCCGACCTGCAGCCCGCGGCGTACCTCATGCTCACCCACGTCGAGGCCCACGGGCCGGTGCGGGCCTCGGCGCTGGCCGAGACCTTCGACGTCGACAAGGGCGCGGTGAGCCGCCAGGTCAACCACCTCATCGACCTCGGCCTGCTGTCCGGCGAGCGCGACCCCGAGGACGGCCGGGCCACCCTGCTCAGCGTCACCGCCGAGGGGGTACGCCGGCTGGCCGAGGTCATCGAGCACCGGCGGGCCCTGCTCGACCAGCGACTCGGCGACTGGAGCGCCGACGACCTGGCCGCCTTCGTCGACGACCTGTCGCGCTACAACGCCGCGCTGGAGAGCGCGGCCCTGGACGAGGCCGACAGCGCGGCCGCCCCGGTCGTCACCGGCCCCGTGGCGGTGCGCTGACCCAGCACGCCGTGTCGGGCGGCAGCATCCCGTCCGTCACCGGCCCGCTGGCCAGGAGCATCTCGCCCTCCGGCAGGGCGACGGGCTGCTCGCCGCAGTTGAGCACCACCCGGAGGTCTGCCTTGGCCAGGTGCAGCACGTCGCCCTCGACCAAGACGGAGTCCAGCGGGCGACCGACGTAGCGGCGGCGCAGCCGGAGCGCCTCCCGGTAGAGCTCGAGCGTCGATCCGTCGACCCCGGTCTGCGCCTCCACGCTCAGCGGACCCCAGTCGTCGGGCTGCGGCAGCCACGGCTGCCCCGTGCCGCGGGAGAAGCCGTAGGGCGGGGCCTGGCCCGACCACGGCATCGGGACCCGACAGCCGTCCCGGCCGATCTCCCCGTCCGCGCCCCGGTGCCGCACCCACGACGGGTCCTGGCGGTGCTCGGGCGCCACGTCCACCTGCGGCAGCCCCAGCTCCTCGCCCTGGTAGAGGTACGCCGAGCCCGGCAGCGCCAGCATGGTCAGCGTCGCCGCGCGGGCCCGGGCCAGCCCGCGCGCCGGGTCGCCGTCGGCGTACCGGGTGGCGTGCCGCACGACGTCGTGGTTGCTGAGCACCCAGGTGGGCTCCCGGCCGACACCGGCGAGCGCTCGCCTGCTGCTCTCGACGACCTCCAGGAACGCCGGCGCCGACCAGGGGGCCAGCAGCCAGGCGAAGTTGAACGTCTGCTGCAGCTCGTCGGCGCGCACGTAGCGGGCCATCGAGTCCGGCGTGCGGGTCCAGGCCTCCGCCACGGCCATCCGGTCGCCGGGGTAGTCGGCCAGCACCCGGTGCCAGCGGCGGTAGACGTCGTGGACCTCGGGCTGGTCCCACATCGGCTCGTCGTCGTCGGTGCGCTCGACCATCGACCGCGACCCGGGCTCGGTGATGGGCTCGGTGCTCGGCTCGTCGCGGCCAGGGGCCGGCGCCCCGGGGTCGGCCTGGTCGCGCAGCGAGGCCTCCTTGAGCAGGCCGTGGGCGACGTCGACCCGGAAGCCGTCCACGCCGCGGTCGAGCCAGAAGCGCAGGACGCTCTCGAGCTCGTCGCCGACCTCCGGGTTGCGCCAGTCGAGGTCGGGCTGTGAGGTGTCGAAGAGGTGGAGGTACCACTGGCCCGGGGTGCCGTCGGCCTCCTCGACGCGGGTCCAGGCCGGGCCTCCGAAGACCGACCGCCAGTTGTTGGGCGGCTCGTCCCCGCCGGTGCCGCGGCCGTCGCGGAAGAGGTAACGGGCCCGCTCGGGGCCGCCGGGGGCGGCGGCCAGCGCCTGCTGGAACCACGCGTGCGCCGACGAGGTGTGGTTGGGCACCAGGTCGACGACCACCTTCAGGCCGAGGTCGTGGGCGGTGGCCAGCAGGTCGTCGGCGTCGGCGAGCGTGCCGAAGAGCGGGTCGACGTCGCGGTAGTCGGCGACGTCGTACCCGTGGTCGTGCTGCGGGGACCGGTAGAACGGCGTCAGCCACACCGCGTCGACGCCGAGGTCGCGCAGGTGGGGGAGCCGGGACGTGATGCCGGGCAGGTCGCCGACCCCGGCCTCGCCTCCCGCCCCGTGCTCGTCGTCGTGGGTTCCTGCGTCGGCGAAGCTGCGGACGTAGACCTGGTAGACCACCGCCTCCTGCCACCACGGGGTGCCTGCGGTGGTCGTCGGGGAGGCGGCGTCGGGCGTGGGGGTCAGGAGAAGTCCTTCGGGTCGACGGAGAACCAGACGTGCTCGGCGGTCGCGAGCAGCCGGTCGTCACCGTAGAGCGACGCCGCGGTGAAGGTACGGCGGCCCCCGTCGCCGCCGCGGTCGGCACCGACGACCACGTGGGTGCGGCCGGCCACCGGGACGGCGTACGGGGTCAGCGTCATCGACCCGAGGACCAGCAGCCGCTCGCCGAGGTCGCCGGCCCAGGCGCCGATGCAGTCCAGTGCCGCCCAGGTCGCCGGCACGCTGACGTCGGCCGTGGTTGCGGGGGTCCAGGTGGCGGCGACCCGGGTGCGGCCGTCGGCGTCGGCGACCCGGCCCGGGAAGATCCGCATCCCGTCGCCGGGCGCCCGGTCGGTGCCGCACACCACGCAGGTGGGGAAGGGGTGCGACCGGTGGCCGGCGTACGACGCCTCGGCGGCCCGCGCCGTCTCGAGGTCGACGGGCGGCACCGGCGGCGGAGCCTCCTCGTCCTCCTCCTGGGCGCGCATGACGAGGGTGCCGTCGTGGGTGGCCGTGACCAACCCGTCTTCGCGGGTCACGTCGAAGGGGACCTGCAGGGGCGGGGGCCGGCGCAGCTGCACCGTGGTCCGCAGCGGCGCCAGGCCGGCGGCATCGACCAGGGCGCCGGCGGACCAGCCGCCGTTGCCGGTGCCGGGTGGGCCGTTGACGTGCGCGGGCAGGGTCAGCGTCGGCATCGGACGACCCTAGGAGCGGCGGTCCGTAGGCTGGTCACCCCGAGGGCAGGAGCGGGTGATGACGACGCAGCACGGGCCACGGCCTCGCACGGGCGGGGCACCCGCGGTGCGGGTCGCTCTCGCGCTGCTCGTCCCGGCCGTGCTGCTGGGGCTGCTCGGCATGCACGCCCTCGCGAGCCACGCCGGGACCTCGGACATGCCCGGGATGCCGGGGATGTCCGGGATGTCGCACGAGGCGGCGCCGGTGTCGTCGCCGGCCGCGGACGGAGCCGTCGCTCAGATGGTTCGGGCCGCGCCGGACGACGGTGGGGGCCACAGCGGCGGCCACGACGCGATGATGCTGTGCGCCCTGATGCTGGCCACGGCGGCCGTCGCGCTGCTGGCCCGGGCGGTGTGCCGTCGCGCGACCAGGGCCGCGCTGTCGCTCCCGCGGAGCAGGGCTCCGGGGCCGCAGGCGGGGGCTGCCGGGCCGGGGCGCCCGGTCCCCACCGGCCCACCCGATGTGTGGGCCTGGTCGGTCCTGCGCTGCTGAGGGGCGCACGCGCGCCGCACGCCCGGTCCGACCGGACCGGTCGCGCGCGGCGGCGTACCGCTGCGCCCGGCACGACCCCCTCAGCACACCCAGGAGGACACCCATGTCCGCACGTACCCGCACGACTGCCACCACCCGCACAACCTTGACCGCCGGTCTGACCCTCGGCCTCGCCACGCTGACCCTGTCGGCGTGCGGGGCGGGGCAGGACCACGACGACGCCGACGTGGCGTTCGCGACGGGGATGCTCCCGCACCACGCCCAGGCCATCGAGATGGTCGAGATGACCGAGGGCCGCGACCTCGACCCCGAGGTGCAGGCCCTGGCCCGGGAGATCGAGGCCGCCCAGGCGCCGGAGATCGAGACGATGACCGGCTGGCTCACCGAGTGGGACGAGCCCGTCCCCGACACCAGCGGCGCCGCGGCCATGGCGGGCTCCGACTCGATGACGGGGATGATGTCGGGCGAGGAGATGACCTCGCTGGAGCGGGAGACGTCCGACGCGGCCTTCCAACGGCAGTGGCTCGAGCTGATGGTCGAGCACCACACCGGGGCGGTGGAGATGGCCGAGGCCGAGCAGGCCGACGGGCAGTATGAGCCGGCGATTGAGCTCGCCGGAGAGATCGTCGACTCCCAGAGCGCCGAGATCGCCGAGATGCGGCGTCTGCTCAGCTCGTGATCTCGTCGTAGCGGTCCAGCGCCTCCTTGCGCTCGGCCTTGTGGTCGACGATGGGCGAGGGATAACCGACCTGCTCGCGGTGCTCCTCGCTCGGGTCGTGCGGGTCCGCGTCGTCGGGCAGGTCGGCCAGCTCGGGCACCCAGCGGCGCACGTAGTCGCCCTGGGGGTCGAACTTCTTGCCCTGGGTGGTCGGGTTGAAGACCCGGAAGAACGGCGAGGCGTCGGTGCCGCTGCCGGCCACCCACTGCCAGCCGTGGTTGTTGGACGCGAGGTCGCCGTCGACGAGGTGGTGCAGGAAGTGGTGGGCTCCGTGCTGCCACTCCACGTGCAGGTCCTTGACCAGGAAGCTGGCGGTGATCATCCGGACCCGGTTGTGCATCCACCCCGTGGCCAGCAGCTGGCGCATGCCGGCGTCGACGATGGGGAACCCGGTTCGGCCCTCCTGCCACTCCGGGAAGCCGGTCGACTTCTTGTCCGGGTCGGCGTAGCGCATCTTCGCGAACTCCGGCTTGTAGTAGTCGCGGGCGGAGTCGGGCCGCTGGAAGAGCACATCGGCGTAGAAGTCGCGCCACCCGATCTCGTCGATGTAGGCGCCCGCACCGACTCCGCTGTGATCGCGCAGGTCGGCCAGCAGGGTGCGGGGGTGGATCTCGCCGTACTTGAGGTGGACCGACATGCGGGACGTCCCGTCGACAGCCGGCTTGTCGCGGTCGTCGTCGTAGTCGTCGACCCGGTCGAGGAACGACCTCCACTTCTCGTGGGCGGCAGCCTCACCGGCGTCGGGCAGCTCGAGTCCGTCGGGGAGGTCGACCTCGGGCAGGCTGACGGGGTCCTTGAGATGGCGCCAGTGCGTGTCGGTCGGCGCCTTCGCCGGCGCGTCGAGCGGGACCTTCTTCCACTCCCGCGCGAAGGGGGTGAACACCTTGTAGGCCTGCTTGCTGCCGTTGATCACGGTGCCGGGCTCCACGGCGTACGACGACCCGGTGCGGACCAGCTCGATGTCGTGCTCGGCCAGCGCCTTCTCGACCGCCTCGTCGCGCTCGCGGCCGTAGGGGCCGAAGTCGGCGGCGACGTGGACCCGCGTAGCACCGACCTCCCGGGCGGCCTCGACGACCTTCTCCACCGGGTCTCCGCGCAGAAGGCTCAACGGCACGTCCTTCTTCAGTGCGCGCAGGCTGGCGACCAAGTAGGCCTGACGCGCAGGTCCGGAGGGGTCCCAGAGCACCGGGTCGAGGACGAACAGCGGCAGCGTCGGTCCGTCGTCGAGGGCGGCCCGCAGGGCCGGGTTGTCGGCGGTGCGCAGGTCGCGCCGGAACCACATCACGGTGGTCTGGCGGGTGTCGTCGGCCATGCGCCTCACCCTGCCAGCCCTCTTCGACAGCCGCCCCCGCCCGGAGGGCGACCTCGCCCGGTGATCGAGCCGGGAGGCGCCCAGCACCGAGCGAGCCCTTCGAGACGGCTCGTCCCTCGCCTCCTCAGAAACCATCGAGATCCGGTGACCCGACCGGCTGCCTCCCTCGTCGGGTCTCGACTCGCCCTCGCCGAGGGGCTCGGCCGGCTCGACCGCCGGGGAACCACCGATGATCGAGCGAGCCGAGATCCCCGCCGCTAACAGAACCACCGGTGATCGAGCCGGGAGGCGCCCCAGCGCCGAGCGAGTCGAGATCCCGCCGCCCGCGCGCAGGGGTGACCACGCTGGTCGCGGCGCATCCTTGAATGAGTCAGAATGTCCGGGTGAGCGACCTGATCGACACCACCGAGATGTACCTGCGGACCATCTACGAGCTGGTCGAGGAGGGCATCACGCCGCTGCGGGCGCGGATCGCCGAGCGCCTGCACCAGAGCGGCCCCACCGTCTCCCAGACCGTGGCCCGGATGGAGCGCGACGGCCTGCTCACCGTCGAGGGCGACCGCCACCTCGAGCTCACCGAGGAAGGCGCTCGGCTCGCGATCCGGGTCATGCGCAAGCACCGGCTCGCCGAGCGGCTGCTGACGGACGTGATCGGCCTGGAGTGGGAGCACGTCCACGAGGAGGCGTGCCGCTGGGAGCACGTGATGTCGGAGACCGTGGAGCGGCGCCTGCTGGAGCTGCTCGACAACCCCACCTCCTCGCCGTACGGCAACCCAATCCCGGGTCTCGACGAGCTCGGCCAGCTGACCCTCGCCGAGGAGTTCATGACCGACGTCGAGTCCCTCACCACCGCGGCCGGCGAGGACGAGGGTCGGGTCCTGGTGCGTCGCATCTCCGAGGAGATGCAGAAGGACGAGGTGCTGATGAGCGCCCTGCGCCGGGTCGGTGCCGTCCCTGACAAGACCATCACGGTCCAGGCCACCGAGGAGGGCGTCCTCGTCGGCTCCGGCGGCGAGACCGCCGAGATCATCCCCGAGGCCGCCGACCACATCTTCGTCAAGCGCCTCTGAGGCAGTTGGGCCGGACGGCCGAGGTCGGGGTTCGCCCCGGTTGACGTCAGTCGGGGTCACCG